>WNGE01002099.1_pt1 | contig 32412 bp, 24 predicted proteins | sample 5400651 | NCBI WGS metagenome assembly WNGE01 (sample SAMN13153370, study PRJNA577476) | soil metagenome | isolation source: 60 cm soil or saprolite under grassland replicate 2 | place: USA:California | collected 2016-06-15
CTTCACGGCCATGTCGGTACCTCGCGTGCGTGGAGCGATCCCCGCGGGCAGCGACCCGGGGAGCGCAGCGTGAACCTAGCAGCGCGCTCTGACACCCAAAGCCGGAGCGGGCTGCTCCTAGGCTGCTCCTCGACGGCGTCACCATCATCGATCACTCGCAGTCTCACGACCTCGCGTCGCGGTCGGTCCAAGAAGACCTACGGGCGCGACGCCTTCCGCATCCACGGGCGTGCGCTGGCGGGCACCGGCACGTCCGCACGCCAGTCGGGACGCCAAGAGGGCAAGGCGTCCCACATAAGGCGCACGGGGCGTTGCGAGCGCGTCAGGTCTGGACAAGATCCATGGAAGTCCCGCGTCAGGCTCGTTGCCCCCCGAGCGCTCTCCTGAGACGGTCCCCGCGCGGCGCGCAGGAAGTAATGGGCAACCGATGGCGATGCGGGCGGCTGGGATCCTCGTGGCTGGACTGCTGGCGGGCTGTTCCCGTGCGCCTGCAGGGTCGGTCTCCCAAAACTCCGTCACGCTTCCTCGCCCGTCCGGCGGCTCGCCCGATCAGCCTCCGGTCTCCGCGGTCGTACCGGGCAGCGCATATCTCGGCGAACGCATCCGCTGCGTCGATCGAGAGCTGGTGCGTCTGGGGCTGAACGCGTACGGAGACCTCGAAGGAACCACCTATGCGAGGGGATCGCCGCTCTCGAGCGAGGTGACCGGAACGAGGACGAACCGATACGACTACGTCATGAAACGGCGCCCCGACATTGCCGCCAAGTGCAGTCGCCCCTCCACCGAGCCGGCGCGCTGACCCCGAGGGCACGCGCCTCCCCCGGCCCGGCCTTCAGGAACGCTGGTGCACGTGCGGCGACCGGATCGAACTCGATGTCCAGGACAGGACAGGCCCGAATACACGAAGGGCCCTGGCTTGTCGCTCCAGAGCCCAACGCGGTCGGCTGTACGCCGTGCCGCTCACCGCCCTTTTGGAGAGCGACAATCGGACGCGGTGGCCGGACCGCCAGCAGCTCCACACAACCGGCAGAAGTGAAGAGTTGCTGCGATTCGGCGATCGATATTAATACGCATGAATCTCGGCATGGTGCAAGGCCCCGAACGGGCCTTGCTGTGCTGGACGTGCTGCCGCAGCCGCCAGGCCTTTGCTCGATCTCCTACGGTCGCGGCACCGGGATTCCGGCCTTCCTCCTCGCGCGCAAGGAGGAGCACGAAGAGGAGGAGATGGAGTGTTCGCAAGAGGGGCAGGAGCGCGGATCCGTGGGCCCGCTCCCCTCGGCGAGACATTGATGGAAGGCGATTCTTGGGCGCCGCTCAGTGCGGCGGCCAGAGAGCGGCGCGCTGCTGCGCGCTCGAGCAGCAGCTCGTGCTCGCGTGCGTTTCGCGTGAGCGATGCAGCGCGCTCGAGCTCCACACGGGCCTCGTGAGCCAGCGTCCTTCGGCCGCTCGCGTGGCGCGGAACGCCTCGCCGAGGAGCGAAGCGACCCGCTCCGGAGCGCGGATGGCGAGCTCGCCCCGCGCGCACATCTGCGCATCGTCCTCCGCCTCGATCTCGCGGCGCAGGGCGATGCAGGTCGTCTTCTCGGCGCGGACGATCCAGCCCTCGAGCGTGTCCCCGTCTGCCGCGTCCGCGACGAGGCGCGCCTGCTCGTACGAGACCCGCCCCGCCGTCATAGCCTCCCGCAGCCCCGGAAGCGCGTAGAGCCGGCGCTCGAGCCGGATGCGCTGCTCGACCGTCCGCGTCGCCATCCCGAGCCGCTCCTCGCATTATGCCGAAGGAGGCGAACTTCATGTCGCGCCAGAGGCCCAGCTCGCGGAGCAGCTAGCGCTTACACCGAAAGACGCCGCTCCCCTCACCCCCTCCCCGCGATCTGCCGCAGCACGTACGGCAGGATCCCGCCGTGGCGGAAGTACTCGACCTCCACCGGCGTGTCGATGCGCAGCGTGAGCGGGACGCGCTCCTCGCGACCGTCCTTCCTGTGCACCACGAGCGTCACGTCCTGCCGCGGCGCGAGCGTCCCCCCGGCGCCGGCGAGGTCGTAGGTCTCCGTCCCGTCGAGGCCGAGCGTCTGGGCCGACACGTCGTCCCTGAGCTGGCAGGGGAGGACCCCCATCCCGACCAGGTTCGAGCGGTGGATCCGCTCGAAGGACCGCGCCACCACCGCCCGCACGCCGAGGAGCCGGGTGCCCTTGGCCGCCCAGTCGCGCGAGCTGCCGGTGCCGTACTCCTGCCCCGCGAGCACGACGAGCGGCACGCCCTCGCGCGCGTAAGCGAGGGCGGCGTCGTGGATCGACATGCGGCGGCCGTCCGGCTGGTGCACCGTCACGCCGCCCTCCACGCCCGGCACCATGAGGTTCCTGATGCGCACGTTGGCGAAGGTGCCGCGCACCATCACCTCGTGGTTCCCGCGGCGCGCGCCGTAGCTGTTGAAGTCGTGGACCGGGACACCCTGCTCCTGGAGGTAGATCCCGGCCGGCGACGAGGGCTTGATCGATCCCGCCGGGCTGATGTGGTCGGTCGTCACCGAGTCGCCGAAGATGGCGAGCGCGCGCGCGCCGCGGACCGCGGCGGCGGGCGCGGGCTGCATCGAGAAGGGGATGAAGTAGGGCGGCTCGCGGACGTACGTGCTCGTGGCGTCCCAGGCGTAGGTCTCGCCGGTGGGCGCGGGCAGCGCGTTCCAGGCGGCGTTCTGCGCCTGCACGTTCTGGTAGTTCCTGCGGTACTCGGCGGGATCGCTCGCCGCCTCGAGGACGCCCTGCACCTCCTGCGCGGTGGGCCAGACGTCGCGCAGGTAGACGTCCCGGCCGTCCTGGGCCTTGCCGAGGGGCTCCTTCGTGAGGTCGACGGCGACGTTCCCCGCGATCGCGAAGGCCACCACGAGCGGTGGGCTCATGAGGAAGTTCGCCTTCACCGATTGGTGGATGCGCGCCTCGAAGTTGCGGTTCCCGGAGAGCACCGCGGCGCAGACGAGCTCGTTCGTCCCCACCACCTCCTCGACGCGCGGATCGAGCGGGCCGGAGTTGCCGATGCAGGTGGTGCAGCCATACCCCACCACGTTGAAGCCGAGCCGGTCGAGGTAGGAGAGGAGCCCCGTTCGCTCGAGGTAGCTCGTCACGACGCGCGAGCCGGGCGCGAGCGAGGTCTTCACCGTCGGCTTCACGCGGAGGCCCTTCTCCACCGCCTTCTTCGCGAGCAGGCCCGCCGCCAGCATGACCTGCGGGTTGGAGGTGTTCGTGCAGGAGGTGATGGCCGCGATGACGACGTCGCCGTGCCCGAGCACGATGTCCTTCGTCTGGAGCGGCGCCCGGCTCGCGTCGAACGTCACCCGATCCGGCGTGGGCCGGTTGTTGATCATCTCGAACTCGGTGTGCGGGTTCGTGTTCATCGCCGCCATCGCTGCCGGGGCGGCGTTCACCTCCTGCGATCCGCCGCCGGGGCGGGCGTCCTTCGCGTCGGTCGCCGCATGGCGCTTCCCGAGCTCGCTCGCCGGCCGGCCGAAGCCGCTCGCGTCCTTCGTGGAGAGGAGCGAGACGAAGCGCTCCTTCAGGCCGCCGAGCGCGACGCGGTCCTGCGGCCGCTTCGGACCCGAGACCGACGGCTCGACGGAGCCGAGGTCGAGCTCGACCACGCTCGAGTAGTCGCACGCCCCCTGGCGCGGGACGCCGAACATGCCCTGCGCCTCGTAGTAGGCGCGCACGGCGCGGACCTGCTCCGCCGTGCGGCCGGTCGTCTCGAGGTAGCGGAGCGTCTGGTCGTCGAGCGGGAAGAAGCCGATGGTGGCGCCGTACTCGGGCGCCATGTTGCCGATGGTGCAGCGCAGCGGCGCCGGGAGCCGGGCCGCCCCCTCGCCGTGGAACTCGACGAACTTGCCCACCACCTTGGTGCGGCGCAGGAGCTCGGTGATGGTGAGGACGAGGTCCGTCCCGGTGACGCCCTCGCGCAGCGCGCCCGAGAGGTGCACGCCGACCACGTCCGGCATGAGGAACCCGCTCGGCTGCCCGAGCATGGCCGCCTCCGCCTCGATGCCGCCCACGCCCCAGCCCACGATCCCGAGCCCATTCACCATGGTGGTGTGCGAGTCGGTGCCGACGAGCGTGTCGGGGAAGAGCACGCCGTCCGTCTCCATGACCCCCTTCGCCAGGTACTCGAGGTTCACCTGGTGGCAGATGCCGAGGCCGGGCGGGACGATCTTGAACGTCTGGAACGCCTGCGTCCCCCACTTCAGGAACTCGTAGCGCTGCCGGTTGCGCTGGAGCTCCATCGCCATGTTCTCGGAGAGCGCCGCCGGCGATCCGTAGACGTCCACCTGCACCGAGTGGTCGATGACGAGGTCGACCGGCACCTGCGGCTCGACGCGGGCCGGCGGCTTGCCGAGGCGCTCCATGGCCGAGCGCATCGCCGCGAGGTCCACCAGCAGCGGCACGCCGGTGAAGTCCTGGAGGAGCACGCGCGCGACGACGAACGGCACCTCGCCCGTCCGCTCCTCCACGGGCTTCCACGCGGCGAGCGTCCGCACGTCCGCCTCGTCCACGCGCTGGCCGTCGCAGTTCCGGACGAGCGACTCGAGGACGACGCGCAGCGAGACCGGCAGGCGCGAGACGCGCCCCAGCCCCGCCTGCTCGAGCTTCGCGAGCGAGAAGTAGCGCGCCGTCCTGCCCGCGCCGAGATCGAGCTCCTGCAGCGCGCCGAAACGGTCGGTCATGGTTCGTCCCTCGCGGGGTTTACATACGCACCGCGGGAGGCGACGCAACCGTCGGACGGGTGCTCTGCGGCCGGGCTGGGCTGGACGCTCGAATCGGCCGGAGGGTCGGCTCGTTCGAAGGTCCGCTCGCCCTGAGCGTAGCGGCGCCGCAGGCGACGCGAAGGAAGGGCGGGCGCACCCCGGGGTCACGCGACCCAGTAGAACCGGCTCCACGCGAAGAAGAGGAAGGCCTGCGCGGCGGTGAAGGTGATGACGACGGCGCGGTCCACCGGCTCCCGCCGCCCGAGCCAGGCGAGCGCCGCGAACGCGGGGAAGGCGCCGACGAGCAGGCGCGTCGCGCTCATGAGCGTGCCGGAGAGCAGGATCGGCGCGAGCGACGCGAGCGTGAAGAGCGCGAGCGGCGCTTGCCGGAGGGCGACGAGGACGAGGCCGAGCGCGAGGACGAGGATCGCGGCCGCGCGCTCGAGGTGGCCCATGTAGGGATGGAACGCGCTCGGGTCGAGGAGGGTGCGCCAGGGCGTCGCGAGCGCGCGCCCCCACGCCGCCTGCGCGTGGAACACCGCCAGCGGATCGCCGGTGAGGTGCGCGAGGTGGACGCCGTGCGCGGCGAGGCCGAGGGGCGCGCCCAGGATCGCGAGCGCGTCGGGACGGAGCCGAGAGAGCGATAAGCCGCGCGCCTCGAGGTACATCCAGGCGAGCGGCAGCGCGACGACGACGCCCGAGGGGCGCGCCAGCCCGAGCAGGATCCCGCACGCTCCGGCGAGCCACCAGCGGCCGCGCCCCGCGAGGAGGAGGGTCGCCGCGGCGAGGAGGAGGAAGAGCGACTCGGAGTAGGCGCAGGAGAGGAAGAAGCTCGCCGGGAAGAGCAGGAGGTAGAGCACCGTCCGGCGCGCCAGCGCCTCGTCGCGAAACGCGTCGCGCACGAGCAGGAACACGGCGGCGAGCCCGGCCACCGCGAGCGCGTTCGAGAGCGCGACGGCGACGAGGAAGCGCGCCTCGTCGCCCTGCCACGCGCGCGGGAGGAGCGCGTGGAGCCCGCGCACGAGCCAGGGGTAGAGCGGGAAGAAGGCCAGGTTGGACATCTGGTGCGCGAGATCCGCCGGAGGCGCGTAGCCGTGAGCGGCGAGGTCGAGATACCAGCCGGTGTCGTACTTGCCCCAGACGTCGAGCCAGCGCGCGCGCGACCAGCTCCACCCGCGGGTCGCGCTCACCGGCGCCGGGTAGGTCCAGCTCGACGCGAACTGCGTCGCGTACCAGGAGGTGAGGAGGAGGGCCGCGCGGGTGAGCGCGAAGGGATAGAGGACGGCGCCGAGGAGCCAAGCGCCGCGCGTGGCCGGGCGGTGGGTGGGCGGTGCGGGCGGTGCGTCCGGCATCGCCGGGTTCTACACCATCGCGGCCGCAACTCCGCGGAGAAGCAATTTATTTCACCGCTGAATTGATCGCGATCAAGGACGACACTCTCCCCCGAAGGCATACGCTGAGCGCGTCGCGCAAGGCTCAGCGCCGACGGCGCAGAACGGAGCTGTCGTGAGATCTCTCTTGGTCTTGGCGCGGCGAGCGACCCTGCTCGCGGCGCTCGTCGCCTGGGCGCCGGCCCTCGCGAGCGAAGCCCCCGCCGGCGAGGCGAAGCCGCCGCCGGTCCCCGAGAAGCCGGGGCACTTCGAGGCGCAGCCGCCGCCCTTCTCACCCGGCATCTTCCCCTGCACCGGCTGTCACACGGGGCCGGGAGACAAGACGCGCCGCGAGCTCGCCTTCCACGACGACGTCAAGTTCGAGCACGACGCCGAGCACCGCTGGTGCCTCGACTGCCACTCGAACGAGAACCGCGACGTCCTGCACCTGTCGAACGGCGATCCGGTGCCGTTCACCGAGTCGTACCGGCTGTGCGGCCAGTGCCACGGTGACAAGTACCGCGACTGGCGCGTCGGCGTGCACGGCAAGCGCGTCGGCATGTGGGACGGGCAGAAGACCTATTTCCTGTGCGTGAACTGCCACAACCCCCACTCGCCCCGCTTCAAGCCGCTCACGCCCGAGCCGCGGCCGCGCCGGCCCGAGGAGATGCGCCGATGACCGCCCCGCGGAAGAGCCTGCCGGTCGTCCAGGGAGAGGCGCAGGGGGAGCCGGAGCCGGCGCCGGGCGGGGTCACGCGGCGCGGCTTCATGCGCACCGCCGCGGCGGGCGCCGCCATGGCGGCCCTCTCCGCCTGCGGGATCGAGGACTTCTTCCGGAAGAGCTTCCGCGAGCTCTCGAAGGAGGACGTGAAGGCGCTCCTCGCGCGGCTCGAGAAGAAGCACTCGGCGAAGTACGGGAAGGCCGTGACGATGGCGGGGACGCCGGCGCTCCCGGGCGTCGAGTTCGGCTACGGCCTCGACCTCTCGCGCTGCGTCGGCTGCCGCCGCTGCGTCTACGCCTGCGTGAAGGAGAACAACCAGTCGCGCTCGAACCCGCAGATCCACTGGATCCGCGTGCTCGAGATGGAGAAGGCGCACGGCGTGGACCTCGCGCACAGCGAGATCTACTACGAGGCGGCCGAGGTGCCGCGGCCGGGCCACTTCTACATGCCGGTGCAGTGCCAGCAGTGCCGCAACCCGCCCTGCGTGAAGGTCTGCCCGGTGCAGGCCACATGGAAGGAGCCCGACGGCATCGTCGCCATCGACTACGACTGGTGCATCGGCTGCCGCTGCTGCATGTCGGCTTGCCCCTACGGCGCGCGCCACTTCAACTGGGCCGAGCCGGATCTCCCGAAGGAGGAGATGAACCCGGTCACGCACTACCTGGGGAACCGGCCCCGCCCGAAGGGCGTCGTCGAGAAGTGCACCTTCTGCGTGCAGCGCACCCGCGCCGGGCGCTACCCGGCGTGCGTCGAGGTCTGCCCGGTCGGCGCGCGCAAGTTCGGGAACCTGCTCGATCCGCAGAGCGAGATCCGCCGCGTGATGGACACGAAGCGCGTGTTCGTCTTCAAGGAGGAGCTCGCGACGCAGCCGCACTTCTACTACTTCTACGCGACCTAACCCGGAGTGACTCGATGAGCGGGATCCTCGACTTCCTGGGCGGGTGCGCGCGGCTGGTGGCGCGCGGCAATCGCGCCTACTACGCCTGGCTGGCCGCGCTGGCCGTGGCGATCCTGGTCGGCGCGGTCGCCTACGCGCACCAGTTCTCGACCGGCCTCATCGCCACCAACATGCGCGATCAGGTGAGCTGGGCCTTCTACGTGGGCAACTTCACGTTCCTGGTCGGCGTCGCGGCGGCGGCGGTGCTGCTCGTCATCCCCGCCTACGTCTACAACTGGGGCCCCATCAAGGAGGTCGTGATCCTGGGCGAGCTGCTCGCCATCTCGGCCATCACGATGTGCCTCCTCTTCGTCCTCGTGGACATGGGGCGCCCGGACCGTTTCCTCCACATCCTCCCGCTCCTCGGGTCGCCCAACTGGCCGCGCTCGATGCTGGCGTGGGACGCGCTCGTACTGAACGGCTACCTGGCGCTGAACCTGACGGTGGTGGTCCACATCCTCTACACGGGCTACCGCGGCCACCACTACGACAGGTCCTTCGTCATCCCGCTCGTGCTCTTCTCGATCCCGGCCGCCGTCTCGATCCACACGGTGACGGCGTTCCTCTACAACGGGATGGCGGCGCGCCCGTTCTGGAACGCCTCCATCCTGGCGCCGCGCTTCATCGCCTCCGCCTTCTGCTCCGGGCCGGCGGTCATGATCATCCTCTTCCAGGTGCTCAGGAAGACGACCGCCGTCCAGGTGAAGGACGAGGCCATCTTCAAGATCGCCGAGCTCATGGCGTATGCGATGTTCGTGAACCTGTTCCTGCTCGGCGCGGAGGTGTTCAAGGAGTACTACTCCGCCACCGAGCACCTGCTCTACACGCAGTACCTCTGGAGCGGCATCGGCGAGCACAGGGCGCTCGTGCCGTTCGCGTGGCTCGCGCTCTTCTGCAACGTGACGTCGTTCCTCCTCTTCCTCATCCCGCGCACCCGGAAGAGCTTCATCACGCTCAACCTGGGCTCGCTCCTCATCTGGGCGGGCTGCTACATCGAGAAGGGGATGGGGCTCGTCATCCCCGGCATGACGCCGGACACGCTCGGCGAGATCTACGAGTACCGGCCCACCGCGACCGAGTGGTCGATCGCGGCGGGCGTGTTCGGTGTAGGGTTCCTCGTCTTCACGATCCTCGTGAAGATCGCCGTGCCCATCATGACGGGCACGTTCCAAAAGAGGGAGCGCGCCGGCGAGCCCGAGCCCGCGCCCGCCGCGGTTCCATGAGCGACCTCACGGTCGCAAGGAGACACGCATGAAGCGCATCGCCGTCGCCCTCGCCGCCACCTTTGCCTTCGGCCTCGCCGCGCCCGCGCGCGCCGAGGACGGCAAGGCCCTCTTCGCGCAGAAGTGCGCGAGCTGCCACGGCCCGGACGGCAAGGGCAAGACGAAGATGGGGGAGAAGCTGGGCGCGAAGGACCTCACGAAGGAGACGAAGGAGCCGCTCGCCGAGATCGTGAAGGACATCGAGAACGGCAAGCCGCCGAAGATGCTGGCCTACAAGGGCAAGCTCACCGACGAGCAGATCAAGGCGGTCGCCGAGTACATCAAGGCCGGCCTCAAGTAACCCGAGTCCACGGGGGCAGGACCCCAGGGGCGGCACCGCGCTCGCGCGGGGTCGCCCCTCTTTCTTGGCGTGCGGCGGGGCGCGCGGGTCCGCGTCGAGGCGGATCGCGAGCAGGAGGGTGAGCCATGTTCAGGAAACACCCGAGGTGAAGAGCGTGATGCACGGCGAGTCACGCGCCCAGTGGGGCGCCTCCGGGCTCCGCCGACGGCGGAATCGCCGAGCCGGGGTGACGCTCGCGGCGGATGAGCGCCTCGTCGAGCTTCGCGAGGAGGGTCGCCTCGGTGAACGGTTTCGAGAGGACGACGGTGCCGTCGTCCCAGACGCCCTGGCGGTCCGAATAGCCCGACATGAAGACGACGGGGAGGCGCGGGCGGACCCGCTGCAGCCTCGCCGCCAGCTCCGGGCCCGACATCCCGGGCATGACGACGTCGGTGAGGACGAGGTCCACGTGGGCGTCCTCGAAGCGGAGCAGCGCCTCGCTCGCGTCGCAGGCCTCGATGACCCGGAAGCCGCGCCGGGAGAGCAGCCGGCTCGCGACCCTCCGCACGCCGGGCTCGTCCTCGACGAGGAGCACCACCGCGCCGGCCCCGTCCACGGCGCGCGAGGGCGCCGCCGGGGCGGCGTCTCGGGCCTCCCCGTCGCACGCGGGGAGCTGGATCGTGAACGTCGCTCCCTTCCCCGGCTCGGACGCGACCGCGATCGTCCCCTTCGCCTGCTGCACGATCCCGAAGACCGTCGAGAGGCCGAGCCCGGTCCCCTTCCCTCGCTCCTTGGTCGTGAAGAAGGGGACGAAGATCTTGGAGAGCACCTCCGGCGCGATGCCGCAGCCGGTGTCGGACACGCGCAGGACCACGCTGCGCGAGAGCGGCTCGCCGGCGCGGCCCTCGGCCGCGGAGACCTCGTTCGACGTCTCGACGAGGAGGCGGCCTCCGCCCGGCATGGCGTCGCGTGCGTTGACGACGAGGTTCAGGATCACCTGCTCGAGCTGGCCCGGGTCGATGCGCAGCGGCCAGGGTTCCGGCGCCAGCGCGAGCGAGACCTCGACGCTCTCGGGAATGGCGCGGCGGACGAGCTTCTCGATTCCCCTCACGACCGCGTTCAGGTCGGTGCGGACGGGAGCGCCGAGGCTCTTGCGGCCGAAGGCGAGGAGCTGCGCCACGAGGCGCGCGGCGCGCTGCCCGGCTTCGTGGATCTCGACCGCGTCGGAGCGGCGCGGATCGCCCTCCGGCAGCTCGGCCAGGAGGAAGTCGGAGCAGCTCAGGACGGTGACGAGCAGGTTGTTGAAGTCGTGGGCGATGCCGCTGGCGAGGAGCCCGACCGCCTCCATCTTCTGCGCCTGCTGCAGCTCCGCCTGCATCTTCCGCTCGCTCTGCTCCTTCGCGAGCGCCGTCGTCACGTCGGAGATGACGAGGATGACCCGCTCGACCGCCCCCGCCTCGACCAGCCGGTAGGCGAGGTCGTAGGTGCGCTCTCCGCGCTGGAGCCGCGCCGGCAGCTGCGCGAGGCCCAGCTCCAGCGGCCGCGCGTCGTCGAAGAGCGACCTCCACGCGCGGCTCATCCGGCCGGCGAACCCGTCGTCCTCGCGCCCGAGATAGGTCCACACGGGCTCGTCCGGGCGCGCCTCGCCGAACCACTCGCGGAGGACCGCCGATCGCTCCTGCGACATGGCGCCCGCCGCGTCCATCGCGAGGAAGCCCTGGCCGACGTTGTCGAGCACCTGCTCGAGGTCGCGGTTGCGCGCGCGAAGGCTGTGATCGCGATCGGCGAGCGTCCTCGCCATCGAGCGGAAGGCCTGGGCGAGGCCGCCGAGCTCGTCCTCGGCGGCGGGGGCGCCGCGCTCGCCTCGCTCGACCGGGAAGTCGCCGCGCTCGAGCGCGGCCGCGGCGCCGGCCAGATCGCGGATGGGGCGGACCACCTTTCGCATGAAGAGCGCACCCCCGGCGAGCGCCAGCGCCAGCCCGAAGAGGCCGGCCGGCACGACGTGCGGAAGGAGGCTGCTCACCCGCACCTCGACCTCGTGCTCCGGGACGTGGGCGACGAGCGTCCAGCCCAGCGCGGGGAAGTGGCGCGCGACCGCCAGGTTCCACAGGGAGTTCGTCGGCGAGAGGCGCCGGAAGATCTGGCGCTCGCGTTGCTGGATCTCGTGGAGCGGGAAGGGCACCACCGCGGCGAGCAGCTCGGCCGTCCGCTCCTGGAAGCGGCGCTCGGACAGCATCCGGCGCGCGACGTCCTCGGCGACGGGCGTGGAGGGATGGAAGACCAGCTTCTCGTTGACGCTGTGGCCGATGCGGAAGCCGTGCCGGTCGAAGAGGGCACAGAAGCTGCCCTTGCCGGCGGTGCCGTTGAGGGTGCGCATCACGTCCCAGAGCATCTGCGCCCGGAGATAGAGGACGTAGACGCCGACCACCTCGCCCTCCCGAGTGCGCACCGGCGCCGCGTAGGCGACGGTCGGGACGCGGCCCGTCGCCGGCACGCTGAGGTAGACGTCGGGGATCGCGTCGGCGCCGGCCAGCGCGCGCTGGAAGTACTCGCGGTAGGCGACGTTCGCGCCGACGAGCTGCGGCTCGGTCGCGGCGAGGATGGTCCCGCCCCGGTCGATGACGCCCAGCCCGCGCACGCTCGGGTCGTCGACGCGCAGGACCTCGAGCCGCTCGTCCAGCGAGCGAAGCGCGCGAGCGCGCTCCTCGCGCGCGGCCGCGCAGAAGCGGACGATCTCGGGATCGCGCGCGGCGCGTGCGGCCGCCAGCACGTAGCCGTGGTGGATCGCCTCGAGCGTGTGGCCCACCTCGTCGACGCGCGCCTGCAGGAGCGCCACGTTGGCGGCGCGGACCATGGTCCGCTCGCGCTGCAGGAGGAGCGCGGTGACGACGAGCGGCGGGAGCACGCCGCAGACGAGCAGGAGCGCCGACGCCTTGCGCCGCAGGGGCCAGGCGCCGACCGCGCGCCAGGCCGAGCTCAGCCGCCGGCGCCGAGCCGTGTGCGATGCGTCCTCGCGCGTCATGGCGTCCATGTGCGTGTCGCGTCCCTCGCGACAGGAAGAGAGCACGGGCCGTGCCGCAGCGGGCGCGGGCGCCTGGGCGCTTCCGGGCGCGGGTCCGCTCCTCACCATGGGTCCGGATCGACAGGCCGGGTGGACCTACCGATCCGTTTACCGGCGCCGCGCCGCGTGGAGGGCCGGGCGCGGCGCGCCGAGCCCATGGGGTGCGCCCGCCGACGGTTCGCTTTACACCCCGCCTGCCGGCGGTACAGCTACCCGGCAGCGCTCGGAGGAGCGCCCCATGCACGTGCCGACCGACCTGTACCGCCCCTCGCTCGCGCTCCTCACCGACTTCTACGAGCTGACCATGGCGGCCGCCGCCCTGAAGCGCGGCGTCGCCGGCGAGGAGGCGGTCTTCAGCATCTCCTTCCGCCGGAACCCTTTTCATGGCGGGTTCACGATCGCGGCCGGCCTCGATCCCGTCATCGACTACCTCGAGCGTTACCGCTTCGACGACGGCGACCTCGCCTTCCTCGCCGCGCAGCGCGACGCCAAAGGCGGGCCGCTCTTCGAGCCGGCCTTCCTCGACCACCTGCGCCGGCTCGAGCTCGATATCGACGTCGACGCGGTGCCGGAGGGCACCGCCGTCTTCCCCTGGGAGCCCATCCTGCGCGTGAAGGGGCCCATCATCCCCTGCATGCTGCTCGAGACGCCGCTCCTCACGCTCGTGAACTTCCAGACGCTCGTCGCGACCAAGGCCGCCCGCGTCTGCCTCGCGGCGCGCGGCGAGCCCGTCCTCGAGTTCGGCCTGCGGCGGGCGCAGGGCTTCGACGGCGGGGTCTCCGCGTCGCGCGCCGCCTACATCGGCGGCTGCGCCGCCACCTCCAACGTCCTCGCGGGCAAGCTCTTCGGCATCCCCGTCAGGGGGACGCACTCGCACGCCTGGGTCATGCTCTTCGACGACGAGCGCGAGGCCTTCCGGGCCTACGCCGAGGCGATGCCCGGCAACTGCGTGCTGCTCGTCGACACCTACCACTCGCTCGAGGGCGTGGACCACGCCATCGAGACCGGGCGCTGGCTGCGCGCGCACGGCGGCGAGCTCTCCGGGATCCGCCTCGACTCGGGCGACCTCGCCTGGCTCTCGCAGGAGGCGCGGCGGCGGCTCGACGCAGCGGGCTTCGACGGGACCGCCATCCTCGCCTCGAACGAGCTCGACGAGATCATCATCGACAGCCTGAAGGAGCAGGGCGCGCGGATCGCGGTGTGGGGCGTCGGGACGCGGCTCGTCACGGGCGCCGACGACGCCGCGCTGGGCGGCGTCTACAAGCTCGGCGCGGTGCGCCGGCCGGGCGGGCCGTGGCTGCACCGGGTGAAGCTCTCGGAGCAGTCGGCGAAGACGAGCGTCCCGGGCGTCCTCCAGATCCGCCGCTTCGAGGGAGACGACGGTCACCTGGCCGACTGCATCTACGACGAGCTGCTCGGGCTCCCCTCGCCGGCCATCATCGTGGACCCGCTCGACCACACACGGCGCCGCGAGCTGCCCGCGGGCGCGCAGGGAGCGGACCTGCTCGCGCCGGTCTTCCGGAGGGGGAAGCTCGTCTACGAGCGCCCGCCGCTCACCGCCTCGCGCCAGCGCACGCAGGACGAGCTCGGCCGGCTGCACGCCGGCGTGAAGCGCTTCGTGAACCCGCACCAGTATCCGGTCGGGCTGGAGAAGGGCCTCTTCGACCTCAGGACGCGCCTCATCCTCGAGGCGCGCGGGTTACCGGAGTAGCGCCCGCCGCCCGCGCCCGCTCCAGCTCGTCCACGAGCACGTCGAGGTCCCCCTCCTCGGTGTGGAAGCTCGTGATGCACGCGCGCAGGACGCGGTCGCGACCGGCGAGCACCACCTCGGAGATCCAGGCGCGCCCGCGGCCGACCACCTCGCGCACGACGGCGCCGGTGGTGGTGGCGCCGCGGCGCAGGTCCTCGTGCGTGAAGCAGACGACCGGGAGGGGCGTCGCGTTCACGACCTCCCAGCCGCGCGCGAGCAGCTTCGCGCGCAGGGCGTCGCCGAGCCGCGCCTGGGCGTCGACGAGCGCCGCCGCGCCCGCGAGGCCCGTCTCCGCGAGCGCGAAGAGGACCTTCAGCCCGATGGCGCGCCGCGACCACTGCAAGGTCGAGGAGTAGGGCTCCTCGGCCGCCGCGCTCGGCATGTAGCTCGTCGTCACGGCGAAGGCGCGGCGCAGCGACTCCGGGTGGCGGCAGAAGAGCATGCCCGCGCCCATCGGGACCGAGAGCCCCTTGTGCGCGTCCCAGGTGACGGAGTCGGCGCGCTCGATCCCGGCGAGCGCGGGCCTGAGCCGTGGCACGAGGGCCGCCGCGCCGCCGTACGCCGCGTCCACGTGGAACCACGCGCCCTCGCGCGCCGCCACCTCCGCGAGCGACGCGAGCGGGTCGATGACGCCGGCGCCGGTCGTGCCCGCCGTGCCCACCACGACGAGCGGCGCGAACCCCTCGCCGCGGTCGGCGGCGATGCGCCGGGCCAGGGTGGAGGGCTCCATCCGGAGCGCGGCGTCGACCGGCACCTCGCGGAGCGCGTCCGTCCCGAGCCCGGCCAGCCTCGCGATCTTCACCAGCGAGTGGTGCGCCTCCGCGCTCGCGTAGATGGCGGGCCGCGCCGCGAGCGCGCGTACGCCGCCCTCCTCCCATCCCGGCGCGCCTCGCGCCAGCGCCGCCAGGACGGCGGTGAGGTTCGCCTCGGCGCCACCGGTCGTGAAGGTCGCCGCCTCCCAGGCGCGGCCGAGCGCCGCGCCGAGGTGCCGGAGCGCGTGCCGCTCCAGCTCGGCGGCGGCGGGCGCGTGCGACCAGACGGCGAGCTGGGGGTTGTAGAGCGCCGCGAGGGCATCGCCCAGGGGGGAGGCGTCGCGCACGCTCGGGTTGAAGAGCCCGAAGTAGCGCGGGTGGATGACGTGCACCGCGTGCTCGCGCAGGAGCGCCGCCGCCTCGCGCACCACGGTCGCGAGCGGCATCGGCGCGTCGAGCGGGAGCCGTCGCTCCACCTCGGCGCGGACGTGGGCGGGCTCCGATTCGGTCGCGACGGGCAGGTCGCGGAGGGCCTCGCGGAGCGCGATCGCCTCGTCCGCGACGGCGCTCCAGGCGGCGCGGAGATCGTCTGTCGTGTCGGTCATCTCACCCCTTCAGCGCGCGAGCCGGCGCACCAGCGCGCGCAGCGCGGCGAGGTCGAACGGCTTGTCGACGCGCTCGTTCGGGACGGAATCGAGGAACGCGCGCGCCTCGTCCGTGAAGGCGCCGCCCGTCATGAACACCATCCGCTCGGCCTGGTCCGGGACCGCCGCGGCGAGCTTCGCGTGCAGCTCCATCCCGCTCATCACCGGCATCATGAGGTCGCAGAGGATGACGTCGAAGCGGGCGCCACCCGCGATGAGCTGCAGCGCGTCCTGGGCCCGGTCGAGCGCGGTGAGGTCGTGCTCGCGCCCGAGCGCACGCTGCAGGGCGGTGGCGACGAACCGCTCGTCGTCGACGACGAGGACGCGCGCCCGTCGTTCCGTGCAGGTCGGCCCGCACCCGCCGCTCGTCGGTGGAGCACGCTGAGCTGGCATTTCGAGGTCGGCCTCGTCCTCCGCGTCATGACACGTTCAGCCGAGTATCGCGCACCGCGACTCGGAGTGCATCCGGAGGGCTCCGCCCGTTGGGGGCGGGAGCGGACGCCCGCCCGACGGGCGGTGGAGTCGTTCCCGGCGACCCTCGAAGGCGGTCCGCGCGGTATACGTTCGCCATGGCCCGCACGAACCCGTGGTCGCTCGTCTCGGCGGCCGAGTACGAGGCGTACATGGGTCCGGGCGGTGTCGACCTCCTCGCGCCGCTCTCGACCATCTTCGCGAAGGTCTACGCCGCGCGGCAGCCGCGCCGGCTCGCCGTGCTCGGGGTGGCCACGGGCAACGGGCTCGAGCAGGTCGCGGTCGCGAGCACCGGGCGCACGGTGGGCGTGGACGTGAACCTCTCCTTCCTCGGCGTCGCCCGGCAGCGCTTCATGCGGCTCGGCCCCTCGCTCGAGCTCCTCTGCGCCGACCTCGAGAAGGCGGCGCTCGTGCCCGGCGCGTTCGACCTCGTCCACGCGGCGCTCGTGCTCGAGTACGTGGACGTCCGCGTGGCGATCCCACGCATCGCCTCCTGGCTCGCGCCGGGCGGCGCGCTCGCCGTCGTGCTGCAGCTCCCGGCCGGGACGGCCGGCGCGGCGGAGGTCGTGGCGCCCGTGAGCGTGCGCGCGGTCGCGGACGTGGCGCGGCTCGTCCCGCCCGAGGAGCTGCGCAGGCTCGCTGCGGAGGAGAGCCTCGTCGAGCGCCGCGCGTTCGTGGTGCCGCTCCCGACCGGGCGGCGGCTCTTCGCCGCGCTGTACGAGCGGCCCCTCGCAGGGCGCGCGGCGAAATAGCGCGCGGCGGACGGCGTAGGGCGGGGCAGAGGAAGCCCATGACCTGCCCCTACTGCATGACCGAGAACCATCACCGCGCCGTGAAGTGCGCCGCCTGCGGGAGCTGGATGGTGGACTACCCGCCGGTCCGCGACTGGCAGCGCGCCCGCGAGGGCAAGATGATCGCTGGCGTCTGCCGCGGGCTCGCCAATCGCTTCGGCCTCCCGGTGGCCGCGCTGCGCTTCGCGTTCATCCTGTCGCTCGTGCTCGGTGGGTGGGGCCTCATCGTCTACGTCGCGCTCTGGATCGCGATGCCGCTCGCGCCGCGGGTCGAGCTGGCGCGCTCGGAGTCGCCGCCGCCCATGCCGCCCCAGGCGCCCTCCACGGCGCCGCGCCCCGCCTGACCGCACACCCGAGCTGATGTGTGTGGAGCATGAGTGGTGCCTCTCGGCGAAAGGGGCCGCCGAGAGGACGGGAGATCGGGGGGGATCGAACGAGCCCGAACCTCCCGGCGGCCAGGGCAGGGAGGTGCAAGAAGCCCGTCCTGCCGTCCTCGACGGTGGCCCGCATGCAACGCAGCGAGAATGTTCTCGTTCTCGGCGGGACACGCCTCGAGCTCGCGTGAGCCGTCCGGCACCCGTGGGTCCGCCCCCCCGCCGGCGGGGTCGTCCTAGGCGATCTTCGCCGGGGCGGAGGCCGGCCCCGGGATCGGCTCCGAGGCGCCCACGATACCCGTGCCGGCGAGCCGGAGCGCGTCGCCCTCGACGCGGCCGAGGAGCCGCAGCAGCCCGTCGAGGATCGTGATCGGGTGCGGAGGACAGCCGGGGATCCAGAGATCGACCGGGACGCCCGGGATGGCGCCCTCCACGCCGTCGTTCGCGACCGGGCTGCCGGCGAACGGCCCGCCCGAGATGGCGCAGGCGCCGACCGCGACCACGATCTTCGGCGCCGGCGTCGCCTCGTAGGTCTTCTGCAGCGCGAGCAGCATGTTCTCGGTCACCGGACCCGTCACCACGAGCCCGTCCGCGTGGCGCGGGGAGGCGACGAACTGGATCCCGAAGCGCGACAGGTCGAACTGGATGTTCCCGGACGCGTTCAGCTCCGCCTCGCAGCCGTTGCAGCCGCCCGCCGAGACCTGCCGGAGCTTCAGCGACCGCCCGAAGAGCGCGCGCATCTTCTCGTCGAGCGCGCGCACCAGCTTCGCCTCGTCGCCCCGCGACGCCTCGACGAGCAGCTCCTCGCGCGTGCGCATGGCGAGCCGGTAGTCGCGTGTGAACGCGACCGCGCCGGTCGGGCACGCGTCGCCGCACTCGGCGCAGAAGAGGCACCGCCCGAGGTCGAGCGCCATCGCCGGCAGGCTCGGCTCGCGTACGGCGCCGGTCGGGCAGACCTCGACGCACGCCTTGCATCCCTCCTCGCAGCGCGCCGGGTCGAGCACCGGCCGCCCGCGGAACCGCTCGGGGAAGCGCGCCGGGCCGTCCGGATAGGCGACGGTCTGCTTCCCGAGCTGGAGCCGCGCCTTCAGGATCTCGATCACAGGTCGTGCCCCGCGTACGAAAGGTTGAAGCTCTTGTTGCAGAGCGGGAAGTCGCTGATCTGCTCGCCGCGCAGCGCCTGGGCGAGGCCCATCCAGTTGTGGAACGACGGGTCCTTCACCTTGTAGCGGGCGAGGCGGCCCTCGGGTCCCGTCACGGCCACGTGGGCGATCTCGCCCCGCCAGCCCTCGACCATCGAGATGGCGAGGTGGTCGCGCGGGAGCGCGGGGAGCTTCACGCGCACCGGGCTCTCCGGGAGGCTCCGCAGGTGCGTCACGACGAAGTCGGCGCTGCGCTCGCACTCGAGGTAGCGGACCCAGGCGCGCGCGAAGACGTCGCCCGAGTCCGCGCTCGCGACCGGGACGTGCGAGAAGCGGTAGAGGCCGAAGGGGTGGTCTCGCCGCACGTCGCGCGAGGCGCCGCAGGCGCGCGCCGCGGGCCCGACCAGCCCGAGCTCGTCGCACAGCTTGCGCGAGACGACGCCGGTGCCGTCGGTGCGGTTCCGCGACGAGGGTGACCGGAAGAAGAGCTTCGCCGCCGCGCGCGCCTTCTCCCAGGCGCGCGCCACCCTCTCCGCGAGGCGCACCGCCTCGTCGGCGGCCAGGTCGAAGCGGACGCCGCCCGGGACGAGCAGCCCGCGCCCGAAGCGGCTGCCGCAGATCTCCGCGGCGGCGTTGAGGAACTCGGCGCGGAGCGCGCCGCAGGCGCTCGCCGTCGGCTGGAAGCCGACGTCGCCCGCCATCATCCCGAGGTCGCCGACGTGGTTCGCGAGCCGCTCCAGCTCGAGCGCGATCCCGCGCAGGAACGAGGCGCGCGGCGGCGCCTCGACGCCGGTGAGCGCCTCGAGCGCGCGGCAGTAGGCGAGCCCGTGCCCGATGGACGTGTCGCCCGCCATCGTCTCGACGATGGAGAGGCTGCGCGCGTCCGGGCCTCCCTCCAGCATCCGCTCCGCGCCGCGGTGCTGGTATCCGAGCACGATCTCGAGGTGCAGGACCTGCTCGCCGTGGCACTGGAAGCGGAAATGCCCGGGCTCGATGATGCCGGCGTGCACCGGGCCGACCGCGACCTCGTGGATCTCCTCGCCCTCGACGCGGAAGAACGGGTAGTCGCCCGGGATGTCGGGCCACGGCGCCGTCCGCCCGAACGCGTCCTTCACCTGGACGTGCGGGTGCTCGAAGCGGACCGGCTTCAGCCAGGGGTGCCCCTCGGGGACGACGCCGTACTGCTCGGCCAGCTCGCGCTCGAAGGCCTGCACGGCGGGGCACTCCGCCGCGAGCGACGGCCAGCGGCCCGCCACGAGCGTGGAGAGGATCCCCACCCGGCTGTCGGGGTCGTCCGCGAGGAGGGCCGTGACGAGCACCCGCCCGCCCTCGCCTGGCCGGCCGAAGAGCGACACCACGCGGCCGCCCGCGCTGAGGACGTCGCCCAGGATCTGCTGGAAGCTCTGGACGGGCAGCACGGGGACGTCCCGCACCGCCACCGCCTCGCCGTTCCAGCTCTCGAGGATGTCGGCCATGTCGCTAGCTCCCCACCACCGCCGCGGCGGTGTCGAAGAGGACCTTGAGCTCGCGCGGCAAGAAGAGCCCCAGCGCGAGCACGAGCGCCATGAGCACGAGCGGCGGCGCCGCCGTGAGCCACGTGTCGCCCTGCCGCTCGACCTCCGGCGCGCCGCTCGGATCGCCCTGCACCACCTTGAGGACGGTGGCGCCCATCCCGACGAAGATCACCGTCAGGAAGAGCAGGAAGAGCCCGCCCACGACGAAGCGGCCGCCGCCGAGCGCGCCGTTCAGGATCGAGAACTCGCTGAAGAAGGGGCTGAAGGGCGGCGAGCCGGTGACGGCGAGGAAGCCGGCCAGGAAGAGCGGCCCGGACACGGGCAGCCGCCGCGCCGCCCCGCGCACCTCGTTCACGAGCTTCGAGCCGTAGGAGCGGTGGATGTTGCCGGCCGCGAGGAAGAGGACGCCCTTCGTGAGCCCGTTGCTCACGGTGTGGAACATGGCGCCCGAGGCGGCCGCGCCGCCGAGCCCGAGCCCCAGGGCGAGGATGCCCATGTGCTCGACCGACGAGTACGCCAGCATCCGCTTGAAGTCGCGCTGCCCGATCATGAAGACGGAGGCGAGCGCCATGGAGAGGAGCCCCATCCCGACGAGCGCGTCGCGCGCGAAGGGCGCCTCGCCGGCGGCGCTGCACACGTGCACCACGCGGGCGAGCGCGATGAAGCCGAGGCTCGTGACGCCGCCCGAGAGGAGCGCGCCGAGGATGCCCGGCGCCTCGCCGTACGCGTCCGGCTTCCACGAGTGCAGCGGGGCGAGCCCCATCTTCGTGCCGTAGCCGACGAGGAGGAAGACGAACCCGGCCCGCACCCAGGGAGACGAGAGCGTGGCGCCGGCGCGGGTGAGGTCGGCGAGCAGCAGCGAGCGCGGTCCGCCCGGCCCGGCGCCGGCGAGCGCGAGGAAGAAGGTGCCGAGCAGGGCGAACGCGATGCCGAGGGAGCAGACGAGGAGGTACTTCCAGGCCGCCTCGAGCGAGCGCGCGCTCTTTTCGAAGTAGATGAGCGGCGCGGTGGAGAGCGTGGTGATCTCGATGGCGACCCAGAGCAGCCCGAGGTGCTGCGAGAGCGCCACGACCGTCATGGCGGAGAGCAGGACGAGCAGCCCGCCCACGAAGACGCGGTTGTCGCGCTCGGCGCGCCGCGCGAGGTAGCCCTGCGCGTACACGGCGCAGAAGCAGAAGAGCACGCTCGTCATCGGGAGGACGACCTTGGCGAGCGGGTCGAGCTCGAGCCAGCCGCCGAGCGCCGGAGCGGGGTGCGTGATCCAGAGCGTGGCGACGCCGGCGAGGTGGAGGAGGCCACCCGCGAGGAGCGCGAGCGGACGGCGCGCCTGCGAGGGGTCGGCGAAGGCGAGCGCCGCGAGGGCGAGCGGGGCGAGGATGACGAAGAACATCACCGGTCAGTCCTTCAGCACGGAGAGCTTCTCGGTGTCGAGCGAGGAGAACTCGCGGTTGATATGGAACATGACGATGCCCATGACGAACACGGCCGCGAAGAGGTCGAGCAGCACCCCGGCCTCGACCATGGTGGGCATGAAGTCGGAGAGGAGGAGGCCGAAGACGAAGACGCCGTTCTCGAGGACGAGGAAGCCGATGACCTGCGTCACCGCCTTCCGCCGCGACACGACGAGGAGGAGCCCCGTCCACACGGTGGAGAGCGCCGTCGGCACGATGAAGGCGTGCTTCTCGGGGGTGGGGAGCGGCATCGCGGAGGAGAAGGCGAAGGCGAGCGCGACGCCGAGGCCGCCCAGGATGAGCGACGGGATGAAGCCGACGATGGGCTCCACCTCGCGCCGGATGGCGGCCTCGCGGATGGCCCACAGGAGGAGCCACGGGATGATGACGCCCTTCACGACGAACGCGCCGATGGAGAGGGCGAGCACGTGGCCGAGCTCGGCCTTGTCCGACGAGAGGAGCAGCGGCAGCACCGCGAGCAGCGCGCCCTGCGCCGCCGCCGCGCGGATGACCGCCTTGAGGCGGCTGGACGCCAGCACGAAGAAGTCGAGCACCACCACCAGGATGAACACCATCTCGGTCCAGGCAGCCATGCGGGTCACCGGAGCAGGAGGACGAGGCCGAAGGCGGAGAGGACGGACGCGCCGACGAGGAGCTGCGGCACGCGGACGAGGCGGAGCCGCGCCATGATCGACTCGATCACGCCGACGAGCACCGCGAACCCGAGCAGCCCGCCCAGGAAGACCGCCAGGCCGGCGGCGCCCTCGACGGAGAAGCCGAGCGTGAGGCGGACGAAGAGCGCGCCGAAGAGGAAGAGCTTCAGGGACGCGCCGTAGAGGATGAGCGCGAGGTCGGGGCCGGAGTGATCGAGCACCATGACCTCGTGGATCATGGTGAGCTCGAGGTGCGTGTTCGGGTCGTCCACCGGGATGCGGGCGTTCTCGGCCAGCGCGACGACGAAGAGCGCGATGGAGGCGAGGAGGAGCGCCGGCGCCGCGTGGCCCCAGGCGAGCGGGAGCGCGGGCCCGAGCATCTCGCTGAGCGAGATCGTGCCGGTCGCGCGCGCCAGCGTGATGAGGCACAGGAAGAGCGCGGGCTCGGCGAGGCTCGCGAAGGTCACCTCGCGCGCGGCGCCCATCCCCTCGAACGACGAGCCGGTGTCGAGCGCCGCGAGCACCGTCGCGAAGCGCGCCAGGCCGAGCAGGTAGGCGAAGAGGACGAAGTCGCCCGCGAAGGAGAGCGCGGCGGGCGCCCCGCCGAACGCCATGAGGAGGCCGGCGGTCACGACGGCCGAGAGGCCCACCACCGGCCCCGCGCGGAAGACCCACGTCGTGGTGCGGCTGTACACGTTCCCCTTCCGCAGGAGCCGCGCCAGGTCCGCGTAGAGCTGCCACAGCGGCGGCCCCTCGCGCCCGGCGAAGCGCGACTTCACCCGGTTCACGACGCCGAGCAGGAGCGGCGGCAGCGCCAGGAAGAGCGCGACGTAGGCGAGGGAGAGGAGCGTCGTCATGGGCTCACCACCAGAGGAAGCGCCAGGCGAGGAGGGCCACCAGCGCGACGCCCACGTAGAGCGCTTGCCGCTGGACCTGTCCGCCGTGCCGGCGGCGCGCGAGCTCGGCGCCCCAGCTCGCGGTGCGGAGGACGGGCATGAGCGCGACGTCGAGCACCGTGTCGGGCACGTGCGAGCTGAACGAGGCGCGCTGGGGGAACGGCCCGCGCGGCGGCACCACGTGGGCGCGCGGGAAGAAGGCCCAGCCGAAGCGGAGCGTCAGCATCTCCGCGAAGGACGAGCCGGTGTACTGCATGCGCGGGGTGGGCCGGGCGTAGCCGCAGCCCCAGGTCTCCGACGCGGGAGCCCCGCGCGCGCGGCGCCGCTGCCACGCCGCGAGGCCGCCGGCGACGGCGAGGAGGAGGGCGGCGCCCGCGGTGATGGCGCCCGCCGAGGCCGCGACGCCGCGGGCGGGCCCGGCGAGCGAGGCCGGCGCGAGCCCCGACCAGGCGGCGGCGCCCCGGCGCAGCGCCGGCACGAGCGCCGCCGGGGCGAGCCCGATGGCGGCGCACGCGCCGGCGAGGAGCGCCATCGGCACGAGCATCGGCCGCGGGGCCTCGTGCGCGCGCGACGGGCGCTCGGATCGCGCCGTCCCGAGGAAGACCGTCCCGAACACCTTGGCGAAGCAGGCGGCCGCGAGCGCGCCCACGAGCGCGAGCGCCGGCGCGCCCAGGGCGGCCCACGGGACGAGCGGCGCCGGCGACGACGCCGCGCGGAGCGATCCCATGTAGACGAGCCACTCCGAGACGAAGCCGTTCAGGGGCGGGAGCCCGCTGATCGCCACCGCCCCGAGCAGGAACAGGGCCGCCGTGAGGGGCATCGCGCGCGCGAGCCCGCCCAGCACGTCGAGCTCGCGCGTGCCGCAGGCGTGGTCGACGGCGCCCGCGCCGAAGAAGAGGAGCGCCTTGAAGAGCGCGTGGTTCACGACGTGGAGCGCGCCGCCCCCGAAGCCGAGGAGCACGAGCGCGGGGTCGCCCACCGCGCGGCCGACGAGCCCGAGGCCCAGGCCCATCGCGATGATCCCGACGTTCTCCACGGAGTGGTAGGCGAGGAGCCGCTTGAGGTCGTGCTGGGCGAGCGCGAACGCGACGCCGAGCACGGCCGAGACGGCGCCCACCGCCAGGAGGGCGAGCCCCCACCACAGCGGGGGCGCGGCGAAGAGGCTGGTGATGCGGAGGATCCCGTAGATCCCGGTCTTGAGGAGGACGCCCGACAGCACCGCCGAGACGTGGCTGGGCGCCGCCGCGTGCGCGCCCGGCAGCCAGAAGTGGAGCGGCATGAGGCCGGCCTTGAGCCCGAAGCCCGTCAGCGCGAGGAGGAACGGCCCGGCGCCCGGCGCGAGCCCGGCACGCGCGATGGCCGCGAAGTCGAAGGAGCCCGCCGCGCTGCCGAGGAGCGAGAAGAGCGCGAAGAGCGCGAGCGTCCCGACGTGCGCGGCCGCGAGGTACACGAGGGCGGCGCGCTGCGTCTCCCGCTGCTCGTGCTCCGTCAGCACGAGCAGGAAGCCGCACAGCGCCATCACCTCCCACGCCGCGAGGAAGAGCATGGCGTTCGCGGCGACGACGATGAGCGCCATCGCGGCCGTCACGAGCCCGTAGAAGAGCTGCAGCCGGACGGCGCGGGCGCCGCGCGCCGCCTGCGGGTAGTAGGCGAGGGCGTACACCGATCCCGCGGCCGGGATGGCGAAGATGGGGAGGAGGAAGATCGCGGCGAGCGCGTCGAGGCGGAGCGCGAGCGCGCCGAACGGCACGCTCCAGCGCGCGTGCAGCTCCCGCGGCGCCGCGCCGCCCAGCGACATCGCGGCGCCGGCGAGCCCGAGCGCCGCGCCGAGGACGAGGGCCGCGCAGGCGGCGCGCTGGGCGGTCCGCGGCGCCCGCCGGAGCGCCACCGCGAGGCCGCCGGAGCACGCGGTGAGGCCGACGCCTGCCAGGACGAGGGCGAGGGGAGCTGGAGGTTGAGCCGCTGCGCCTGGTAGCGCCTGAGCCGGCTCGCTCGATCGCCGAGGGCGCGGAAGATGGGGTCGAAGAGCCGGGTGCGCGCCGGGTCCTTCGCCTCGAAGCGCGCGTTCGCCCGAGCGGGGAGCACGCCCTTGGGCGGGACGACGCGGCCGCGCGGCTGGAGCATGCGCGGCGCCAGCCCGGAGAGGAAGAACTGCGCGAAGGCGGAGCCGGTGTACTGCATGCGCGCGGTGGGGCGGCTGAACCCGCAGCCCCACGTCTCGCCGAAGTCCACCCCGCGCGCGGCGCGGGCGCGCAGCACGGCGAGGGCGATGCCGCCGGCGGCGAGGAGGAGCGCCGCGAACGCCACGCGCGACGGGACGGCCAGCGACCGCAGCGCCGGCGCGAGCCGCGCCGCCACGGCGGCGGGCGGCGATCGGGTCACCTGCGCCAGCACCGGTGCGACCGCGCGGAGCGCCGCGTCCGGGAAGAGCCCGAGGATGCCACAGCCCGCCGCGAGGGGGACGAGCGGTCCCCACAGGCCAGCGGAGGGCTCGTGCGCCCCGGCCGCCTCCGGGCTGCGCGGCGCGCCGAGCAGCGCGATGCCGCCCAGCCGCGCGAAGGCGATGGCGGCGAGGCCGCCCACGAGCGCCAGCGCCGCGACCGCGACCCACGCCACGATGGACGCGCCGCCGGGCGAGTCGACCGCGGCCCGCAGGAGGCCGAGGTAGACGAGCCACTCCGACGAGAAGCCGTTCAGCGGCGGCAGCGCGGCCAGCGCGGCGAGCCCGACGAGGAGGAGGCTCGCGGTGCGAGGCAACCGCGCGAGGAGCCCGCCCATGCGCTCGAGGTCGCGGCCGTGCGCGGCGTGCACGACGGCGCCCGCGGCCATGAAGGCGAGCCCCTTCATGAGCGCGTGGTTCCAGACGTGGAGGAGCGCCCCGGCCCACGCCAGCGTCGCCACGACCGGCTCGCCGCGCGCGGTCGCCGCCACCGCGACGCCGATGCCGAGCGCGATGATGCCCACGTTCTCCACGCTCGAGTAGGCGAGGACGCGCTTCACGTCGCGCTGCCCCAGCGCGAGCACGATCGCGCCGAGCGCGCCGACGAGCCCGACGCCGGCCAGGACGAGGCCGTACCCCGCCGGAGCGGGCGCGAGCCAGAGCAGCACGCGGACGATCCCGTAGAGGCCGGTCTTGATCATGACGCCGGAGAGGAGCGCCGAGATGTGGCTCGGCGCGGCCGGGTGCGCCTCGGGGAGCCAGACGTGGAGCGGGACGAGGCCCGCCTTCGTGCCGAACCCGACGAGCGCGAGCGCGAAGAGGAGCGCGGCCGGGACCGCGGGCGTGCCGCGCAGCGCCGCGAAGGCCTCGAAGTCGAACGACCCCGCCTCGCGCCCGAGCAGGACGAAGAGGGCGAGCAGGAACGCCGTCCCGATGTGCGAGGCGACGAGGTAGACGAGGCCCGCGGCGCGGACCTCCGCCTCCTCGTGCTCGAAGACGACGAGCATGAACGAGGCGACCGCCATCACCTCCCACGCGACGAGGAAGAGCACCGCCTGGCGCGCGGAGAAGACGAGCGCCATCGCCGCGATGAGCAGGTTCTGGAAGAAGAGGAACGAGGGCAGCCCGCGGCGCGAGAGGTGCGGCCGCATGTACGACGCGCCGAAGAGGACGGCCGGGATGGCGAGCGCGAAGAGCGCGACCTGGAAGTAGGCGGAGAGCGGGTCGAGGCCCACGCGGAAGGCGGCGAGGGGCGCGGTCCAGGCGTGCGCGAACGACCGCTCGCCGCCCCCGAGCGCGGCCACCGCGGCGGCGAGGCCGAGGGCGCTCCCGGCGACGGCGCTGGCAGTGGCGGCGCGGAGCGCGAGGGCGGGGCGGCGCGCGAGCGCGAGCGCGGCCATCCCGCCCGCGACCAGGACGGCGAGGGCGGCGAGGTGCAGGGTCACGCCTTCCCTCCGCGGCGCTCGGCGCGGCGCCGCTCGAGGTCGGCCTCGACGCGCGCGAACGCCTCCACGAGCGCCGGCTCGCCGGCGCGCGCCTCGAGCAGCTTCCGCACCTCGGGGTCTCCGAGCGCGGCCGCGATCGCGGCGAGCAGGTGCAGGTGGACGCGGACCGACGGCGAGACCACGGTGAAGAGCGTGTGCACCGGCATCCCGTCGAGCGCCTCGTAGTCGACGGGCGACGCGAGGTACGAGACCGCGACCGCCGGCGCGGGCACGCGCAGGACGATGGGGTTACGGGGGTGCGGGATGGCGATGCCGTGCCCGAGGCCGGTCGAGCCGAGCTGCTCGCGCGCGAGGAGCATCTGGTGCAGGAAGGCGCGGTCCACGCCGGCGGGGACCGGGAGCCGGTCCACGACGGCCCGCAGCACCGCGGTCTTGTCGGCGCCCGGCACGTCGTGGTGGACGCCGCCCGCGCGCACGGCGTCCGCGAGGCGCGGCATGGGCTGCGCGCCCTGATCCGGCTCGACCATCATCTCGGGCGGCACCTGGATGCCGCGGGCGGCAGCGAACTCGAGCAGGTCCACGCGGTCGAACTGGTATTGATCGTGGACGCGCAGCGCGGAGAGCTCCCCGCGGCGGACCCATCGATACAGCGTGCTGTCGTCCACGCCCAGGAACCGGGCGGCGTCGCGAAGGTCGAGCTGCATCATCGGGCGGGACGGGGCTCGAACCGGCCGCATCGTCCCGGATTTCCTTGGCAGTTGTCGAAACCCTACTCGCGACCGGCGTGGGGCGCAAGAACGAGGAGGCAAGCTCCGCGTTCACCGCGTCTTGCGCCGGTCGGCGGCCCGGCGGAGCGCGGTCTCGACCGCCTCTCCCACCGCCCGCAGCTCGGGGCGATCGGGTGTGCCGAAGTTCCCCACCAGCGCCCGGCCGTGCGCCACGCCCAAGCGCACCGACAGCCGCGGCTCGGGCCGGCCCTCCTCGGCCTCCGCCGCGCGCGCCTGCAGCGCGGGCGCGCAGCGGGCGGCCCGGGCCGCGGCGTCGGGCTGGGGCTGCGGCAGGCCGAAGACGGCCAGGAAGCCCCCATCGAGCCGCATCTCGATCGCGGCGCCCTCCGCGAGCGCCACCGTCGAGAGCGCGGTCTGCACCGCGAGCACGCGCTCCGCCGCCTCGGCCGGCGGCCGCGCCGCGGCGAGCTCCACGACGCCCTGCACGACGGCGGCGACCACCGACACGTCCTCGCGCAGCGCGGGCTCGAGCACGTCGTGGTCGGCCGCCTCCGGCGCGAGCAGCGGCGCGGCGGCGGCCGGACCGAGGTGGCGCAGCAGCCGCTGCCGCATCGCCTCGGTGGTCCGCGCGCGCTCGGCGATGCGCACGCGCTCGACGGCGAGCGCCGCCTGGAAACCGACGAGCGTCGCGAGCTCGAGGTCCTCAGCCGTGTAGGGATCGGCGAAGCCGCGCTCCAGCAGGAGCACGCCCAGCGTGCGGTTGTCGGCCCAGATGGGCGCGCAGATGCACGAGCGGATGCCCTGCGCGATGACCGACTGGCTCTGCGCGAAGCGAAGGTCCTGCTGCGCGTCGAGGGTGAGGATGCCGGCGCGGCTGCGGAGCGCGGCCTGGACGACGGTCCCGGAGAGCCGCGGCGGGCGCTCCGGCGGCTCCGCCACGAGCGGCACCAGCTCGCCGCGCTCGTCCATGAGGAGGACGCTCGACCGCTCCGCGCCGAGGGCTCCACCGAGGACGCGCAGGAGCCGGCGCAGCGACTCGGCGATGCCGTCCGCGCCGAGCAGGACGCGGCCGATCTCGTTCAGCACGCCGATCTGCCGGCGCGCCACGCCGGTCGTGCCGACGATCCCGCGCAGCGTGTCGCGGCGCGGCTCGGAGGCGACGTGCGCCGCCACGGCGTCCTCGACGGAGCCGGCGGGCGGCGGCGGGGAGAAGCCGAGATCGGCGATGTAGCGGATGATGGTGCGCTGGTCGGAGAGGATGCCCTGCGGCTCGGGATCCGGGTGCAGGCGAAGCTCGGCGCTCGTCTTGCCGAAGCGGAGCTTCGAGCCGGGGGCGACCCGCGCCTCGTGGACGCGCTCCTCGTCCAGGAACGTGCCGTTACGGCTGTCGAGGTCCACCACCCAGAGCTGGTCCCCGCGCCGCTCGAAGAGCGCGTGCATGCTGGAGATCCAGGGGTCGGCGACCTGCACGTGGCACTCGGGAGAGCGGCCCACCACGGTGGGCACGTCCGGCAGGAAGAACACCGTCCCGCCGCAGATCCCGTTCACGACGAAGAGCTCGGCCACGGATCCTCTCTGGAGGCGAGGTGCTGCGGGATGATAGCCTATCCGCCCCGAGACGCGAGATGCCGACGTGCCCCATGTGCCGGACGGTGTGCGACGAGGCGGCCACGAGCTGCCCGAACGATGGGACCTCGTTCGGGCCCCCGGATGCGCTCCTCGGGAAGATCGTCGGCGACCGCTATCGCCTGCTCGCGCGCATCGGCGAGGGCGGGATGGGCACGGTCTACCGCGCCGAGCACATCGTGCTGCGGAAGCGGATGGCCGTGAAGGTGCTCCGCCCCGAGCTCTCCCTCGACGAGGACCTCGTGCGGCGCTTCCAGCAGGAGGCGATCGCGGCGAGCCAGATCGGCCAGGAGAACATCGTCGACGTCACGGACTTCGGCCGCACCGCCCAGGGCTCGCTCTACTTCGTCATGGAGGAGCTCGAGGGCGCGAGCCTCGCCACCGTGCTCCGGGCCGGGCCCTTGCCGGTGGAGCGGGCGGCGCTCCTCCTCGCGCAGGTGTGCCGGGCGCTCGCGGCCGCGCACGCGCACGGCATCGTCCACCGCGATCTCAAGCCGGACAACGTCATCGTGGTGCGGCGCGAGGACGGCTCGGACTTCGTGAAGGTGGTGGACTTCGGCATCTCCAAGAACGGCGCCGGCAAGGAGCGCGAGCGCGTCACGCGCGCCGGCACCATCATCGGCACCCCCGAGTACATGGCGCCGGAGCAGGGCGCCGCGGCGACGGTCGATCACCGGGCCGACATCTACGCCTTCGGCGTGCTCGCCTACGAGCTCGTCACGGGCACGCTCCCGTTCCAGGGCGAGAGCGCCATCGCCACGCTGCTCGAGCACCAGACGAAGGCGCCGGAGCCGCCCAGCCGCCGCCGCCCGGGCCTCCCGCCGGACGTCGAGGCGCTGATCCTCAAGGCGCTCGAGAAGCGCCCCGAGGCGCGGCAGCAGTCGATGGCGGAGGTGGCGGTGGACCTCACGCGCGTCCTGGCCAGCTTCGAGCTGCCGCCCGTCTACGAGCGCGCGCCCACGCCGCCGCCGACGCTGGGGTCGCTCGGCGGGTTCACGGAGCGCTTCGCGCGGCCGACGCACGAGCGCTTCCGGACCACGGGACGTGGCGCGACGGTCGCGATCGAGGATGGCGTCGGCGAGGTGGCCGCCCGTGAGACGATCGCGCGCCGCGGGAGCCGCGCGGCGCTCGCGGTCGTCCTGTCGGCCACCATCGCCGTCCTCGCCGCGGCCGCGATCGCGTGGCGGAGCGCTTCGAGCGCGCAGAGCGCGAGCGCGCCCCGGACCTCGACCTCGAGCGTTTCGTCCCCCTCTCCCTGGAATCCCGCAAGCGGGGGGAGGGGGACTGAGCCCCCGATGCGCATTCCGACCGCCCTCGTCGCGTCCGCTGGCGCGCCGCAGAGCGCCACGGCGCCGCCGCCCCGCAAGAAGCTCCGCCGGGCCGCGGCATCCCGTCCCGGGCGCCAGGTTGGAGATTCGCCCGGAATTGAGGAGAATCCGTACGACAAGCTGGACGACCTGAAGCCGAATCCATTCTGAGCGCGCGGGGGCGCGGAGTGCACGGGACACCTTGAAGGCGTTCGCCGCCGCATTGCTCCTCGCCATCACGCCCGCGGCGCTCGCCGTCGCGGAGAGCCCCGCGCCCACCGCCGACGCGACGAACCAGGCGAAGGCGCGCTTCCGCAAGGGCACCGATCTCTACAGGCAGGCGCGCTACCGCGACGCGATCGAGGAGTTCGAGGCGGCGTACCGCCTGCGGCCGCACGGCGTCATCTTCTACAACCTGGCGCAGTGCCACGAGCGGCTCGGCGACATCCCCGCGGCGCTGCGGGCGTACCACGAGTACCTGCGCGCCGTGCCCGCCGCCGACGACCGGTCGATCGTGCACGCCGCGATGGCCAACCTCGAGGCGCGCCTCGGCGCGTCCGGCGTCCAGCAGCTCCTGGTGTACAGCGACCCACCCGCCGCCGAGGTGTACGTCGATGGTCAGCCGCGCGGCCGGACGCCGTTCTCGGCGGCGCTGCCGCTCGGCACGCACGTGTTGACGCTCGTCAAGCCCGGGTACGCGACGATCACCCGCGAGGCGGTGCTCGCGCCCGACCGCTCCATCGAGCTCGACGTCAACCTGGCCCGCGCCGATGCGGCCGCCGGCACCGCGGCGGCGCCGCCGCCCTTCGACGCGCCTTCGCCCGGCGCGGCGGTCGCGGCGGCCACGCCCGCACCCTCCCTCGCGCCCGCGGCGCAGATGGCGGAGGTGAAGCCGCTCCGGATCGCGTCGCCGCCCGAGGTGAAGGTCGCGCCAGCGCGCCCGCGGCGGTGGACGTGGGTCGCCGCCGGCGTCGCCGGTGCCGCGCTCGCCGCCGGCGCGGGCTTCGGGCTCGCCGCGCGCAGCGCGAGCCAGGATCTCCGCGCGAGCGAGCACGACGGCGCGACCGCCCAGCGCCTCGCGGACAGCGCCTCGTCCCGGGCGCGGAGCGCGAACGTCCTCTACGCCGCCTCCGCCGTGGCCGGCGCGGCCGGGGTCACGCTCTTCTTCGTGGAGGGGCGGTTCTGATGCGCGCCGCGCAGCTCCTCGCGGCCGTCGCCGCGCTCGCCCTCGCCGCCGGCTGCTCGGTGGTGACGGAGGGGGCGCCGTGCGAGACGAGCGAGAACTGTCCTGCGGGGCAGGGATGCGGTGCGGACCTGAAGTGCAGCGTGAGGGCGCTTTCGTGCACGGGCTGCCTTCCGGGTCAGACGCGCTGCGTCGACGGTGGGCTTGCGGGCTGTGTCGTCGCCGAGAATGAGATCTGCGCTGCCTTCGGTGTTCCTTCATCGCCTGGTCCACATCAGGAGTGTCTCGACGGCGACACGCAGCTGACGTGTCAGCCTTCGGCTTGTGCGGGACAAGGGACGTTCTGCAGCTCGACGACCAGTTACATCACGTGCACGCCCGACAGTGTCAGCGCGTGTCCCTACCAATCCGGTACCACTGGATGCGCGGCCGGCAACGAGTGCATTCAGTCGGCTCCCGCGCACGCGGTGTGCGGTTGCGCTCCGGATGGGCCTGCCGCAGGACAGGGTTGCTCGGGAGCCGCGCTGGATGCTGGAGCCTGTGACCCCCAAACCAGCAATGTGCTCTCGTGCAAGTTCAACACGGCGCTGTGCAAGGTGTGGACTCTCGAGAAGGACTGCGCATCGCAAGTCCTGGTGTGCAGCGCGTCCACGCAGCCACCGGGAACGACGAGCTACGCTTGCGCCTGCCCTGCCAATGGCGCTGGCCCGTTCTATGTCGACAAGAGCTTGCCGGCGGGGGCGGGACCCACGCCGACGGGCGTCTTCACGCCAAGCAAGTGCCGATTCGTGGAGCTCGGGGACGCGGTCGCCGCCGCGAACCAGGTAGCTGGCGGCGCGGCGGTGCTTGCGATCGGGTGGGGCACCAATGATTCGAATCCAGTGGTGTG
>WNGE01003547.1_pt1 | contig 32383 bp, 31 predicted proteins | sample 5400651 | NCBI WGS metagenome assembly WNGE01 (sample SAMN13153370, study PRJNA577476) | soil metagenome | isolation source: 60 cm soil or saprolite under grassland replicate 2 | place: USA:California | collected 2016-06-15
CTTCGAGCTTGTCTGCTTTCTCTGGCATGCTCTTGTCCTCTTTGGGTTTCCCCGCTAAGTAAGCCATTGTCCTAAGAGGTTGTTCGCTCTCGACCTCTTGCTCCTTTGGAGCTATCCAGTAGACGCCGAAGCGGCGCACGCGTAGGCGCCACCCAGCGAGAAGCCGATGATGGCGAGTTTATCGCGACCGTCCTGGGGTTCCCGTAGCAGATGGACATTTTCCAACGTTAAAGCTCTAAACTAGCCTGTAAAGCGGATGCATATTGCTGCTGGTAAGAGTCATTATTCACGGCGTTTGATGGTCTCAACCGCTGTTCCTACGCTTTTTCGTGCTCAGCGAGAAGCAACTTTTGGTGCTGATAATACGCAGCCAGTCCTAAACGTAGTTTTCTGTCTGACTGCTACCGGAACCCCAAGGAGGCTCTTGCCCATGGGAAGCTTTGTGTTTCTCGCTAGATGTGGGTATTTCCTGCTTGCTACTTTGCGCTTCATGACAGCTTACGTGACACCGGGACGTTATGCGAGGCTCAAGGTCGGCGCCCTCGCCGACCGCCTGGCCGGTGAGGAACGAATCTATCGTCTGGGCGGCCAGGGCAGACAGGACGCATGCCGCGCGGTCTGTGGCTATCTGGGTACTGAGGCAATAGGTCCTCGTCTGCCCCCGGCGGTAGTGCAGCGCTGCCAGGCCGAAGTCAGGTCCGGCCGGGCCCGGGACGCGGACCAGCGCGAACTGGCCCGCTAGTGGGCGGATATGGGGGCCGGTAAGGCCGTCCGGCGGTAGGCACGGCGCGCTCAGGTCGGGCGGCGCGATCACTAGTGCCCACTCGGATCCCGATGGGCTGAGCGAAATGCGGATGACGGTGCGCCCTTCCGCACTGCCCATCCACGCGGGCATAGCATGGAGCGGCTGTGGTGCCTGGGCGCTGGTCTCGCGGCGGCGCGCGCTCCCGGACGGGGTAATCGCCGCCGGCCGGCTGCTCCAAAGGGGGGCGTTCTGCACCACGGCTCCTGGGGAGTGTCTGAACAGGGGGCTGAGCAGGCAAGAAGCACCAGTGCAATTGCGGAGCAATTGCGGATCCATGTTGCTACCAGTTGCGGGGCGGAGACATCCGTGAGATCACGGATATCGGAACCGGGGCCGACGATCCCCGCACTCTTGGCAGTTCGCGCCAGGGCGCCTCCTCGAACTGGCCGAGGACGCGGCTCAGAAGGGCTGGTGGGAAGAATTCGCCGACAGCCTTTCCGACGACTACATGCAGTTCATCGGCCTTGAGCATGAGGCCGCTTCCATCAGCATATGGCACATCGACGTGGTCGCCGGCCTACTGCAGACGGAGGCTTATGCCCGGCACATAATCAGCAGCTACAGCCTGATCGAGCCAGTCGCGCCAGCCATGATCGGTCGACTGGTCAAGGTTCGCATGCAGCGCCAGCAAGTGCTGAATCGCGACGGGCTTCAGCTGTCGGTCGTGCTCGATGAATCGGTGCTGCACCGCCGGGTCGGTGACGAGCCGGTTATGTATGAGCAGCTTCAGCATCTGGCGCGGGAGGCCGAACGGCCGAACCTGAGGTTGCAGATTCTCCCTCTCGACACGCCGCGCGTGATCTTCGGGGAATCTTTTGTCATCTTCGGCTTCGAGGCCGATAGTGATGCGATGCTGCAAGATGTGGTGAGCACCGAGCAGCTGAAGAGCGGCTACATGCTGGAGGGAGAAAGAGACGCGTACTTGCACCGCATCGCCTTCCAGATGCTCAGCCGCGCTGCGCTCAGCCCAGCGGCGTCCCGGTCGCTCATACTCGAAACAGCTGAGTCATACTAGCGAGCTCCCGACGGCCCGCCAGCGCCTAGATTCCGCAAGCCGATTATTCCTATTGCCGCGGCGATGGCCTTCTGGCGGCAGCTACCTAACTCTGAATCCACCAGCCAGATAAGCTGCCCCTAACCCGCATCATTCACGGGGCCGGGTCGGTGGCTTGATGTGATGCTGGAACGGCGTTCCGGGTCGTGACCAGCCCTATCGAACCGAGAACCGATAGCCTTATCGATATGTGACATGGGTACTTGTACGTGCGACACACTTCTGCCACTTGGTCAGCTTTGTATCTGTTCGTGTCGTTTGTTCACCGTGCATGAGGTTTACCTTTGACTTTCGATGGAAGAGCAAATCGCAGCAGTGGCCCATCTCATGAGGAAGCGTCGTATAATCCTTAGGATTAAAATGCCCTGAAGGCAATGCGCTTGGAACTATCCAGCCATAGTTTTCAAACCAGGCGATGTTCGCACACCCAACTTTTGCAGGAGTAATTTTAGCAACTACGAACATGGTTATCGGAGTGCCATAGCCGACGTAACTCCCTATCGTTCGCGCAACACGGCTTCTGTACCAAGCACCGGCTCTCGACGTAATTTTGTTGAGCTGCTTAATCACGTCGCTTGGTCCGGTGGAGCACGGAACTGTCAACACATACCCAGGAGATGGTTCGGGCGACTGGTCAATGATGCGTCCTTGTGTTCCAGTGACTCGGACATTCAATTCCTTCTTAAATACTGCTTGGGCGATTTGCACAGCCTGCTCGACCTGATCCCGAGATGCGAGAGGCTTGCGATTGGTGTCGTTCAGTATGATGACTCGAAGTTTCAGTTTCTTCTCGGGCATCCAATTAAAGAGATAAATCATCGGAATTTCCCAGATGAGCGCAATATGACTAACGAAGTCTTTGACTATATTGACCGCAATAGCAATGAAACCGCCGATTTTGTGCCAGATTGTGCGAAGACCGTCTTTAGCTTTCTTAACAATTTTCTTTACGATGCTTACGGCACCTTTTGCGACCGACTTGATGTCACCCCAGAGACTCATCGCTACTCCCTCATTGCATGTAAATACAAACTTTAAATGGGCCGTTTCTGTATAATTACCCTGGCGAGAGCGAAGCATTTCTTTCCTCTAGAGGAAAGGCTTCCACCAGCTTTTCATGCGCCTCAAGCAGGAAATGAGAGCAAGGAGCAAAAGGGAAAACCACCAGGATAATTATACAAAAATGACCAGCTTAAAGTTTGTATTTACATGCATAAGAAGGACAATAAACACAAAGATGACTATATATACTCTAAAGAGAGTATATTCGAAAAACATAACAAAATACAACAGTATAAATACTTACCTGAATTAGTCTAAACATAAAAGTTGGAATATTAGGTAATTTTTTGATCCTGGCATTGATATTCTATGAATCTAACGACCCTTTCACGGTATATCTTTCTGTGGGACTCATCGAAGGTGGTACAAGCGGATAACTCACGTTATCCGCGGTGAAGCCAGACGTTTATTGCTGATAATATGCATTTTGGCACCCAGGAACGAACTGCTTTGGGTGCTGATAATACGAAAGGCAAAAACGCATGTCTTCTTTCACGACTGTACCAGAGGCACTGGCTGCCTATGAACACTGGTTGACACGACAGCCTTTGTCCAACAATACCCGACGGACCTATCTGACGCAGGTCAAGCGGTATTGCACCTATCTCTCAACCCTCCACTGGAAGTATGGTCATCCACTTCAAGAACCACATGCATGCGACTATGCGGTGCGTGACTACAAAACGGCTCTCAAGGGTGCTCACCTCGCCAAGCCCAGTTCCGTCAATCTTGCCCTGGCAGCGATCGATCATTTCTACCGGTTTCTTGAGCTGCTGACGCCTCACGTCGCACGCGAAGATTTACCAGCGCAGGCTCCTCGTGCCTTAGAGCCGCCAGAGCAAAAGCGGTTTCTGCGAGCGGTGGAGCGCTTTGCATCGGCGCGCGATCGCGCGATTGTGCTGCTCCTGTTCTACACGGGTCTACGCATCAGTGAATGCGCAGCGCTCACCGTGGAGGACGTACGGCTGTCTTCGCGCAAAGGGCTGGTCATTGTGCGCACGGGCAAGGGCAATACCTATCGGGAGGTCCCCTTGAATGCTGAGGTGCGAACAGCACTCGACGCCTGGCTGGAACAGCGCCAGAAGCGTGTTTCGCAGCGGAACGAATCAGCCCTCTTCCTTACGAAGCAAGGCACCCGCCTGGCCACACGCACCATTGATGACGTGGTGCGTCGACTCGGACAAGAGGCAAATCTCTCGCTCTCCGTCCACATCTTACGACACACCTGCCTGACCAGTATCGTTCGTAATGGCAACGACCTGGTGCTGGTGGCTGAACTGGCCGGACACCGGCGTCTGGAAACCACGCGCCGCTACAGCTTGCCGACGGCGGCTGATCGCGAGGCAGCGATGGAAGGGCTCAAGGTGGACTATTAATGCCAGGACGTTTTCTGACTGATGCGGAACGCGAGCGCCTGACCCGCTTTCCAACAGAGGTGCCACCTGAAGATCTCGTCAGCGCCTTTACCTTGTCGCCCAAGGACATCACGAGGGTCTTACTGCACCGCGGACAACCGAATTACCTCGGCTTCGCCTTGCAGATCTGTGCTCTGCGCTATGTGGGCTTTGCGCCCGATGATCTCTTGGCGGCCCCCTCATCGGTTGTCAAGTATGTGGCGCGGCAGCTTGGGGTTTCTCCGGAGGCGCTCAAGCAGTATGGCACTCGCCCACAGACGCGCACTGATCACCTGCAGGAAATTCTCTCCTACCTGGAATTTCGCGAGGCGAGTGCCACCGACCTGCAAGCACTCGCCTCCTTTGTGCTGGAGCGTGCCTTGGAGCACGATAAACCCATCGTCCTCTTCCAGATGGCCTGCGAGCACCTCAAGTCCAAGCGCATTGTTCGTCCTGGCGTGACGACTCTGGAACGCATGGTGATCACCGCACGGGAACAAGCCGAACGCGAAACGTACCGTCGTCTGCAACCGTTGCTCACCGAAGAACTTCGTGCCAGGCTCGATCAGGTCCTGGTTCCTGACACGGCCATCAAACGCACACCACTGGTCTGGCTGCGACAGGGCGCAGTGTCCTTCTCCCCGGCAGCTATTGTCGGAGAAATCGAGAAGCTTTCGTACGTTCGGTCCCTTGGCGTCGAACACTGGGATGTGAGCCCACTTACTCCCAATCGGCGCAAGTTCCTGTCCCAGGTCGGCAAGAAATCGACCAATCAAGCATTACAGCGAACGCCGCCTGAGCGCCGGTACCCCATCCTCGTCGCCTTTCTACGCCAGATTGCCGAAGAACTGGTGGACGAAAGTATGGACCTCTTTGATCGCTGCATGGCGCAGGTTGATGCCCGATCGAGGCGAGATTTGGAAGAGTTCCGGCGCAATGCTGCACGCGCGACCAACGAGAAGGTCGCAATGTTCACAGACCTGACGGGGATGGTCCTCGATCCACAAATTGCCGACCCTGACTTGCGTACCCACATCTACAAGCGACACCCCAAAGAGCGATTGCAAGCGGCGATGGAAGAAAGCGAACGGCTTATGCGCCCCCTGGATGATAATTACTTCGACTTCTTGACTGGGCGCTACAACTACGTTCGTCAATTCGCTCCAGTGTTTCTCTCTGCGTTCACATTTCGCGCCAACCAGCGGGGCGAACCATTGGTGGAGGCAGTATCAGTCCTGAACCGCATCAAACGAAAGGTTCCGGAGAACGCCCCGATGGACTTTGTATCTGCGAAGTGGCGGCCCTATGTCATCGACAAAGATGGCAAGATTGATCGGCATTATTATGAAATGTGTGTGCTGTGGGAACTGCGTGGAGCCTTGCGAGCAGGCAATATCTGGTTGGAAGGCAGTCGACGCTATGCCGATCCGGAGACCTATCTTATCCCTCATGATCAGTGGGCAAGCCTGCGTACAGAAACCTGTCGTCTGGTACAGATTTCCGAATCCGGAACAGAACGGCTCCGAGAGCGTCAACAAGAGTTGGAGGCCCGTCTGGCACAGTTCGATACAGGGCTCCCGCGCAATAGCCAGGTGCGCATTGAGAAGGGAGAACTAATTGTCTCGCCTCTGCGCGCGGAAGAGACGCCAGGGCGAGTGAGCACCCTCCAGGGGGCGGTGCAGGAAAGTCTGCCGCTGGTGGAGTTGACCGACTTGCTCGTCGAAGTGGATGGTTGGACGCACTTTAGTCGCCACCTGGAGCATGCTGGCGGGAGCGAGCCGCGTACGAAAGAGCAGTTAACGCATCTGTACGCCGCCATTCTCGCGCAAGCCTGCAATTTGGGTATCACCAGCATGGCCCAGCTCGCAGACCTCTCCTATGAGCAGTTGGAATGGTGTACCAACTGGTACCTGCGCGAAGAGACCCTTCGCCCAGCCGTGACTTCCGTTGTCAACTTCCAGTATCGCTTGCCACTCAGTCGGAACTTCGGAGGAGGAACGTTCTCTTCTTCTGATGGGCAGCGGTTTCCCGTGGCCGTCAAAACCCGTAATGCCACCGCCTTGCCCCGCTATTTTGGCCTGGGGCGCGGGTTGACCTTTTTTTCCTGGACGAGTGATCAATTCTCGCAGTATGGCTCGAAGGTCGCTCCGTCCACCAGTCGCGATGCGACCTATGTGCTGGATGAAATTCTGGACAACGAGACGGAGCTACCGATTGTCGAACATGCCACCGATACTGCCGGGTATACCGAAATTGTGTTTGCCCTCTTCGACTTGCTTGGGCTGCAGTTCGCGCCGCGTATTCGCGACCTGGGTGAGCAGCGACTCTACCGTATGGATCGGACGAAGACCTACCAGCATATCGAGCCCTTGCTCAAAGGAACGATCAATCAGGACCTGATCACCAGTACCTGGGATGAACTGCTCCGGGTAGCAGGCTCTCTCAAACGAGGCTGGGTCACCTCGTCGCTGTTCATCAGCCGCATGCAGGCATATCCTCGTCAAAACGCGCTCGCGCGTGCCTTGCAGGAATATGGCCGCCTCGTGAAGACGCTCTTCATCTTGCGCTATCTGGAAAGCCCTGATTACCGACGGCGTATCCATACACAACTCAACAAGGGGGAGGCCCTGCATGCACTCCGGCAGTTTCTCTTCTTTGCCAATCAGGGCTACATCCGTCGACACCAACCAGAAGATCAGGCCAATCAAGCCAGTTGCCTCAATCTCGTGACCAATGCCGTAGTGACCTGGAACACCATCTACATGACGGATGCAATTGCGAACTTGCGCGCGAAAGGGCATGCAGTAGCAGACAGTGATCTCGTGTATCTCTCACCAGCATTGTATGCACATATTAATCGCTACGGAAAATACCATTTCGAGACGATGCCCCTGCTTGATCAGCAGCCGCGACGTCCTTTACGTCAGCCATCGATCCTCAAGGCTTAACGTTGGTTTTTGTCCACTTGCTACGGAAACCCCTAGACCACCGTCCGACGATCTTTCTGCAGACGCGGTAGACCCAGAGCAGCCGCCAAGTCAGAATCAGTGTAGTAGCGACGGTTGGTGATAGTTCGTTTGGCATGTAAAATTCCTTGACGATCCAGAAATGGATTCGTCTTCACAGAGACGCCAATCCTCTTCGCGAACTGTACAGGTGTATATATAGTTCCATATTACCGCCCGTTCGCGTAGAAAATTAAGAGCTAGCTATGACTCCTGCACCATGCACTTTCTCCACTCATTTTTCAAGATGTTTCGTTCATGTGTTCGAGATATCCTCTCATTCCTCTTCTACCGCTAAAATAAACTTGACCGCCTACTTGCTTATTGGGTATACTCCTCAACAAGATATATAGAATTTATGTTCTATAGTATTTGTATTTTTGGACATGCTGTGAACTGAATGTGGCACCTGTCTCTCTTTTCTGTGTGAGTTGAGGAATGCGTAAGGACTCTTCGCCGCTTGTTGCCTGGCATATTTCCTGTGGCTTTCCCTCCCCTGCTGTTGGTTACCGCGAATTTGAATTGGATATTCATGAACTGGTGATTGCCCATCCTGAAGCAGCATTGTACATCAGGATATCTGGCGACTCGATGGAAAGAGCCGGAATCTTCAAGGGTGACGTATTGGTTGTAGATCGCGCCCTTGATGCACGAGAGAATGCTATGATTGTTGCTCTCGTTACTGGTGAATTCACGGTCAAACGCTTCATAACAAGAGATGATACACGATTGCTCTTGCCTGAGAACTCACGCAACGACCCTCTTCCCATTACAGACGAGATGGACTTTCGCGTATGGGGCGTAGCCACATTTTGTATTCATAAGCTGCGATGAAAAAGAACGTTCTTGCCCTTATTGATATGAATAATTTCTATGTCTCGTGCTAGAGGGCGCTCTCCAGTCAAAACCGACCATCGTGCTCTCGAACAACGATGGTTGTGTCGTTGCCAGGTCCAATGACGTGAAGAAGTGGATTAAAATGTGTAGACGTTAAATAAAGTTGTACACCGAAAGCGCTGGCGATCACTGATTCTCTTTGGTGGTCGCCAGTTGCCTTTCTCTCAATGCATGTGGAGAGGGAAGTTGACATTGAAGAGCATAGCAGTGCTACCGTTCTAGCATCATCTCCAGTTCGATCTCATCACGTAAGGGAATCTGGTCGTTGCCGATCAAGGGGATGGTCGGCTTCAGTTGGCGGGCGACATCGACCGCGTGTCGATGAACGGTGACGAGCCTGAAGCCGCGTTTTTGATAGAAGTGCAGCGCATGGAGATTATCGTTCGTTGTGATCAGCCAGAGCCGCTTGCAGCCTGCTTCTCGTGCCGCCTGCGTGACTGTCTTGAGCAGCAGCGTGCCTATCCCGATCCCAGGCTTTGTGCTATCGATCGTGACGATCTCGCAGTTCTCATCTTCAAGAGCATACGTGAGCAGCCCTACCCGGTCCCCTTTCAGAATGGCGACGAAGCCGGGCAGCGTCTGTGGATGATAGACCTTGCCATGAGCGACCACGATGGGATCGCCCCAGTATTGGATGATATCCTGCCGTACCCATTCGCTGTCTTGCGGAGTCAGCGGCCTCACCTGCAGAGGAAGGCTTTCGATGGGTCGGTGGGGATGTCGGTTGTAGGTGTAGATGGCCTCGGCCTGGATGTGGAGGTAGACGCCCTCGCCCCACTCGCCGGCCTTGGTGTGGGTGGAAGCGTACAGCAGGTTCTCCAGCGCCTCAAAATCCTCGTGGTCACGTGAAATGATGGTCGCGTAGCCATGCACGATGATCGCCAGTTCGTTTTCACGAAACAGCGTAAGGCTGACGGCGGGCCGCTTCATAACATGGCGCGTGCGTGCGGCAGTGGCGACGGTTGGGATGTAGATATCGCCTCGGTAGAGCAGCGAGCCGATAGGGGCAATGCGTGGCTCGCCTCTCGTAGTGACCGTTGCCAGTGCGACGGTTTGGACGTTCCGCCAGTAATCGATCAGCTGCTGAGCGGTGAGTGAGTGTTCCGGCATCTGAAACGAGCGGCGCAGGAAAGCTCCCGCCCGCTCGATGCCGTGGTCTAAAAGAGCCTGCAAGCGCTCGGTGTCTTCCTGTGTTTCTTTCATACCCTCTAGTATATGTCAGAGATCAAGTGGTAATGTTCAGACATGTTCACATCCTTAAATTTTATCCTTGTTGCACATCCATCTGCAACCAATAAAGGCACACTCTATCGATCTTAACAGCAGCTTTTTCCGAACGAGTGTCCCAAGTAGCCAGTACAGTGATGTTCATGCATTATATAATGGGGGAGTAGGTACCAGTTGATGGTAGCGACCTCTGAGCGAGAGGAGGAATAGAGATGAAAAAGAGTCATAATGGATATAGTATTGTACCTTTCCCGAGGATGCGGCGTCTCATGATCACTATCGGGCGTGTGACCAGTCACAAACACACGATTCGTGGCCTGGTAGAAATTGATGTGACCAGGGCTCGTCAGTCGATGCGGGAGCACAAGGCCAGGACCGGCGAAAACCCGTCCTTCACGGCATTTCTGGCGGCGTGTGTGGGACACGCCGTCGATATGAACAAGGAGGTGCATGCGTATCGAAACTGGCGCAGCCAACTCGTCCTGTTTGACGACGTGGACATCCAGATCCAGGTAGAAAGAGACATGCAGGGGCAGAAATTTCCTGTGCCTCATATCGTCAGGGGAGCGAATAAAAAGACCTTACGAGACATTCAGGAAGAGATTCGAACGGTCCAGGCTGAGCCCATGAGTGGCCGAGAAGTGAAGGCTTTACCGTGGGTGACGCGCCTGCCGAGCTTTGCCCGGCAGATCTGCTTGTGGTTCATGTTCAAGAACCCGCGTCTGATCAAAGAATTCCTGGGCACGGTAGGGTTAACGGCGATTGGCATGTTCGGAGATCGGGGCGGTTGGGGCATCGGTTTACCCAGCCTCCATACGCTGGGCATGGTGGTCGGCGGTATTGCCGAGCGGCCAGCGCTGGTAGATGGGAAAGTAGAGGCTCATGAGTATCTCAGTGTGACGCTCGACTTCGATCACGACATCATCGATGGCGCACCAGCCGCACGCTTCACCCAGCAATTGATTGACTTGATCGAAAGCGGCTATGGTCTCGGCGACTCCACGGTCGAGTCGGGGCAGACCACAGCTCCAGGAATATCAAAGAAGAGCTAAAGTGGTCCTGTGGTGGGTACTTGGGACGTCTGTACGCACAATTGTTCAAACAATGAGTGATCGGATGACCCAGTGCTCTGCGGTGTATATCTTTATTTTTAGCAACCAAACGATGACAAAGAGAATAACGAGATTTCGGTGAGCGGTGTAAAACTTTTAAGCAGGAGTTTTAGGCACGTAATTGCTGGCTTCATTCCCTCGAAATTGTAAGACTTTATTTGACGCCTACAAAATGGGGCAGCCTGTCTTTGAGGTGGAGGATATTATCAAGGAACATCAGATCCAGGTCTTGTGAACGTACCCCCTTTAGAAAACGGGGGCTTCTACGCCGTTGCCGACGTTGGCCGCGTCCCGACCGCAAGTTGCTTGTGGCCCAGGTCCAGAATAACCTTCGCTGATGCCGTATCCCGATCCAGTTCACACCCACATGCGCAGGAGTGCCAGCGTTCGTCTAACGTCTTTTTGCGCATGGTCCCGCAGTTGGGACAGATTTGTGATGTCTTGGATGGGTCTACAAAGATGACCATGCGTCCGGCCCATGCTGCCTTGACACTCACCATCTCGGTAAAGGTACTCCATCCGGCATCGAGAATCGATTTGTTTAACCCTGCCTTCGCGCTGGCTCCATTGGGCAGGTATGCGCCCGTCTCTTGGTCCTGTTTGGGCTTTGGGCGTTTCGTGAGGTTGGCTGTTTTCAGGTCTTCAAACACCATGACCTGATAGCGATTGATCAGTTTCCGCGAGGCTTTATGCTGAAAGTCTTTTCGTTGGTTGGCGATCTTGCGATGGCAGTTGGCTACTCGCTGTACTGCTTTCTTGCGCCGATGGCTCCCGCGTTTCTTTCTTGAAAGTGCCTGCTGTGCTTTGGCGAGCTTCTTCTCTGCTTTGCGAAAAGAGCGAGGATGATCGATAAACTCGCCGTTAGAGAGCGCTGCAAAGTGGGTCACTCCCAGGTCAATGCCCACATCTTCGTAACTGGTGGGTAAGGGTTCCGGCTTACCAATCTCGCAGGTAAACACGGCGTAGAAGTGCTTGCCCTCGCGCTTGATGGTCAAGGTTTTGATGATGCCTGCCATGTCACGGTGCAGGTGCAGTTTGACCGTGCCGATCTTTGTCAGTTTCAGATTGATGCGGACAATCCCTTGTTTGTCTGCCGGGCGCTCTTTTGCATCCAGTTTCCAACCCGCCCCATCAGGATAGCAGAACGAATCGTACCGATTGCGTCCCTGAAACCTGGGATAACCCGACTGTTCGCCATTCTGCACGCGCCGGAAGAAATCGTCATACGCGCGTTTGAGGCGCAAAATCACATCTTGCAGCACATGCGAGGCAATCTCCTGATACGCTGGCCTCTCCTCTTTGATATCTACCAGTTCGCGTTTTTGCTCATAGTAACCAACAGCATGTTCACGGGTCAATTGCTTGCGTGACTCTTCATCGTAGTAGTTGGGATGACGCTTGACACCCATCTCGTAGGCATCGCGGCGTTCTTGCAACCCAGCATTGTAGAGTTCGCGGCACCGATCAAGCACCCATTGCAGCTTTTTGGTTGTGTGTTTGTTCGCATAGATGCGATACTTGTAGGCTTTCATGCTCATTGGACACTCTTTTGAGAGAGGGACGGAAGGGTTCCCTTCCCTGTCATATGGTGCTGGACACTCTACAGAGCTATTCCGGTTGTGCAGGCTTCTTCCGGTAATACCACATTTCGGTTCATACGTTCTTGCTGCTCTTGTGGGCTTTCAGCCAGCATCGAGCCGCTCAGGTATCCCAGAAAGAAGCCCAGGATGTCGAACGGGTCTTTGAAGGCCATGCGGTCAAAGCGGGAGCCGCCCTTGCCATCTTCGTCGAGAACCGACCCCATCGCATCTAGTGTGTTCATGCGGGAGGCAATCTGAGGAAAGTCGTACTCGCGGTCGTCAAAATACATGCTTCCTCCACTGGTAAAGGCTTTCCGAAATGCCTCGTGAGACCGGCCAACGATAGAGAGGAATTTACACCTTTTGTCTCTCTCCGCTTCAATCCTGTCCCAATTCGATATATATTAACACGGTATCTACGCTCATATCTCCCACACCGCAACATAATACGAACGAGACCAGAAAGCACCGCCCCAAAGCTGTTTCTTCACTTCGGGAAAGCGTTGCAACACTTTGCGGGCGCTGGTGCCTTTCAGAGTATGCGCAATCGGTAAGGGAGCAACAGACGGGGGAGCACTGAGAAACAAATGGACATGATCTGCTTGAAGATTGAGCGCGCCTATGGTCCAGGCGTTGGCTTCACAGATGCGGCGGATTTCTTGTTTCACAAACGCGGCGAGCTTACCAATCAGAATCTTCTTGCGGTTTGTGCGACATCAGACAAAGTGATAGGCTAACTTGTAGGTAACGTGTTTGATATGTTGCGCATCCATACACAGCATTATAACATTTGTTCTAACTTTCCAGAAGTGCCATGTCGGGTCGCTTTACCCCTCCTTGAAAGAGAGGGGGATGCGGCGGCCATTTCCTCAAGCAACTACACCCTCTATGCGACCATGTCCGATCGAGTCATGCGCATTTTGTCCCAGTTTTCCCCCGCCTTAGAAGTCTATTCCATTGATGAAGCATTTGAGGATCTGACTCCTCTTTCCATTGATGACCTGACCGAGTACGGAAAAACCATGAGAGAGCGAGTGCTACAATATACGGGGCTAACTGTCTCAGTTGGGATCGCATCAACCAAGTGCTTGTGCAAGATTGCCAATGAAATAGTCAAGCATGACCCATCCTGCGGATGCGTCCTGGATCTCCCTGCCTTGTCGGATGAAGAAGTGGATACCCTCCTTTCACAGGTTGCTATTCAAGATGTCTGGGGGATTGGACGCAAGTATGCAGGCTTTTTGCAAAAGCATGGGATCATGACGGCCAAAGACTTGAAATATGCCGATGAACAGTGGATACGCAAATATTTGACGGTCACCGGACACCGTATTGTCCTGGAACCTCGCGGAATCTCCTGTATACCCCTTGAGATCGTTAGACCGACGAAAAAAGGTATCATGTGCGCAAAACCTTTGGACAGAGATAAAAGACTATATCGAGCTTGCAGAAGTCGTTGCCTGTTACGTTGCCCGCGCAGCCGAGAAATTGCGGAGCCAGGATTCACAAGCAGCATTCCTGACGGTCTTTCTCAGAACAAATCATTTGAACAAGTTTATCCCTCACTACGAGAACTCTCACACCATTCGTCTTCCCTTCCCAACTTCGTTTACTCCTGACCTCATCACATCTGCACTGAAAGGCTTGAAAGCAATTTTTCAGGATGGGTTCCAGTACAAAAAAGCAGGTGTGATGCTATCAAAGATCACCCCGCTTGCGCATGTGCAGCCAGATTTGTTTGGCGAAGTGTCCCTCTTTGACTACTATCGAAAGAGGAAACTCATGACTGTCGTCGATGCGATCAATGCAATTTATGGCCGGGACAACCTCTACTTTGCCGTACAGGGGAGCATCCGAACCTGGAAAATGCGGCAGTCTAAACTCTCAGGACACTTTACCACTCAATGGAGCGAAATACTCACGATGTAATGGCTCCAGGAGGGAGAGTCATGTGGTACTTTCGTAGCACTCCATCCAGGCCCATCCTTGATGACCTTCTGATCACATTGTCACACCGTTCCGAAAAGAGACGAATGTGTGCTGCATCAACGAAGCCTGCTTGGCATAGGCTCGTTTGTGTTGTATAATGTTAGATCATACATTCTAATTCATGAAGGGTTTGTTAAGCGAGGTAACACTCGCATACACGGCGAAAACGCCTATGATTACCATCTCGACACCTCAAGGCAAACAGGTCGAAATCGTGTTGGGGCGTGAATTATGCGATCCTGTGGATATGGGAGAGCATGTACGAGCCTATTGCCATCTGCACGGAAGCGACCACCAGCGTTCCCTCTCCATCAATAAGATGACAGGGTGGGGTCACTGTTTCAATGCCGCCTGCCAGGCGACAGTGCTGGTTGCCGAGTGGAATCGCCCGGTGGCACAACGCTTACTTCACCTATATTACCAGGGGCTGACTTCAGCTGCCCTTCCTTCGTATCAGGCGCCTCATCTTCCGTCGACGAGGCAAAGGCCCTCTGTTGTGCAGCCTCTGTTGATGCCTCTCCCGAAAGCGATTCCCGCATGGCAGCAGCAGGAACTACACATACTGCGCGCACTAGACGGGCAGATGCGCTGGGCCTTAGCCCATTCACAGCGAGCACAACTGTACCTGCGTGAGCGCGGCATTCCACTGAACACTGCCCTGGAGGCGGGTGTTAGATATATGCCATCAGCGCTGCTCAATAGGCCAGAGTTGCGCAAAGAGCGCGAAGTGTTACGCAGATGGCTTGATCGCCTTCTCTTCCCTCTGAACTCGCCGTTTGGTAGGGGCTATATCGGACGTTCGTTGTGGCATTGGCAGCCAGGAATGGATGAGACGATCCATAAGGCGCTGCTCGAGCGGCCAGGAAGCCCGAAGCGGTGGATCAAGACCAACCCGGCGGGCTGGTTTGGAGTGGATCTTGAGCAGTTACCGGACACCATCATGCTAGTCGAGGGCGCCTTTGATCGCCTGACGCTCGTTGCCGCAGGCTTGCCGGCATCACAGATTGTTGCGCTAGTGGGGACGGCCTTGCAGGTTGAGTGGCTCCCTGTTCAGGTGAGCACGGTGGTACTGGCCCTTGATGGAGATGATGGTGGCAAAGAAGCCAGCATCCGGCTTGCAGATCAGCTTGCCCAGGCAGGGCTACGAGTGCGGGTCTGTCCATTGGGACAGAATACCTGGGGCAAAGATTGGAATGAGCTCTGGCAACACCTGGGGCAACAGAGCCTTGCACCAGTGTTTGAGGTATTGTCCGAGTCACGTTCTGCATGAAGAGGGGACCTGGACTTGCAGATACACACCAGGGTAGTAGACAGGGCCGGACGAGATTTTTGGTCATATGCTCGTCTCAGCTTGGGAAGAGCCAACATGCTTGATGCATATCTGGAGTCCCACTTGTACTCTGACCCGCATTATGCCATCATAGGAATATCTCACCCATCAGGGACGGGCATACGGGCCAGTGCCTGCTAGAGTCTGTGAGACGTGAAACCATCCTGGCGAAAGGAACCACATGAAACCACTTCGTCTTGCTCTGTTTGGATTTGGCACCGTCGGTCAGTGGCTGGCCGAGGCGCTGCACACACGACGAGCATGGTTGGAGCAAGAGTATGGTCTAGTCGTGACCCTCATCAGTGTCGCGACGGCTCACCACGGCTTGATTTACCAGAACGAAGGGCTAGATATTCCCACTTTACTCGATTTGGTAGCCACACGACAACCGCTCACTGCCCATCCATCGGTCACCCACTGGACGAATGCCTTGGAGGGATTGCAGGCGATTTCCGGAGATGTGCTGGCCGAAGCCACCGGGGCCACGCTGCGCAATGGCGAACCTGGCCTCTCGTATATTCGCGCTGCGCTTCTGCAAGGCATGCATGTGGTGACCTCAAGTAAAGGTCCTATGGCCTTGGCAGGACTGGAACTGCTCTCCCTCGCACGAGCCAAGGGCGTGCAACTGCGGATGGAGTCAACGGTCATGTCGGGGATGCCTGTGCGAGAGATCCATTCGCGAGGGGATGGCGGGAACCAGGATCCGTGGCATCCGCGGCATCCTCAACGGTACCGCGAACTCCATCCTCAGCGCCATGGCACAAAGTTCAGGCTATGCAGAAGCACTCGCACAAGCTCAGGCGCTGGGTTATGCCGAAGCCGATCCAACCGATGATGTGGAAGGTGATGACTCGGTCGCGAAAACCCTTATCCTGGCGGCAGTCGCGTTTGGCCGTGCACTTGCGCCTTCGCAAGTCGTGCGACAGGGTATCACCACCCTCACGAGAGAGCAGGTGCAGCAGGCGAATGCCCACGGCAAACGCATCAAACACGTGGCTTCCTTGCGCCTGCTGTCACTGGATGGAACAGAAGTCTCAAGAGAAACCGCAGACAACGGACTCGTCCCCACACGCTTAGAAGCGCGTGTCGAACCTCTAGCCCTGCTGCTCTCGGATCCACTGGCTCATATTGATGGGCTGCTCAATGCCATTGCTATCCAAACTGAGACCGAGGCCTCGGTGATGGTGGTTGGACCGGGAGCAGGGCGCTTTCAGGCAGGTCAAGGGATGTTGGCCGACCTGATCGCGATTGCCAAAGCACCATGAAAGAACTCTCCATCTATGGATGTACGTCTCTTCCCCTTGCGAGCTTGCTTCCATGCTCATTGGAGCGGCACTCGCTCGTCTCTCGTTCATGCTCTCATACGGATCTGTTCTGCGGAAGCGCAGTACCTGTGCTCGGAGTCGGGCACAGGCTATGAATGCACAAGCGTGCTCCCTTGCATGTGATGACAGCTTTGCTCCCTGTGGGACTAGGGCAGTCCGTGACGAGGCCTCATGAGTCGAGGAAAGAGGAGTGTTGGTCCCACCGTCAAGAACGCGCCCACAGTAGCAACGCCCACTAGCGTACCGATGACGAAGTCTGCTCCGGAAATGAGATGAGGGCCGAGGCCACATCGGATCAAGAGATAGTAGACGATCACATAGAGCAGACTCGTGAGCAGGCCAGGCGAGTAGGTGTTGCGTCGAATGGTCCAATACACGTGGACGGTAAACACGTGGGTGACGAATCCAGCCAGAAAGATGAGTGGCAGGATGACCCAATGACCACCAAGACTGTCAAAGAGCAGGTTGCTGATCGCAATCGCAGCAATGGCCCCCGCGTTAAACCAAAAGAACATCCGCATGGTATAGCTAGGCCAGAAGTTGTCTCTCATCCACTGCACGAACCCGCCGTTTAGAAGAGTCTCGTCAAGGATATGTACGACGTATGACGCGAGCAATGCCCAGTAGAGCAGGCTGAGGAACACCATGATTTCCTCCCTCAGGCAAGGCGTGACCATCGGAAGTCAACGCCTCTGGGAACATCCATTGCATGAAAAAAGCAGCTCACATGCATGTGGCAATGAGGCCCACATGGAGCGGATCCTTGGGGAAGTCTCGTCCCGTGATGCAGCAGGCACTGTACCATTACTAGAGGGAGTATACCAGATGGGGAGCGATGTATCCAGGCAGATTCATCTGCAGTTGCTTACTCGTCACCTCCTGTACCAATCGTTTCTGGGAGGAAGCGCTGATTAAACCATGATACGTCTGAAAGGGAAGAAAAAGGAATCATGTCACTGTAACGTGAACCGAGTGGTCTTCTTCTGCAAGCAACCTTCCATCATCATTGCTTCGCCTTTGGAGCGAGACAACGTATCCAGCGCAGCTGCATCTGTGCGATGGGCCGATCGAGCCAACTCCACGATTGCTACAACTGGGAAGAGGAAGTCGACTCATCTGCCAGCACGAACTCCTTCTCGAAGAGGTGGCTGAGGCGTTCGGCTTCGGCTGCAATCCCTTTGCGGATCGCGGTGGTGGATGAGCAGAAGAGGTTCACCTTGACGACGATGTGCGAGCGTCGGATGGTATAGTCCCAGACTCCTTGGATGGAACCGTTGACCAGCACAACCGCAAAGGCCCACCCCTGCTGATTGAAGACCTGGCTTTTGTAGGCGGCAGCGAGCAGAGGTTCGCCGCCGCGCGGCGGTGCCCCGATTGTATAGGCATCGAATAAGGGGAGCAGGTGGATCTGCTCCACAGGTTCAACGCTTTGCATGAGCGGAACAGTCGCACGCAGGGCAAAGGCTCGCCACCCTTCGACCTCGACTTCTTCCAACTCCTCTACTAGCGAGTGAAAGAGTGATTTGGCGAGGGTTTTGCCGCATCCCCACCAAAACCGAAAATCGTCTGAAGTCGCCGGGCCATACGCCCACAGATAGCGCCCACAGATAGCGACGGGCTAGTTCGGCAAGCGCCTGCTGTGGCGGGATCGGCTGCCACTCCTCAATCCATGCTCTGGGATTCATGAAGGTGGCCGTCTTCCCCTGGCCTGGCCCAAAACAGAGGTCCCCGCGATAGGCCGCTGGTTTCAAGGGAGTCCCCCAGCTCTCAGAGAGCATGAAGTCGCGTGCTTGAGCCATCCCCGTGTGCGAAGCTACCGCGTCAGCCAGTTGTGGGCGGGTCAGTGGTCCCTGCTCCAACACGTGCGGAATAGCAGAAAGAAAGGCTTCCTGTTGCGCCGAAGTGGTCAGGCCGAACGCAGCGAAATAGTTGGACCAGCTCGTAGTAAGCTGCCAGTCACGCGCCGCTACATACAGTGGGAATTCGGATGCCGTGAGTACGTGTAAGGTGCCACGCATAGCCCAGGTCTTCACCAGGGTGCGGTCCTGGAAGATCGCAGCTTGGACATCGCGTGGAGCGAGTCCTTCCACACGGGTACACAGCGCCAGCTCGGCAGCAGACATCACTTGGGCCTGAATCCCATCCGTGCGCGTCACCGCTTGAAGGAAATCCTGCGAGATGAAACGAGGGGAGAGGCCATGTTGGCTCATGCGCCAGGCATGCACCTGGGACCATTGCAATGCGGTCATGTGCTGTGTTCCTTTCCATCCAGGCAACGCTTTTCCGCGATCTTCACGCACCGTGTCCAGGGCCATACGATCAGCATGCGTCCTCATGACGGCGGCACACGCCTCACGATGCAAGCATGCGTCCTCTGTCCCTCCATGTGCTGCACACACCTGCGCAGAGACACTGTTCAAGCCTGTCATGGAAATATCGCATGGATCTGCCTCAGCGGAAGAGACCAGATGGAGCGCAGGATGCGCGAATCGGCATTACGCTGAAGCCCACCAGGCGGGCCGCTCTCTGCTGTTTCCCCCACCATCGGTTGCAGTCAGACCACATTTCCTACCCGTGCGCCTCAGAGCCTGCTTCATCCTTCGCTTGCCCGACCCAGTCGAGCGCCTCGCCCGGGATACCATGCTGTCCCAGAAAGAGGCTCAGTTGGGCGGCATGTTCCTGGACGTGGCGCAGGGTGTACACCTGGAGCTCGAAAAAGCTCATCGGCTTCCACCACCGCCAGGGGAAAGCCACCTGGCGTTGCGCTTGCTCGTCTGACAACGAGAGCAGCGTGGACTGGCACTTCTGACGCAGCTGCGCCAGATAAGCATGGAGTTCCATCTTGGTGTAGGGCTGTTCGGGAAGGACACGTGCTGGTCCAAACTCATCCTGGGTGAAAGGTGTGGGAGGAGCGAATGCTTCCAGGGAGCCGGTGAGATACAAGTCGAGCCAGAAGAGGGTATGATGGGTGAGCGACCAGAAGGTTGGGTATGCTGGGGCTTCCGGGTCACTCCAGAGGCGCTCTCTCCACAGTGGGTCGGGACAGGCAACCAGGGCGTTTTCCAGCATATCGATGGCTGCGCCGAACTGCCGCCAAAGAGCGGTGCGAAACGTCGTCTCCACCGGATATTCAGTCATCATACTCTCCTTCTTTTTTCTTCATTTCTCGACATGTTACCACAAAAGCGGGTCTAGGTCTCAGTGACACTCCATACTGCTTATCGAGCCTGTTGTGAGTGCCCAATGACATCAGCGTGTGGGTCTCGTATGCTTCGTGGAGGCGCATCGCGGCCTACGCCAAAACTGCCTTATCTCTCGATCTTTCCCCATGTCCCTTTAGGAAACATCGTTGAGAGAGAAACATCTAGGCAGAAAAACTCCTCACCTGTGGCTCTCTTATGGCCGACACCTCCCGATTGCAACGACTGGCGGGCCACTTCGCTTGCCCTGCTAGGCGAACGCGAGCGGTGCGTACGTGAGATTGACATATGGCTTGTGGAGCGACACAATGTAATGGAACGAGCAGTGTATTTAAGGAAGAGCTTTTCTTGCTGGAAGGAGAGAGTGTTGTCTGATTCCGTCATCTTTGAAAAGGATGTGGCCATTCCCATGCGTGAAGGAGCTGTCTTGCGGGCGAATGTCTACCGCCCCAACACGTCCGAGCGCTTTCCGGTGATTCTGACCGTTGGCCCCTATGGCAAGGACCTCCATTTTGAGGACTTTGACGCAGGAGCCTATGCGCAAATCGACGAACATGGCCCCTATCTCAACTGGGAAACGCCCAATCCGGACTGGTGGGTACCGCGCGGTTACGTGGTCGTCCGCGTCGACCAACGTGGCATCGGCGCTTCCCCCGGAACGATCAACCTGTTTACCCGAAAGCAAGGTGAGGATTTTTATGATGCCATCGAATGGGCAGCGCACGAAGACTGGAGTACAGGTAAAGTTGGGTTGTTAGGGATCTCGTACTATGCGCTGACCCAATGGCAGGTGGCTGCTCTGCAACCGCCGCATCTAGCAGCCATCATCCCCTGGGAAGGCATGGTGGATCTCTACCGGGATGCAAGCAGGCATGGGGGTATGCTCAGTAACGTCTTCCTCGCTGCTTGGTATCCCCGCCAGGTTCTGAGCGTGCAGCATGGAGCAGATGGCAGTGTCTCGGAGCAGGAGCGAGCTGCCAACCGCGTCGACCCCCTGCCTCTGATGCGAGAGCATGTCCTGGACGATGCCTACTACCATGCGTTTACTCCCGATGTGCGTCAAATCCAGGTTCCGTTGCTGTCGGTCGGAAACTGGGGAGGCTTTGGCCTGCATTTGCGCGGCAATATCGAGGGGTATCTGGGAGTCTCCTCGCCGCACAAATGGCTGCGCGTCCACGTAGGCAATCACTATACCCCGTTCTACAGCGAGGAGGGACGAGCCGTCCAGGAGCGCTTTTTCGCCTACTGGCTCAAAGGACAGGACAACGGCCTGCTCTCAGATCCTCCCATTCAACTGGCCATTCGCAAGGGCAGCGGGTTCTCGTGGCGGGCTGAACAGGAGTGGCCGCTGGCCAGGACGCAATGGAGGCGCCTCTACCTGGATGCCGCGACCCGCAGCTTGCAGGAACAACCCCCAAAGGGCGATACGCAGGTGAGCTACCAGGCACCGAAGGGAGGAGTCAGCTTCCTGACGGCGCCATTTGAGACAGAGACGGAGATCACCGGGCCGCTCGCGCTGCGTGTGTGGGTTTCGTCTTCCACAACCGAACTGGATCTCTTCGTGACCATTCGCAACCTGGACCAGGAGGACAAGGAGGTCAGCGGCATCAGTACCACCGGTGAGCCTGCTCCGGTTGCCAAGGGCTGGTTGCGGGCATCGCATCGCAAGTTAGATCCAGAGAGGTCCCTGCCGTATCGTCCCTACCATAGCCATGATGAGGTGCAACCCCTCATGCCGGGAGAGGTCGTCCCGCTTGACGTCGAGATCTGGCCGACCAGCATGGTGTTTGAGGCTGGTCACCGTCTGGCCCTCGATCTGGAGGCGCACGACGGCGTGGGGTCGATCCCGTTTCTGCATACCGATCCCCTCGACCGCGATCCGGCAGTGCTGGCAGGGACGAATACGATTCACTCCAACCAGGAACGACCTTCGTTTCTCGTGCTACCAGTCATTGCTCACGAGGAGTTCATCTGATGAACGAGCAAAACAATAGCTTGCGAGACTGGCCCGCCAAAGATAGTCAAAAGAGCCACCTGCCGCCTTCCTCGGATCGGTTTGTGGGTAAGCCGAAAAGCTTGCGTCCAAAAAGCGAAAGGCCAATAGAGGGGAGTGGAACTCTGCCAACGTGCGGCACACAAAAGATGAGGCCGCGCAACTCGGGCTGTAATACCATGCGCATGCGATCCGGCAGCTCCACAGTAGAAGTCTTCTTGTCTGGAGGTATGAGAAACCATGGATAGGCACCCATCTGGAATCAAACCGGAATCGTGGCTCGTCTCGGCAGGCCGCTCTTCCGAGCCTGGCGCTCCGCTGAACGTACCGCCGATCCCCGCATCGAACTTCATCATTGGCAGGGGGCGCGACTACGCGCGCGATGATGGTACTGCGACCTGGGAAGCACTCGAAGAAGTCGTCGGCGGGCTTGAGTCTGGGAAGGCCGTGGCGTTCGCCTCCGGCATGGCCGCCATTGCCTCAGTGTTTGATCAGCTTGCGGCTGGTGTCGTTGTGGTGCTCCCAGATGATTGCTATCAAGGTGTTGCAGGCCTGGCAGCAGCGGGTGCCGAAAGACAGCGTTGGAGAGTCGAGCGCGTGGCGGTGGATGATACAGCCGGCTGGATTCGCTCCTGCGGCACAGCTTCCCTCATTTGGCTTGAATCACCCTCGAACCCACTGCTCACGGTAGCGGATCTGGAGGCTGTCTGCGCAGCACCACGCAAGCCAGGAGCGATCGTAGCAGTGGACAACACCTTCGCCACGCCTTTGAATCAGCAGCCGCTCGACTTCGGTGCAACGGTGTCTCTGCAATCAGCAACCAAGTTGATTGGCGGCCACTCCGACTTATTAGCAGGGGTCGCCACGACCAAGGACGATGCCCTCTGGCACGCCCTGCGGAAGTCCCGTGAGCTGACTGGTGCGACACCAGGAGCGCTCGAGGCCTTCCTTGCCGTCCGCGGTGCGAGAACCCTTGCGCTTCGGTTACAACGGGCCCAGCAAACAGCCATGGTGCTGGCGGAGTGGCTTGAGATGCACCCGCTGGTCACTCGTGTCCGATATCCAGGCTTGCCCTCACATCCGACGCATGCTACTGCCAGGCGCGTGCTCAAGGGCTTCGGAACCATCATTTCGTTCGATCTGCGTGGAGGGGCTGAGTTTGCAGATGGTGTCTGCCGAAACGTCAGGCTCATCCGCCATGCCACCAGTCTCGGAGCAGTGGAATCAACGATGGAAAGAAGAGCTGCGATCCCAGGACAGAGACACCTTCCACCTTCGCTGCTACGACTCAGCGTTGGTATCGAGGACGCCGACGATCTCTGGACTGATCTCGACTCGGCGATACGCTCTGCCGCACTGTGAGCATGAGCACCCCCTCGACAATGGAGAAACCATAACAGCCCAGGTCTGCTAGCGTGAGGGAGGGACAGGATGACTAGCAAGGGTGGCGAGTCCTCGCCGACAACAGAGGCAGACCTTGTTTGCGCAAGGTGGACAAAGAGCCGCGCATGCGAGCAAAGGCTTGAGCCCCAGCCAGGCTGTGGAAACTGCCAGTGACTTTTTGTTGCACGGATGCCCTGCGCAGGCCTCTCTCGGCTAGATGATGGTCAAAGTCCACCCGCAGATCCGAGAGGCAAGGTGAGGACTGCCTTCTGCTGTTTGCGCAACCGATCGAGCAGATTGCGCACATCACTGTGTCTGCACCGCCCTCGTTGGCCAGGGGAGCCGTCTCTCAAGGGTGCGCCTGATCCCTTTCATCGAGCAGGCGCAGAAACTGCGCTTTCCAACCCACGACTTCTTGTGGCTCCAGCATGGAAACGGGACCTGGATGTGTATAAACGCACCATGGTTGTAGACAGGGCCGGACGAGAGTTCCGGTCACATGCTCGTCTCAGCCTTGGGAAGAGCCGGCATGCTTGATTCATATCTGGAGTCCCACTTGTACTCTGACACACATTATGCCATGATAGCAGTATATCTCCCATCAGGGACTAGCAAGCGCATCAGTGCCTGCTGGAGTCTGCGAGACGTGGAACTATCCTGGCGAAAGGAATCACATGACACCGCTTCGTCTTGCTCTTTTTGGATTTGGTACCGTCGGTCAATGGCTGGCCGAGGCGCTGCACACACAACGAGCATGGTTGCAGCAAGAGTTTGGCTTGGTCATATCCATCATCGGTGTCGCCACGGCTCACCACGGCTTGATTTATTGTGACGATGGGTTGGACATCCCCACCTTACTCGATCTGGTCGCCACACGACAGCCTCTCACTGCTCATCCCAAGGTTACCCACTTGACGAACGTCCAGGAAGGATTGCACGTAATCAACTGTGACGTCCTGGCCGAGTCTACTGGAGCCACGCTTCGCAATGGCGAACCAGGTGTGAGCTATATTCGTGCGGCGCTTATGCAAGGCATGCACGTCGTCACCTCTAGTAAAGGTCCCATGGCTTTGGCAGGACTGGAACTGCTATCCCTCGCACGAGCGCAGGGCGTTCAACTGCGGATGGAGTCAACGGTCATGTCGGGAACGCCCGTGCTCAGTACCATCCGCGAGGGGATGTCGGGAACCAGGATCCGTGCATTGCGTGGTATCCTCAACGGAACTGCGAATTATATCCTCAGTGCCATGGCGCTGGGTCAAGGCTATGCAGAAGCACTCGCACAAGCACAGGCGCTGGGCTATGCCGAAGCCGATCCCACCGATGATGTAGAAGGTGATGACTCGGTCGCTAAAACCCTCATCCTGGCGACAGCCGTCTTTGGTCGTGCCCTCGCGCCATCGCAAGTCGTGCGCGAGGGCATCACCACCCTCAACAGGGAGCAGGTTCAACAAGCCGTTGATCAGGGCAAACGCATCAAACACGTGGCTTCCTTGCGCCTGCTATCACTGGATGGCACAGAAGTCTCACGAGCAACAGCGGACAACGGAATCATCCCGACACGCTTAGAGGCGCGTGTCGAGCCTCTAGCTCTTCCGCTCACCGATCCCCTGGCTCGTATCGATGGGCTGCTCAATGCCATCCACATCCAAACCGATACCGAGGCCGAGGTGACGGTGATTGGACCGGGAGCAGGGCGCTTCCAGGCAGGTCAGGGGATGTTGGCCGACCTCATTGCAATTGCTAAAGCACTCTGAAAGCACTTCCCATCAACAGCGAGAGAGCACAGGAGCCTGGGTCAATCAGACGCTACGGGAGCGACGTGAGTGGAGATTCTTGCTCGAATCAGCACGCTGGTGATGGTCCGTCTGAAAGGGAAGAAAAGGGAATCATATCAGACGAACTTGAACCGCATGGCCCTCTTTTGCCAGCACCCTCACGTCCTCACTTCTATGCCTTTGGAGAGAGACAGCGTATCCAGCGCATCTGCATCTGTTCAATGGGTCGATCAAACAGGCCTTGTTGTCCATCCAGGCGGAAGAGCTGGGAGAAGTCCTCTGCCTCAAATACCACACGCAGCCGCTCAGCATAGGAGTCGCGTAGTATGCGCAGGTAATGCTCAATATCGTAGTCTCTACGATCTGTAAGAGATTGAGCGGATGCAGCAGACATAAGCGATTCCTCCTTTTCCTCGACCTCGTCTCCATCCTCCTCATCCGAAATCGGAGAGGCATCATCGGTCTCGTCAGGCAACCATATGGAAATTCCTCGTTGCGAGCGGTAGAAGCGCACCCGCTCACCTGCACGCCACTGCTTTCTTCCAGCCACGAGCAGCGCCTCATATTGGGCTTCGGTATGTTTCGCTCGATTGGCGAGATAGGTCTTTGAGTCCTTGGACAGACGCATGCGTGTCGCGACATCAGAGGCAGGTAACTGTCTCTGTCGCAGCGCCTCTTGCGTTTCCCGGTAACACTGGACGGTCCCCTCGATATCGTCCTGCATGGCGCAGCGGAACGCCTGGATCAAGAAGCGCACCCCAAAGGGCTCCGATCGGCTGGAGCGCATCGCCGCACCGCGCACGAGCAGTTCTCCATTGTAGGAGAGTAAGGCATAATTTTTGATCGCGTGTGACACCATGGCCGCATAGCGTGATTCGTACTCTAACCTGATCCCCGCTGGCAAAGTCGCGCCGATCTCTTCCACGAACGCTCGCTCCTCTGCTTCTGACCACTCCTGTGGAGTTGCGAAGTACACGCCGTCAGTATCGGCTTCGATCGGCACCATACCGCGCTCGCGTAGCGCCTCAATAATCTGGTCGAGCAGTGCGCGGCCGCGCCTGGTCACTTCATTGGCGGCCCCCAGATCTCCAAAGAGGGCCATAGAGGTCGCCCCCATGTACCCGTAGGCCGCGTTGATCATGGTCTTCATCGCCGCCTGCGTCCCCTCATGCTCGTCAGCCTCTTGAGAACCTACGGGTGCCGAGCGCGCTGCCGCTTTGTGAAACAGGCGCAGTTCGGTCAGGCGGTCGATCAGGTGCAAGAACACACCCAGGTGGTCGCAACTGGGTCCGATGCGATACGCACGCATCAGTGAGGGATACAGCGAGGCGACATCCGCTTTGACCACGTGCTCAGCCACCCCCTCTTCCAACAGATAGGTCGCTCCCCCCTGGTGCCGTCCGAATGTCTCTTCCTGATCGCGTGCCGTCAGGGGTAGTGCTGCTCCAGCGTGCAGGTATGCTCGCACCAGTAGCGGTTCGAGAATGCCCATGGCCGGGCCTGCTGAGGCGATGCGCTCGTAGCGTCTGGGAGCCATACCCGCCAGGGCAAAGGCCGCGCCCATGAGCCGTTGCGACAGGCCATCCACCTCGCGCACATCGTCGAGTGCGTAGCGACGCACCGCGTCCGGATCCTGCTGATAGATCTCATAAACACGGGCGCCTTCTATGTACACCCGGTCGGACGAGGCCAACCCGAAATGGCGCGCCACCTCTTTGAGCCGATACGAGGGGAGCGTGCGCACCACGAAATCATAGCGGCGTACCGCGTCCAGCGTATCGATCAGTTCGCGGCCAGCCACACTGAAGCGCGTGCGTCGAAAGCTGTGATAGCCGGCTGATCCCGTCTCCTCATACGATTCCAAACGGTTGGGTACCCCTTCTCGTCCGAGCAAGAGTGGGACCTTGAGCACGCGTGCGCGGTGTTCCAGAAATGGCAGATCAAAGCCCATCAGGTTGTGGTTCTCGATGGTATCGGGATCGAGCTTTCGAATGAGTGCACAGAGTATGTGAATGAGGGACGCTTCTTCTTCGGGAGTGGCTGCTTCCAGCACCTGTTCAAAGCCGCGGTTATCACGAACGGCGACCAGGAAGATGCGGCCCCTCGCTGGATCAAGAGAGGTTGTTTCGAGATCGAACTGCAGGCGGTGCAGGTCGTGATAGGCCATGCCGCGAAAAAAGACCCGGCCTGTAAGCATGAGGTATTGTTCGACGGGCCCGACACGATAGTAGGTGTCGTCCAGAGCAGAGAGCGACGTGATTTTTCGGTTCAGGCGTCGCGATGCCCCAGCAAGTAGATCCCGCTCCAACATACGTCCATCGCGAGCAGAGAGCAAATAGCGATACGAGCCATCGGGCCCATCCAGGACGCGATAACTCACCGCCTCGTCAGGCTTCGGTTGCAGCGCCGAACCCAGGTGGGCAAGGTCATCGAGTGTCGTGGCGAAGAGCCAGGGGCGGAAGGTCTCGCGTGTGCAGCGAACGCGGTCTCCCATTCGCTGCCAGACCCATGCTTTGCCAGAACGACTCGCCCAGACGGAGACGATGCCTGGTGTCGCATCCCAACCGAAAAGCGCCTCATCCCCTGAAAGAAGGGATGAATCGTCTGGGGGAATCATCGGTGCTGCCATGCTCCTCCTTCATCTGAGAAGACGACATCTGCTCTGCCAGCAGTGCATGACCATCATGCTTTACGTGGCTGCTTGAGTCGAGAAATTGCGAAGTCGATCAGCGAGAGCGGTATAGCGCTTCTGATCGTTCACGCGTTTGATTGACATGCCAATGGCCTTGGTTGGCCCAACCAGGATCACCAGCTTCTTGGCCCTCGTAAGGCCTGTGTAGACGAGATTGCGACTGAGCAGAAGGTAGTGTTGCAGGAACAACGGCAAGATCACGACGGGGTACTCGCTGCCCTGGCTCTTGTGCACTGTCACCGCCCACGCCAGCGCAATTTCAGCCAGATCCGCGTAATCGTAGGTTACCATGCGTTCCGCAAATTGCACCACCACCTCCTGCTCCTCCAGATCGATTGAACTGATGGTGCCCATATCGCCATTAAAGACCTCACGCTGGTAGTCGTTGACCTGCTGGATGATGCGGTCACCTACCCGCAGCATGCTACCTCCCCTTGCCATCTCCGCTTTGCCAGGGGCAGGGGGATTAAGCACGCGCTGAAGCAAGGCATTGAGCTGTCTCGTGCCCGCCTCGCCACGCGTCGAGGGAGAGAGCACCTGCACCTGTTGTACCGGGTCAATACCGTGTTTGGGCAGGTACTCGCTCACCAGATGCTGGATGCCCTCAGCACCCAGTTCCGGCTCTGGCGCTTCCAGCCACAGGCAGTCCGACTGGTCGAACTTCGTAGTAGGTACCAATCGTGGAAACTGGCCAGCGTTGATACGGTGGGCATTGGTCACGATGTGGCTCTCTGCCGCCTGGCGAAACACCTGGGTGAGCCGTACTACGGGAACCTGCTGGGACTCGATCAGGTCGCGCAGCACCATGCCTGGTCCCACACTGGGCAACTGGTCGACGTCACCCACCAGCAATACCTGCGCATCGGGTGGAATAGCTTTGAGCAGCGAATGCGCTAGAAAGAGATCCAGCATCGAGGTCTCATCCACCACGATGGCCTGCGCTTCCAGCGGGTTCTCTTCATTGTAGCGGAACTGCATGGTCTTGGGGTCGAAGGCGAGCATACGGTGGATGGTTTTGGCTTCCTGTCCGGTCATCTCAGAGAGTCGTTGGGCAGCTCGTCCGGTCGGCGCAGCCAGCAGAATGCTTTTCCCCATCGCCCGCCACAAATCAACCACTGCTTTGGTTGTGAAGGTCTTGCCGCAGCCGGGTCCTCCGGTCAGCACCAGTAGGCGCGAGCAAGCCGACAATTCGGCTGCCTGTCGCTGCTCCTCCGAAAGGGTGATGCCACGTTTCTCAGTGTATCTCTCAATCCAGCGCTGCACTCGTGTGAGATCGACCGCAACCGACGCTTTGACGAATGCAGTTATGCGCGAGGCAAGAGCCTGCTCGGTGTAGTAGAACGCAGGCGCATAACATAGGCGCTCTTCCGCGAGTTCGCCGTATCCGGGCTGCATGATGAGTTGCTTCACCTCGGCCATCTGATTGATGAGCTCACCGATACGCACCGGGTCAACGGGGGAGTCTGGTAGCGACAAGCGCTTGACGACATGCTCAATCAGTTCCCGCTCTGGCAGGAAGCAGTGCCCATCCTCAGCCGCCTGCTGCAAGACGTAGAGCAATCCCGCTCGGTAGCGGAAGTCAGAATCGGGAGCAATGCCGATGTTACGCGCGATGGTATCGGCGGTCACGAACCCGATCCCGAAAATATCGGTGGCCAGTTGATAGGGGTTCTTCGAGACGACCTCAATGGCTTGATCACCGTACTGCTTGTAGATCTTCACGGCATAGGTCGTCGAGACATTGTGGCCGCGTAGAAACAGCATGACCTCCTTGATGGCTTGCTGTGCCGCCCAGGCTTTCTCGACCATAGCCACACGTTTCTCGGCGATCCCGGCAACCTCGATCAGGCGTGAGCACGAGTGCTCAATAATGTCGAGCGTCTCCAACCCGAAGTGCGCCACGATGCGCCTGGCTGTGATCGGGCCGATGCCCTTAATGAGTCCGCTGCCCAGGTACTTCTCCAGCCCCGTGAGGGTCGCTGGTTTTGTCTCCTGGGCATGCACAACTTGGAACTGCCGACCGTACTTGAGGTGCTCGCGCCAGTAGCCGGTAAGGCGCAGTGTCTGACCTGCGTGAATGTCTGGAAAGCGGCCCACTATAGTGAGCAGATCGCGTTCTCCAGGAGCTTTGAGCCTGGCGACGGTGTAGCCGGAGTCTTCGGCGTGGTAGGTAACGCGCTCGACGATGCCCTGCAGGTGTTCTGTGGGGATAGGGGATGTTCGATTGGTCGGTTCGCCAGGTGATGTTGTCACGAAAATGGATCCTCGCTGTTCTCACAGAGAGTATAACAGGTGCACTTGGTCTTGCCAAGAGAGAAAGAATGGTGTGCCACCCCTTGCAGGCGCAGGAATTGTCCAACACCTCTTTTGCCTGCCTCACGTCCCCACGGGTCAGCTGTCTGAAACGATCCTCCGCACTCATAGGTGCTTGATATCCAGATTGCACCCTCACATTGTGTACGAGCATAAGGGTGAGGGTGCTGCCACACACACCGAACGTACCACACACCCACGAGATGAGGAAGAAAGTGCACTTATCCCGCTATGTTCGTTCGCAGGCGCGTGCGAACCGCTTCCCCCAGTTCTCGAGTGGTGGCAGTTCCACCCAGGTCGGGTGTGCAAACCTGTCCCGCAGCCAGCACCTCCTCGATGGCTCGCAGCAGCGTGTCAGCTGCCTCCTGTTCGCCGAGATGGTCAAGCAGGAGTTGCCCTGACCAGATGGACGCGATGGGATTGGCGATGCCCTTGCCCACAATGTCGGGCGCGGACCCGTGAATCGCCTGAAAGAGGCTCGGATAGCGGCGCTGCGGATTGATGTTCGCACTGGGAGCCAGTCCCAGACTGCCTGAGATGGCCGCTCCAAGGTCAGTGAGGATGTCCCCGAAGAGATTGGAGGCCACAATGACCTGCAGACTCTCCGGCTGCGAGACGAAACGGGCCGCCAGGGAATCGATGAGTTGTTGCTCGTGTATGATATCCGGGTAGTCAGCCGCCACCTGGGAAAACACCTCATCCCAGAAGACCATGCTGTACTGCAAGCTGTTCGATTTGGTGGCACTCATGACCTTGGTGTGCCCATGCTGGCGTGCGTACTCGAAGGCGTAGCGGATGATGCGCTCGGTACCTGCTCGGGTGAAGATCATCGACTGGATGGCGACCTCGTGCTCAGTTCCCTGGTGCACGCGTCCACCCACACCGGCATACTCCCCCTCGGTGTTCTCCCGGATGCAGACCATGTTGATCTCGGCAGGGCCCTTGCCGACCAGAGGGCTGCGCACCCCTGGCAGCAGGCGCATGGGCCGCAGATTGACGTATTGGTCAAACCCCTGACGAAGCGGGAGCAACAAGCCCCACAACGTCACGTGATCTGGCACCCGTGGATCGCCGACGGGACCCAGCAAAATGCCATCAAAGCCTCCCTGCTCAAGCACGCTTAACCCGTCCTTGGGCATCATGGCACCTTCCCTGAGGTAATGCTCGGTGCCCCAGTCAAACTGCTGCACATCCAATTGGAAGCCGCCCTGGAGTTGGGCGAGAACATCCAGGGTGTGAATGCTTTCCATAATGACCTCTGGCCCAATGCCATCACCTGGTATGACGGCAATTTGGTAGTGTCGCATAGGTCCTCCTGCTTTTGTACTCGCTCTGTCCTATGCTATCACACTAGCTGGATGCGAGTCACTCCTGAGGCATGAAGCCAGAGGCATGATGGAATGAGCCCGAGCACTTGGCCTATATGCTACTCCTGCTCAAATGCCAGTCGCACGCCAAAGGCGATAAACACGACGCCTGTGACTCCTTGCAGGAGAGTACGGATACGGGTGCCTAAACGGCTTTTGCCTGAGCTTTCGCAGCATCGTATGCATTGTGTACGACAGTGCGGTTCAGTTCGTTGCTCATGGTTGTCTTGCCGAGTCCAATGGTGCGGGCTCTCTCCCGGACACTGTACCCCTTGTTGTGGAGTATCTGGATTTCGTGACGTTCGTGTTTGGTGAGATGATAGAGTTTTGTCATCGTATCAAAGTACGCCAGCGTCACTCCCTCTCTGCATAATCTGCTGCATTGTGCCCACGAAGTTAGCTTCATCTACCCGTAAATCAGTAACCGGCTCACATACAACGGACGCGAGTTGCTTGACCTTTGCGGGGTTGGTCTCACTCTGTAGCTTGTGATGTACACGCCCCATGCAGCCGTTCATTAGCGGATGCAAGTAGTCGCTTGTTTGCCAACTCGAGTGGTGTATCTACCCAAACACCAACTGGGGATACTGCATACAGGTTACTCATTTGAGAAAGAGTATCTTCGTCGGGAGCAGTGCAACAGAGAATACCGATTCCTCTTGGAGCTTCTGGTTGACGCCGTCAACATCAGCTCCGTAGTTCTGTTCCTGTAGGTGCATATGATCCCAATGCTTACTGCTATATGCTTCCAAGTAATGCATGCGGAAATGTGCTAGAATCAGAGGGTGAAAAGTGGAAGATCGAAGGAAGGAAGGAACAAGAGATGACCAAACCTTTAACCCTGCCTCCAATGGATGAAGTGACGCTAACCGAAATG
>WNGE01001622.1_pt1 | contig 32368 bp, 27 predicted proteins | sample 5400651 | NCBI WGS metagenome assembly WNGE01 (sample SAMN13153370, study PRJNA577476) | soil metagenome | isolation source: 60 cm soil or saprolite under grassland replicate 2 | place: USA:California | collected 2016-06-15
TCGATTTCGGCCAAGAGCGTAATTTCGAGGTTTCGAGTAGATGCCGACTTCAACGGCGCGCTTACACGATTACTCGTCTTAGAGGTTCCTTCTTTATACGTGTACATAGAGGGGGGCTCCCCTCGGTTATCTGGTACCCAAGGGCTCTGGTTCAATGTGCCTGAGGCCTCTGGTACAGAGCGCCCCACATCGCCCCGCCTTTGGTACGTGGTACCTAAGGTGTAAGCGTTTACCTCGTTTCCAGCCGTGCCGGCGATAATCCCCCGGTGCACGAACAAGAGCCCGATCCGTACAAGCTCGCGATTGGACCTCCTTACCGCGCTTTCCTTTAGTCCGGCACGTTTTTGAAGATGGATTGAGTGGGTCCGATATGTATGGCTGCGGACCTCATTCGAAACCCGCACGTGCGCCAAATAAGTAAGCATCGCTGTTCCCTTACTCACGATGTCGGATTCCTGGATCCGCTGGAATGCACCTTCCGCCGCCCAAACGAACGGAGCTTCCGTTTTCGCGGTAAGCCTTGGCTGACAGTTCGCCGGTAACTCAAGCTCCACGGCGTGCGGTTGTGGAAATTTCGACGGGTCTTTTTCAACGGACATTCTCGGCTTTGCCGGCACCGGCTCGAAAATCATCAACTTCGGCGGATCTTCGCCGCGGGTTGCCGCCGCTTGAAAAATCATCTTTTCAGCGTCGCTACGTACGTGAGAAAAGAATTTCTTCATTTTCTGTTTGATGCCGAGGCGCCTGAATTCTATTGGAAGACTGGTCTCGTAGCGGCCCTTCGTTACTATGATTGGCACGACATAACGAAGATCGACGCTCGTGATGCAGGAGTACCATCGGCGCGTATCGACTTTGCTCTGAATTATTTCGCGTCGGCCGTCTTGCTCGCGATCATCGAGCGCGAGGGCAGCAATTTTCATTCGTTAGGGGCCTCGTTAGGCAGCCTCTTGCCGCACATGAACCTTGTGTTTCTCGATGAACCGGCGAAGATCGCCGCGGACGAAGCGTTTTTCGTTGCCGAATTTCACATAGGGCAATCGCGGCGTTGGTCCGGCGGTCCAATAATCGATCGTACGCGGGCACACCTTTAGCTCGGCGGCCGTCTCCCGCTTCGTCAATAATTCATCGTCCGATTGCTTACGCATCTGCGCGCGGAATTTCGCACAAATGCAACTTGCAGCGCTGTGTGGATCGGGCGCTTAATGCTTGCCCCAACGTGACCAAAACGGGATTGGTCGCTTAATGCTTGCCGCAACGTGAGCATTTAGTGACCCGAATCCCTATTTGCGCCGCAAATCTTTTTTCGTTTTTCGGCCGCCAAATTGTACCGGCGCGCTGCGTCCTTGTAATCGCGCTCGGCCTTTTCAATTCGCTTCCATGCCAGCGCAGCCAGGCTCTCCCGCGTGATTAGCACGACACGCTTGTTGCGTGATGTGCTTGATTGCTCTTTTTTTAAAATTCCTCGGGCCAAATAGTACTCCACGCCGCGCTTTGTAATGTTCAGTTCTACCGCTGCCGCGTCTTTCGTGAACACCATTCCCGCCCTGAAATGAGGATTCTCTGCAACTGTTGGACTGCGTGTAATGGCATGAAAGCCACGCCGCGAATTATCAAAATATTTTCTCACAGCGCCAGCCCGGAACCATAATTTGCGAGCTCTTTCGCCGGGCAGTTTCTCGGCCGCAAGGTGATGGCAGTAGACGAGCCATCTGATGACTTTAGGCGTGGAGTCGAGTGCATCGGCCACTTCGCGCGTTACGAACAATTCGGATTCGTCGTTGTCCGGGGGGGTTTTTAAGATGGCTCGAAGCCTCTCCGCATTCCGCGCATGACGCATTGAGCGATTATCCGGGTAACCAAAAACCTTGGCGACCAGATCGTCTTTTTCTCGATTGAGGCGCCTAGCCTCCCAACCGTTGTGTCGATTCTTCATCGCATCCGCGCGCCCTTTGCTGGCGCGCGCATCGGCACGACGTTGGGCATTGCGCGCGGAACGATGCTGAACCAAGCTGCCGCGTCTTGCTCATCTGCGAGCTCGCGATAATTGCGAAAAAGCATCTGCGCTGAGTTGCCCATTTCGAGAGCGACGCGCGCAGCATCATGGCATTGGGCGAGTCGATAAGTCGCGTAGCTATGGCGGAGCGCGTTTGTCGGCCAATCGCCCATGTTCTCTTTTGCCTGCGCAATTGATCGATAGGCGGCGTGTTCGCTGGCGAAAACCAGTTCGGTCCTGTCACGGTATTCCGAAAGCCACTGCATTAAGTTTGGCTGAATTGGAACTAGCCGGCGGGTAGCCGTTTTCGCTTTGCCTTTTCCGACCTGGATATATCGGCGCGCAAAATTTACATCTTCCCATTCCAAGCGAATCAGCTCCGCCGATCGCAAGCCCGTAAACGCTCCGATCGCGAAATAAAGTTTGGCCTCCTTATCTGAAGCTGTGAGCAAATCCGCCAGCTGTTTTGGCGTGAGAATTCCGATGTCTCCGCCCCGGTCTTTCGCTTTCGCAATCTCGCTGGCTTCTGTGGGCTGACCTTTCGGCAAATAGCCGCGTGAGCGCGCGAAATTAAACAACGTGACGATCGACATCCGTATGTTGTTTCGAGCACGCGGACCGATCTTTTGGGAAACCAGCCATTCCTCAATAAGCTTTGCAGCAAGCGAGCCGATGTTTGTTTCGAATGCAGATGCGAATCGGCTAAGATGACTTCGAAGCGTCTCGATGTAGCGCACGCTCAATCCGTCGCGCTTTTTCGCAGCGAGTAGTTCTTCGACAATTTCTCGCACGCGCTTGTCCGGCACATCACGCCGGCGCCCGGCATGCGCCTTCGCAACGGACAGAAGCGACTCGCCATTCAAATGCGAGCGCGCTGCGACGTACTCTTCAACCGCGCTGTGCAGCGGAACTCCCAAAGGGCGCAAGCGCTCGAGCGCTGCGACGTATCCTTCACGATCGGTGTTGGTGAGCTCCAGTACTGCTGTTCGGCCATTAATGATCGCTCTCGCGACTTCGCGCGCACGCTCTTTGGCGTTCGCCAGGTTGGCGAACGTTTCGCGTTTGCGTGCGCCGCCGACATAGTGCACAACCGTGAACAGATCGTAACCGCGGGACTTTCCTTGATAGATCTTCACTTCCACATTCCCGGCTTTCACAGAGATGGGTTTTCGACGTGCGCCGGCTTCATGACGTTTCATGACAGCGAGCTTGCGCGACTTTGCGCAGTTTTGCAAGAGGGAAGATTGTGATTTACCTATGCGCGAGGCAATCTGCTACGGGTTCGACTCCCGTACGCGCTGCGCCGCCCTCTCACGAGGGAGATTCCCTGAGTAAAAATAGACGTTTCTGCCTTTTTTACCCCAATTCTGCCGACAACTGCCATCGACGGCAAAAAAGTTATTTATTTGCAAGAACCGACAACTAATTTCTCGAAGAAGTTTGGACGCGGGCGGGCGACCTGCCTGTGGCGGCGCGGCGCTTGTCTTTCAGTCTTCGTCTCCGCCTGGGCGACTGAATATTGCTCCAAAGGTTCAAGAACTACCAGAGCCTCCTCCTCTATTTGAGGTACCACCGGCGCATCCTCAGCCCACTTAGCCGGATGGATTTTAACAACCGGAGCTTTTTCTTCGGCGGGGACGGCGAGCAAAATCACAACCCCTCCGGTGATCGCAAAAATTGCAGCAAGTAAAGCGGATTTCATGACGGAGTAAACTCACGGATTAGAAAGTTACGGATTGAAGCAGAGGATTTTTCTAGCATAAACTGTCGGGTTCGAAAATTGAAGGGTCGGTAAAACGGTTACGTGATATGGCGGTCGCCAGGATGAATGGTGGCGATGCCGATTTAGGGTGGTTGGCCTCGGGGCACATTGCCCCTCCGGCTTGATGCCTCCATTTCCCACCTTCTACTACGGAAACGACAGAACGAAGTTCCCGAAAAAAGCTGAACGACGATTGCGCCTATCCTCAAGCAGGTCAGCTAGAAGAGGCAATACGAAAATCGGGCAATCTCTGTCACCACGAGAACAAGCGGCGCAAATCCAGAAGCTGAGCGTCCGGCTCGAATCGAACAACCCTGCGGCACACTGGTTGTAAATACGTTTTCGGAGAAAATCGGACACTCGAACTGCGTATTTCTGCGCGAATCGTGCAAAGCCTCGATTTTCAGCTAGTGCTGTTAACACGCTGATTGTCGCAAGTTTGCGTCGTAATTACCCTAACTTATGAAATGGTGAAATCGGCTTCGACTCCCGTACACGCTGCCAATCCCGAAAATTTCTCATGCGTTTCCCCGCACTTGCCATTTTACTCGCGCTCTGTTGCGGGTTCGCAACCGGATGCTCAAAAGGCATCAGCCGGGGAACGGCAGCCACTGTGCTTTTTGTCAAAGGAACAGTCGTCTTTGGAAGCGCTGAGCAAAATAATTTTCAGCCGGTCACGCTCAAAAGCCGGATTCATGATGGCAATATAGTGAGGACACGAGACGGCGCGTCGATTGACCTTGCGTTGATTCCCGCCGCTTTCGCGCAAGTGTCGGGAAATTCTGAAATCAAGATCGAAGAACTAAGGATAGTGAAGGACGGCAACCAGACCGACGACGGCATGCGTGATCGGAGCGCGCGAATACGATTGAGCCGGGGGAAAATCACGATTCTATTCAGCCGGAATGATAAAAGCGCATCTCAATTTTCCATCAGCTCGCGTCAAGTAATGATTAGCGGTGATTCGGACTGCTTGTTTCGTGTTCAGACTGACGATACAAGAACCCGGATAACTTGCGTGCGGGGCGAAATCTATGCATGCACTGGCGCGCAGCCGCCGGTAACAATCGGCGCCGGCTACTTCCAACAGTGGCCATCAACTCGTCCCGAGCCCGCTGCGGCGGCCGCTGACGAAACAGCCCAAATCGATATCATGGATTCACTCGAAATTGGGAATCGGTGGCGCGAGCTACGCGCCGGTTGGCAGAATCGGCGCCCATTCTAACGAGGCCGTTGCAGACAAAAATTTTCGATTGACCGTTTCGCAGCGGCCCACTAGCCTCGCCGCCGTGTCGTCCCACTCCTTTCTTTCTTTTATATCAGTCGGTGCCGAAAAGCTGGCGCAACCGAGCGGTGTCAGGCTTGCGCTGATGGCGGGAATTTTTATTGCGTGCACTTTTTCTGCGCGAGGACAACACCCGGTTGAGGAAGAGCCGTTGCCTTCTTCGACTGACTACACAACAGCGCAAACCGACCTTGCGCCGCCGCCAACGGTGCCAACAACTCCTCTTGGCGGGTTCGACTCGAAGAGCGTGATGACTGGTAGTAGCGAGAATGTTTCCTCAGCGGAACCACGTCGTTTTCACTACAGCCTGCGGCTCACCGTCCGAGGGGTTTATGACGACAACATCTTTATCAGCCATACGGATCGAGTCTCCGATTATTATTTTGCCATCGAACCAGCGATTACCGTTGGATTCGGCGACATTGAAGGGCGCGGAGGAAATTACATCCGTTTGGATTACATGCCGAGTGTAATTCTGTTCGTCGATCACTCGGACGAGGATGCGGTTGAGCATTTGATCCGCCTCGAAGGCCAGTATCGGTTCAGCCGTTTGACGCTAAATCTGAACCAGGAAGTGGCGATACTCGATGGGGCAAACCTCAACAGCACGCTCGACACGACTGGACTGCTGGCAAACGTCGATGTGAGCGCGCGCACACGGCTGAATCTCTATACCACACGGCTGAGAGCAAATTATGAGCTCAGCGGGAAACTATTTCTTACGGGTGAATTTGATGCCTCAATCTTTGACTACCCCGATTTCATCAGCTCCGAAATTATTTCAGGAGGGCTTTACATTAACTATAATTGGACGCCAAAGGTAGTGGTTGGCATCGGCGGCACCGCCGGCTACGATTTTGTGGACGATCCAAATCCGGACCAAACCTTCGAGCAAGTGAATGTTCGCATTAATTACCAGGCGACGGGAAAGTTGAATTTAACTGCTTCCGGAGGAGTTGAGTTCCGTCAGTTCGACGGCCACCGGGGCGAACGCATTACACCGGTCTTTGATGCCGGGGCCGTTTACCACCCGTTCGACGGCACCAGTGTGACGCTGACGGCCGGGCGGCGGATGCTAAATTCTGGATTTTTTGCCGATCAAGATTTCGCGGCGACATACGTCATCCTTCGAATTCAGCAGCGTTTGCTCCAGCGTATTTATCTCGGTCTGGCGGTCGGGTATGAGAACGCGGATTATTTCCCCACGGCCAGGGGAGTGAGTGCAACGCGGAATGACGATTATTATTTTATCGAACCCTCCCTTGACGTTCTGATCACGAGATATTTGAGTACCGGGGTTTATTATCTCCACCGCGAGGACAGCAGCTCGTTCGATTTTTTCAGTTTCTATGATAACCAGGTCGGCGTTCGAGCTACGCTCAGATTTTAGGCGGAGTCCGAATCGGCTTCGACCAAGAACCCGCCGCCGGTGGCCGCCAGTTGCACTCGCAGTCTCATTGTTTCCGGGCATCTTGTTAGCGCAATTCACTCCAGGGACAGCCGCGTCACAGCCCTCCGCTCCGTCCACATTCCAGCCGAGTGCTTCCGCGGCGACATCAAACAGCGGCGTTAGCGCGCCCGCCGGTTACATTTTGAGCCCGAACGACCAAGTGGCAGTCGAGGTTTTTGGCGAAGACGACCTGCGCACGAATGGACGATTGAACCCCGAAGGCAACGTGAGTGTCCCGTTGCTCGGATCGATTCATTTGGCGGGATTGACCCTGACCCAGGCAGCGTCAAAACTCACAGACCTTTATGGTCGCGATTATCTGGTAAATCCAAGAGTAAATGTCATGCTCCTCGGCTATGCGAAGCGGCGCTTCTCGATTTTGGGTCAGGTAAATCGGCCCGGCACTTACGAAATGCCCGATAGCAGTCCTGGCGGTATTGATCTGCTGGAAGCCATCGCAATGGCGGGCGGATACACGCGTATCGCCGCGCCGGAGAGAGTGACCGTGCGGCGACGTACCGCGGCGGCTGGCGATCAGATTTTCAAGGTCAATGCGAAGCGGTTCACAAAAGGGAGCGGCGGAGGCTTTCGCGTCGAGCCAGGCGATACCATCAACGTAGGCGAAAGCATTTTTTAGCGGAAAAGTTTTGCGCCTCCACTTTCCGAGCGCGCCGCTCGCGTGTAGAATCTCGTCCGAGCCAATATCTTGCCGTGATTGATCCTGTGCCTTCTGCCACCACGACGGCCGTTCCGCCTAATTCTGGTAAGCCAGCTTTGTCTCATTTGGCCGGGCAGTACGCCGAGCCGAAGCACGGGTTTGATTTTCGCCGTTTCTGGCATTCTCTCGTCGAGCGGATTTGGATCGTAGCGCTTTGTGTTCTGGCTGGTCTTTTCCTTGCGCTCGGTTATCTCGCGAGGACGCCGAAGCTTTATCAGGGACATACGGTGTTGGAGGTGGAGTTTCAGGAGCCGACTCTTATCACCACAGAAGACCCCACGGCGCGCATGCGCTCGATGTTTTTGGCCAGTCAGGAGGCGCTGCGGACCATCGAGCAGAACCTCACCAATCAAACCCTTCTTGCCCGAGTCATACGCTCGGAAGGCCTGGCTGAAGATGGTGGACGCGCGCTTCTCGGCCAGGGCATTGTCAGCGGCGCCGCCTCCGGCGCAACGCCGAGCACCGGTCCGTCGCCGGGCGCGAGCAAAACTCAGAGCGCTATTGGTGCGACCAGTTTTACACCGCTCGAAGAAGCGCTGGGTCGCGCACTGGCGAGCATGGTAAAGCCAGTGACTCGTCGCGGCACGCGCCTGATCGATTTGTACGTAACGAACCGTGATCCAGCCGTGGCCCGGCGCCTCGCCGAGGCAATTGGCCGTGAGTACATTCGCAATTCGATCGAGCGGCGTGCTTTGCTCAGCGAGGAGTCGTTGCGTTATTTGCTGGAGGAAGAAGAGCGATTGAAGGCCAATCTACAAAAAAGCGAGGCGGCCGTTGCTGAATACAAAGCGAAAACTCCCGACGCTCTGCAACTTGGCGGCGGCACCGCCGCAACAGGATCACAGCAGGGATCGGGCGCGGGAGCCGGTGGACCTCGGGGTGGTCTGGTCGAGGATAAGCTGCAGGAATTAAACAGCAAATTGACGGCGGCCAAAGCCGACCGACTTCGCCTTGAAGGCGAGCTCAACCAAATCGAACAGGCTGGCAACAACATCGATGCATTGCTCGCGATTCCGAGCATCTCCGCAGCAGGGTCGGTAACCGAAGCGCAGCGCAACGTCACTCAGGTAGAGGCTGGACTCGCTACTCTGGCTTTACGATACAAGGAAAAGCACCCCAAGATGATGGCAGCGCGGGCTTCTCTGGCAGAGGCAAAGGAAAAGCTTGGTGATGCAGTCATGGCGCAACCGCCTATTCTGCGTAACGCCATTGACCAGACTAGGGCCACCGAAGCCAGTTTGCTGGGGGCACTGCAAGATCAGCAGGGCGTCGCGGTCGCGCTCAATCGTGCAGCAATCGGATACCAGGAATTGGCTCGGCAAGCCGAGACCGATCGCGCGCTTTACGAGAGCGTTCTTCGCCAGATCAAAGAGACAAGTCTAACAAAAGACGTGAAGACGAATGCGGTCAGTGTGATAGAGCATTCCCCTCTTCCGCATTCGCCTGTTAGTCCCAGCGCCACGAAGGCGATCGCCCTGGGTCTGCTCGGCGGCTTGGCCGCTGGACTGGCGTTTGTTCTCGGCGCCGACACGCTCGATCGCTCCATCAAAACCGTTGATCAAGCAGAAAACACACTCGGACTGCCCGTCTTCGCGGCTGTTCCGGAAACGACCGACGAAGGCGCGGTAACGCGGTTAAAGCGGCGACGCAGAGCTTTTGGAAGTTCGAACTATCGCGTTGTTGTCGAAACCCCCGAAAGTCCCGCGGCGGAAGCTTTTCGCAATTTGCGCGCGGCGCTTTCATTGCTGGGCCCGGAAGTCGAGCGGAAGGTTTCACTTTTTACCAGCGCTGTGCCGAATGAAGGAAAAAGTTTCACCAGCGCCAATTATTCGCTCGCGCTCGCACAGCAGGGTTATCGTGTTCTCCTAATCGATGGCGACCTGCGCCGGCCTAACATGCATAAAATCTTCCGTTTCCCGGAAGCCACAAAAAGAAATAATTTCGATGAGGACAGCGCCCCGGGAGTGATCGATTGCCTGGTCGGCGAAGCGGATATAGCCTCGGCGGCACGTCCGATTCCCGCCGGAGAAATTGAGATCGTCAGCGATAATATTGCACTGACCGGGAATATTCTCACCGCAACGGGAGGTCAGCTTTCCGTGCTGGCTGGGGGACGGCGGGCCCCCAATCCGGCTGAGATCCTGGCCGGTCCCTTCTTCGGCCAATTAGTCGCTGAGGCCGCAAAGCTTTTTGATCGAGTAGTCATCGATAGCGCGCCAATCCTCGCAGTTAGTGACACTCTCCTCATGACTCCATATGTGCAGACGGTGTGCATTGTTCTTCGAGCGCGAAAAACGCCGCGCCCAGCGGTCCGCCGCGCAATTTCCCTGTTAACGAGCGCAGGGATTCGCCCGGCCGGCCTGGTTCTCAACCGCTTGCGCCGGAGCCGCGGCGTTGGCTATTACTACTATTACGCGTCGCATGGGTACGGAACTGAGGAAGGATCTTATTCTCGCAGCTATCATCATCGATCAAGACCCGGCCACAAAGACAACGGCGCATCGTAGATCGTAGTCAGTAGTGAGTGGTCGGTAGTCAGATGTCGCCACAGTTGTAGTGGCAGAGCTTGCCCTGAGCGATAGTCGAACGGGCGTGTCGCCTGCGGACATCAAGGAATTGCAGGGGAAAGCCGTGGTCACTAGTCACTCCTTCGCTTAACTTCGCCTCTCCTGCCGAGCCCTGACTCCTGATCTCTGACTTCTGACCTGTGACTTGCGACCTCTGCTCCCCGCCACAGTGCGCTTCCCCAGCAAAGTCCAAGATACGTCGCCACATACAGTTGGATGGAAGCGATCTGAAGGGGGAAATCGACGAGCGCATGGAGGGCCACTCCAATGAGCGCGATAATAATGAAGGGTTGGAGTAAGCGTCTCCGCGGCGTCCAATCCCGAGCCGCATATTTTCTATAACTGCGTATCCCTTTCGCTATTCCTCCGAAAAATAACAGCGCCCACAAACTGCTGCCGAGCCAACCCCACTCCAGCGTGGTCTGCAAGTAATCTTCGTGCAAGAATCTCCAGGTTCCGGGAACAGGGTTAGTCGATCCCTTGTTGTAAGAGGGAAATACAGCGCGAAAAGTTCCCGGCCCAAATCCGAAAAACCCAATGTCGCGCAGCGCACCGATCGCAACGCGCGAGGCTTGCCAACGGGCATCGGTTGGAATCCGTTCACTAAGGGATTGCCAGCGGGTGAGCGGTTGCTCCAGGTGAGTCGCCTGCGCGAGCGCAATTAGAGTGAGAAGAATGGCGATTCCGCCGGCAAATACGACACTTTTTTCTGCGCGCGAAAACTTTCGTAGAAGCGCCGGGCCAAATTGCAGGCAGATCGCAACCATCAACAAGAGCGCGATTAACTGGGCCACACGCGACGTATTGGCTAATACCGCAGCAACAGTCAGAACAAAAACGCTTATCCACATTGCGCGCATGGTCGGATGACAACGTGTGGTGAAGGCACGGATGGCGAGCCCGGCAGTTAACGGCCAGACTAGATTCAAGAACGCTCCGGCATTCGCGTGATAATAATAAGTCGCAAAAAACGTGGTCGCTCCCCAGGGAGGCGCCTTCTGCCAGAGGATCATTCGGGCGCCTGTCGCTTTCTGCAGCAAACCAAGAAATGCAATCGAGCCGGCGACGAGACCAATCACGTACCACAAACGAAGCAACCAGCGATTGCTCTGAGAAAGATCGGCAACGAACAAGATCGCGCAGAGCAACAACGCGCCTCGTACCATCCACGCAGCGCTGATCGCGTAATCAACCGAGCCAGCTAGGCGCGGCGCGAAATTTCTCAGTGCCACAAATGCATAAAAATCCGAATCGTAAATCGATCCCGAGTTAATGGCCATCCAGCCGCCGATTCCGATCAGCGCGAGTATTAGGAAAAGTAGAACTCGCGGAAATCTCGGCTTTCGCCGGCTAACAATCAGCTCGACGCCCCAAAGAATAAACGCAGTGAGCAGCAACCAGTTGATTGTCTGGATGCCTGTGGACGTGGTACCGCCGTAGGCCCATGGAGCATAAACTAGAGCGACGCAAAAAATCCAGCGAGTCGCGTCCCGAAAGAAAGCCATGCCAAACGGAAACTAGACAAACGAGCGACAAGTGACGAGTCAGAACGACTGCTAAGCACCGACTACTGCTTTTCCCTGTAGAGGCAGCCGTGCCGCCTGCAAAGATTTCGGTCTTTATTCTTCGAAGCCGCAGGCGACACGCCTGCCACTACAGCTACTGCCCTCTGTCGGTAGCTGCTATCGTCCTTTTCCAAACAGCATCGTGTACACTGTTTTGAGCGCGATCATTGCATCGAGCTTCAGTGAATAATGGCGGATGTAATAGAGATCGTACTGGAGCTTCTCGACCGCATCCTCGTCGCTCTCGCCGTAGGGATAATTCACCTGAGCCCACCCGGTGATCCCCGGTTTAACCAGGTGCCGGAAATGATAAAATGGAATCGTCTGCTCATAGCGCTCGGCACACTCGGTCCATTCGGCGCGTGGGCCAATCAGACTAAGATCGCCTTTAAAGACGTTCCAAAGTTGCGGCAGCTCATCGAGGTGAAGTTTCCGCAGCCAACGTCCAACACGTGTAACGCGGGGGTCGTCTTTACGCGTGTAAATGTCTTCATCTTGTTCGCTGGAACGCAGACGCATGGTGCGGAATTTGAGAACGTCGAAACGTCGTCCTTCCCGACCAACTCGTCTTTGCGAAAAAAGTACGGGACGGCCCTCCTCGATCCAGATCACCACCGCAATCAATGCCAAAAGAGGAGCGCAAAGGATCAACGCCACCGCTGAAGTGCCGATGTCAAGGAGGCGCTTGAGATAATGATATGGCGACGTGCGCGCCAGTTGGAAGCCGGTTTGGAGCGGCCAAACCGGATCGATCATATCGAAGGGCACATAACGCCAGTGAGTCTCATAAAACGATTCCAGGGTATAGACCCGCGTCTGATGAAATTGCGTCCGCACAAGCCGCTCCAGCAATCGCGTGCCAAGCGAGCTGACATTCTCCGTCAGAATAATGCCGCTGTAATGCTCGCCCAGATCATCCAGCCTGCTCGCAATGTCTCCTTCCACGACCGGTGAAGCTTCGCCGGCAATTCGCTGGCCCGCACGCTGGGTTCCCAGATCGACAAAATGAAGCTGCTGGCTATTGGGCGAACGCTGGTACGCCTCGTAAAAGCGAACTGCTGCAGGGCCGCTGCCAATCACGAGAAACGCACGGTTGACGTCGCCGGCAGCGACATATTTTTGAATCCAGCGGCGATAGAACAAAGACACCGGGAGAAAGATCATGAAACTCAGGAGCAGCACGGCGCGGCTCGGTTTCATTGTTTGATCGAACGTCGCTGCCGAATAAATCAGCAGCGCACTTACCCCAGACGCCACGATGATGGCAAGAAGATGCTCAGTCGCATAAGCGAGGGTCCGTTTCTCTACGGCAAGATCGTAGCCGCCGATGAAATAAAGCGCCTGCACAATGACGGCGAGTTGAATCAGGTCAATGATGAAGAATTGAAACGGCGTCGCGTAGAACGCGTCATACCGCAACCAGCCCACGATTCCGTAGATCGCGATCCAACTCGCGATGTCCAGAAAAAGATAAACAACGGCAACCGACCACTCGTGCCTCGCGAATCGCGATAGGTATGCAACTAATTTTCTGCGGAAAGTGCCTTGATTTGATTCCTGCCGGCACGTGAATTTCGCCCCGCTCAGTCCGGACAATCGGCGAGATTCAGTGTCGGACTGACTGCTTCTTGCCATAGCGCGCCGGGATTATATGCTCGACCGGGAGAAGTGGAAAGAATGGTCTACACCCGTCTCTCCAATCGTGGTCTCGCCACTAGTTGTCTCGTTGCCTCGTGGTCAGTTGTGGCATCTCCCGGGCCTTTACCAGACTGACAAACTCGTACCACGCCAGCAGGCGACAGAGAACCCAACCGCGGTAGCCATCGCGAAAACCTTGTTTCCAAAGGTAATGGTATAGAAACCGCAGGGTTGGACGGAACGGCGCATGCATCGCGAGTTTCTTTAGCCACCGTTTGCGTTCTAGCGCTGTTCCAAACGGTGTCGCGCGTAACGCTTCTTGTCCCGCGCGCCGATGCAGCTGTTCTCGGGCCACCGCTTCCCAAGTGGCATAGCGATTATGTTTGTCGATGAAGGTCGCGATATCGGGGAACGCATAATGCTCCATCGGCGCGGACAAATATTCGGCGCGGCCATCGAGTAAGACGTGCTCGTGCACTTCATTATCTCCAGAGCCGGCATCGCCGTTGATCTCTACCCGTTCGTATCGGCCCAACCGATGCCGAAACAGACGCAAGTTCCAGCTCGGGAAATATCCGCAATGATTAATCCATCCATGCAGAAACCAGAATCGGCGGTTCAGGTAAAATCCGTCCACGTCATCGCGCCGGATCGCGTCGCGGATCTCTTTTTCCAATTCCGAGGTGACGCGTTCGTCGGCGTCGATGATCAACACCCATTCGTGCCGCCACGGAAAATTCTCCAAGGCCCAGTTCTTTTTTCGTGGGAACTTTCCATTCCACGAGAACTGCACCACTTGTGTCCCCGCCGCAGTGGCGATCTCCTGCGTTCCATCCGTGCTCGCCGAATCGACCACAACAATTTCATCGGCAAATGAAACACTGGCGAGACAATCTCGAAGGTTTGCGGCCTCGTTTTTGACGGGAACCAGCACCGATAACGGCGCGCGACCGTTATCTTGCTCGCTCATTGAGTGATCTCGCGTCGCCTGCTTTCCCGCGCCGGATTTCCAACAACAATCATCCACGGCTTTACGTCCTTCATTACGACTGAGCCAGCGCCGACAATCGCTCCTTCACCAATGGTAACTCCCGGCCCGACGAACGCATCCGCACAAATCCACGCCTCCGCGCCGATGGTGATCGGCGGACGCAGCAGCGGAAAATCCGATCTTGTGTGATCGTGCGTGCCCGCACAAAGATGAGCGGAGTGCGAAATGGTTACGCGCGCGCCGATCGTGACACGGCCGAGATTATAAACGAACGCGTCCTCTCCGATGGCGCTCTCCTCTCCCACCTCCAGGTTCCATGGGAAATAGATGGTCGCAGAAGGGTAAACATGAACATTACGACCGACCTTCGCTCCAAAACAGCGGAGCAGAAATCGTCTCCACGCGAAACAGGGTCTCGGACTAAACCGGAACAGCGGCTGCACAAAGGTCCACAACATCCTCCGAGCCATTTCACCGGAAGAATACTTTTGCGCGCGACGGTTTTTTTTGATGTCCAGCATGCGAAAGACTATTAACTATGGACCACATGACTACGGGACTGCCGGCGCATAGTCCAGCCGTCTCGTGGTCTCGGTGTCCGATCACTGACCTCCCACTTCTCTCAGTCAAACCTGACTGTCTCCGGCCGTGTGCGACCGCCAAGGACCCACTCGTAAACCGTACGCATCTCCTGACCGACTCGTGGCCATGAAAATTTTGCAGCTACGAGAGCCCGTCCGCGCGCACCCATCGCTTTCCGATCGTCATCACTCATTTCAATCAGTTGTTTTACGCCTGCGGCAATTTCCTTCGAGGTCGTGCCGATTTGTAACGCCGCTCCCGCGACGAAGCTTTCGGCAAGATTGCATTCGGGCGTCATTACCACTGGTTTCGCATAAGCCCAGGCTTCCAGCACTGTCATCGGCAGCCCTTCGCTAAAAGAAGGCAGCGCAAATGCGTCGCACGCGCGATAACACGTATCCCTGTCCGCCCCGAATCGGGGACCGAGAAAGATAACAGAGGTCAGAAGTCGCAAGTCAGTAGTCAGTTTTCTGAGCTGCGCTTCGTGTCCTCCCTGGTCCCAACCCGCGATGGCGAGCATCCAAGAGTTGAGAGTCGATGGATGAGAGTTGAGAGCTTCTTTCCACGCGCGAATCAGATTCACCAGGTTCTTCTTTGGATGTAGCCTTCCAAGATAAAGCAGCAGCTTTCTCCCTCGAGCGACGGACAACAAGCCTGATACCAGACTGCTGGCTTCTGAATTCTGACTAGCCGGCAGATCAATTCCGTTGGGAATGATGCAAATTGGATTGCGCAAACCGTGTCGGCGCAACGTTAGATGTTCGGCCGCCGAATTGACGTGAAAGCAAGCCGCGCTGCGATGGGCGGCGTCCTCCCATAACGCGCGCACCAAGCGCTTTTTCCACGCCGAATTTCGGAGCGCCCACGGGGAAAGCATCCCGTGTGCAGTGTATACCAGAGGCCGTTTTGTGCGCCGATGCCACCGATATCCGGCAAATGAAGGATACGTCCAGAGCCCATGCACGTGCGCAATGTCGGGACATACCTCCGCGAGATATTGCGCGTAGCCGGGGGCGTACCCAAAACTGCGCGCTAATACGGGTGGAAAAACGCTTAGCCTTAAAGGCGCCCACTCGTTGATGTCCGTCTTCGTGAACTCATCCTCCACGCCGAGGACGATAATCTCTTCTTCACGGCAGGTTGTCTGCGCAAGTCGTTTGCAAATCTCAAATAGACCGCCGGCCTTTCGCGAAACCGACTTCAACAGATACGCAATCTTCATCGCCGAAATCGTGTCGCGCCGAACAGGATTGCGCGGTCGAATGCTCGAAATTTTCTTCGCGGAAGATCAATTGCCATTGTTGCGGCACCCTTCAGTCCTTCGCCGAAGCGATTCGGCGCGAGATTCGTCGCGATCCGGCGGCTCGCATCTCCAAGGCGTTCTCGCTCTTCGTCTGATAACGAAGCCATCTCGAACAATCGCGAGGCTAGCTCATGCTGGCTCATGGGATCAAAAGTAAACCCATTGTCCTGCACCAATTCCGGCACGCATCCGCAACGATTCGACACGATCACCGGCAAACCCGATGCGCTCGCTTCGTTCACGACCAATCCCCATTGTTCGGTCGCGCTGGCATGAACAAATGCCTTGGCCAGCGCGTAGTAAACCGGCAGCTCGTCGTACTGTTTGAAGCCTGGAAGGTGCACGTGGGCGTGCAAACGCAGGTCGGAGACCAGACGACAAAGGTCAGTCTTCAGCGGTCCGTCACCGACAAGGACTAAATCCCAAGGTCCGTTGTCTGTTGTCCGTTGCCCGATATCTCCATCCCCTTTCATCTGGCGATATCCGGCATAAGCGCGGATAAGTGTCGGGAGGTTCTTTTTTTTAATGAACCGTGCCGACGCGAGAAAGTAATTCTCCGGTAGCCCGTATTTCCGTCTGACCTCTGATCTCTGATTTCTGACCTCTGCCGCCTTCTGGCGGAAATGCTCATTGTCCACGACATCATATCCCGTGAAGATCTGGTCCCTCGGCATCCCAAATTCGACCAGGTAATCAATGTGACGCTGGCCGCCCACCAAAGCCGTTGAGTAAAGACGGACAATCCGTTCCTTTATCCATTCGCGCCAGCGCACGCGAGGTTCATCCAGCGCTGTGCTTTCCGACATCAAAATTGGAGGCGTGCCGGTTTCCATACACCATCGCAAAGCTGCCAGGGCACCCTTGTCGGACCATCCGGGAATTGCCACAGCATCCGGACTGCAACTTTGCAACGCGTTTTCGACGCGCGTAGAAATCTGCTTATCTGACATTGTACGCGTGTCTCCGCTGGGAAATAGAGTCAACCGCGAATAGCCCTCCGCACCTCTAGTGGCAGACCAGGCGTACTCCTGCGTTTCCGCTGCGACCTCGATGCCAGTGATATCACAGTGGCCCGCCGCTGCTGCCTTCAGCCGCGCGCAATGATAGGGACCGAACCGATGAAAGATGACAGCGACTCTCACTTCGAGAGGAGCTGAGCGGGCACGGGGGACGACGAAAACGGCGCGGCAAAAGCACCACGCTCCCTCGCGTAGAATGCGATTGCGCCGATAAAGATCAGGCCATAAATAAACGCGGGTAGGAAATCTATTGTTTGATGCGTCGCAGCGCGCATTGCTGACGTCGTGATTTGAATATAGAGGATTTGCGCGACGATCCCGTTTGGGCGGTTCGCTGCGGCCCAAAGGGTCTTAAATAGGTATCCCACTGCAGCGAAAAACAGGCAGCCAAAATACCCGAATTGGTTAAACGAATCTCCCATGCCTGTCACGGTTAGGCCGGGCGGCAACCTGAATCCAAGCACGTCATACACGAAGTCGCTCAGGTCGCGATGCTCTCCACTAATCATGAAAGCACTCTTGAACCTGCTGCCAAAAAATTGTGCTGGAACAAAGCGGAACACGATCTCGTTCCAGTAGCCCGCACCAAATTCGTAATCTCCTGTCTCTTCCGTCGCCGCTATGAGCGCCGTCGCATTTTTCAATTCACTGATTGCATCAGGGGCAAGAGCCTCCCGAAATTGTTCTGTGAAATTGATCTCTTTGAACGCTGCGAAGGGATCTTCTCTGGCCAGTTCCCGGTACTCAGACGTTGAGGGGATTATGAGCATAGCTCCGACGATTGCAGCTATGATGGCCCAGCGCGGTGCTGCTTTTCCTTTGATGAAAAAAATTCCAAGACCCACGGACATCAGGAACAGCACCGTCGGTTCGCGGCGTCCGTAGAAGAGAGCGGCCTGCATTGGGATCACGGCCGCGCCCGCCGTTGCCACCCACGCTGTGATCCATTTTTCCTTCAGCGCGCAGTAAAAGCAGATTGCGAACCCGGGGTAAACCAGGCCACCAAAAAAAAGGTAAACCGTTCCGATCCCGGTCAGCTGCGTGGACAATTCTTCCTCCTCGGCCAGCGTGCTAAACTTATAGGTGAAGTACGAGCCAAGGAGGACAAGGACGATGCCGCCTTGCAGAAAACGCGCCAGATCAATGGGAATATTGAATTTCTCGAGGAGTCTCGGATGCGGGCGGCGCTGATAACCGATCCAGCAGCACGCCACGCACAGAAAACATATCAAAAGCGTCATGCGTAGATAAATGCCACCCCACTGATCACCGTAGAGCGCATAAGCCTGCGGAAGAATGAACGCAGTGAAGGTCGCGCCCATGAAGTACGGGTATTCGTAAATTAGCCGCGGCCGCCAAATCGCTGACGCCACTAACACAAGAGAAGTCAGCGCGAACGGATAGAAAAAATTGAAGTTGAGCATCGGGACGCGCGGTCTACGAGACCAAGCTAACTATGAAGATCACCTAGTATGAAACAAAAATCACTGCAACGACTCAGCTTTGCAGGCGGTTTTTTCCAGTTCTGCGTCAATGCGACTATTTAATGTGAGAGCGCGGGCTACCCATGTGTGTTCTCGCGCACGGTTTCTCATCAATTCCAGATAAGTCGAATCAGCGGGCGCGCTCAAAGCTTGTTTTACCTTTTCGAGAAACTCCTCATCGGTTGAAGCGATCATCACGCAATCCTGAAATTCACGAACCTGTGGACAAGCATCCGTCGCAACGATTGGCCTGCCTGCTGCCAGGTGATCGAAAAGACGCATCGGAGAGCACATTGTATTGAAATGGCACGAGCGAAAAGGAATTAGCGCAACATCCACGACTTGAAGCCAAACGCGAAGCGCGTCATGAGCTTGCTCGCCGGCAAAGATACATTTTGGATTTCGTCGTAGTGTATCCAATCTGGCATCTTGAAAGCCGGCTGCAACCGGTCCCACCAGTAGAACTGATCCAACCGTATCGGACTCGGCAACTTTCCCGATAAGATCAAAATTCAGACGGTCGCTAATTCCGCCAATCACCCCGGCGATTGGGCATGTGAGCTTGCGAAAACGGCTCAGCAACCGATCGATTTCCAAATCCGAAACAGGAGCGAGAAATTCCTCATCTGTGGCATTTATGCTGACTGAAGCTCGTGCCGGGTCAATCGCATATTCTTTGACCGCGCGGTCACGCAGAGCCTCCGAAACGAAAAAGCTGTGCTTCGCGTTCTGGACGACGACTGATTCCTGCTGCCGCATTTCATTTGAGTTCCACCCCGCGTAGTTCATGTAATCATCAGAGCAATAGTAACAGATTGGAAATTCAGAACTCAGATCCCGAACGAGCGGGGCGTAATGAGGTGAGGTGACTACAAGCGCTGACGGGTCTGCTCCGACCGAACGACATTCCTTCAGTGCAGCCGTCCAAAGTCGCGGCAATACCTCCGGTGCTCGCCGCGTAGCCCAACCAAAAGGCAATACGATGGAGAGCACTGTCATCTTCTGTTGTGTGCCGCGTTTTGCTCCCGATGGCAATCGCCGATGCCGCATCGCAATTAGCGGATCCATTGGCGCTAATCCGAGGACAGGACGGAGTTCACTGAGCGCTTGAAATGGGCGGCTTCGCCAAAGCGTGTTGATGTCAGCCACGATAAGCACGGCGCTTCAATTGCTATCGCTGACCTTCGGTTCGATGGAATGCACATACATCGCGTCGGCCCAGAGCGGCCGTTCCGCGTTTCCATATGGTGCGGAGATCCCGTAAAGATGAAACCCAGCCATATTTAAAAACGCATGAAGTTCGTCAAAGGCAACAGCGCGATTGTAATGCTGGGTGTAGTTGACTTCGATCAACAAAGCTTCCGTTTGTCCGAGCGTGCGCGTCGCGCCGTGCAGCACTTCGATTTCATAACCTTGCACGTCGATTTTCAGGAGACCCACACGCGCATTTGGCTCAATTACATCATCTAGACGCACCATAGGTGCCCACATCTTCTCGACGACGGTGTAATCACCTCGGGCGTACGAGGCTTCAATACCTTCTTGTGGTGTGAGCACACTGCTCATTTTCGTGTTGCAAGTGCAATTTAACTCTACTTCGCCTGCTCTTGCGCCAGCTGCGGCGCGAACTAATTGCCCGCCGGGGATGCTCGCGAGCAATGGCGCGAGGATTTTTTGACATGTCGGCAGCGGTTCAAACGCGACCACTGCAGCCGGTTTTGACAACTGCGTCGCGGCACGAATGAAGTCACCGTCGTTTGCGCCGACATCAATGAGTATCCAGTCGGAGCTATGGCGAAGAAATAAAGGCCAAAGATCGAACCGAGATGCATCAACCGCCGCTTCGCAATCATGACTTTGCGCCGCACTCGGTACCAATCCAAGACCCCGCAAACGAAGCAGCAGCCGCCGCGTTTCAACAAAGCCGTGAGGCGCGCAACCAACGAGGACCGATTTCAGTCTATTCCAGATCCGCGCCATCTTTTGGAACAAGGGCAACATTTTCTAAGACAACTGTCCGTGCATCGTCGAGTGCGATTTGATCACCGATATCACCGGATGGCGTAATCCAACGAAGTGTCCAGCCAACTTCACGAACCATTTGAAATAGATCTTCGACCGACGCTCCTGCTAGTTGCAAATTTGCAGGGCATAATTCGATCAGTCCCACAGCGAGTATTCGCTCACGCAACACTCTCGCAGCTCCCCACAGCACCTCGCATTCAAACCCCTCGACATCAATTTTCGCGAAATCTACGGATTGTATCCCAGAGTCACTCACAAAGTCATCGAATGACACAGTTCGCACTTCGACAACATTGTTGCGCTCAGCATAACCGTGCGGCAGTAGACGATTCGTTCCTGATGATGCGGGGTTGGCAAAAAAACTCATACGCCCTGTCGAACGCGCAACCGCGCATTCGTGGCATTCAATTGTTCTCTCCACGTCATTGGCTCTCACATTCGCCAACAGCCGTTCGAAGGTCCTTGGAGAAGGTTCGAAGGCATGGATGGCACCAGAAGGTTGAATCTTCGCCATCGTGATGCAAAACGCTCCAGAATTTGCACCAATGTCGAAGACTACGCCGCTTGGTAGCACAAGTCGCTCCATAAACAGGCGTTCCTTTTTCGTCGGCATCATTCCATGCGCTTCCCAGAATTCGCCGAACGTTTCAAAACCAGCGAGTCGGCCGCCACTCGCGAGTTCGACGTATCGCGATCGCTTAAAACACCAACGTATCCACGGCAACCACATCGCTGGCGTTATGAACAAAGTCGAGGAGTTCTTACAGAATTGTTGCGGGAACATGAGCTTTGTGTGGTCAGAATAAAGGAGACGTATTTGTGACCGAACCGGTGAGCCAGTCGTACATACGCGCTACCCCGTCTCTCATCGCAGCAGTTGAGAACCGAGCGCTCACGTCATCATATGCCGCATCTGTGATTTGCTTGTAGAGACTTGCATCGTCACAAAGCGCCAACGAATTTTCTGCCAAGCTTGGCACATCTCCGTACTTTGCGGTGACCGCAGTTAAACCTAGGCAGAGAATTTCGTCCGAGCCGGCGCCGGTTAGATACGCCGCGACGGGCACACCGCGCACCATCGCTTCCAGAATTCGCAAACCGAAAGGCTCCTTCGCCGCAGTGAAGAGCGCAATGTCAATATCCGACCAGAATGCATCGAGATCGCGAATATATCCTGGGAAAAAAAAGACTCCGCTTAACCCGCGGCGGTTCGTTTCTTCCTCCAGCTTGCTCCGCTCAGGTCCCTTACCTGCGATGACGAATCGAGCCCCGCTGCGTTGCGCGTGGATCGCCTCGGCGACATCGAGAAATTCGAAAACACCTTTGTCTTTTGCGAGGCGAGTAGCCATTCCGAATACAGGTGAATCGGTCGAGCGTGGCAATCGGTCCGGCTTGGCCACATTCGGCAATTCAACGGCATTGTAAACACATTCGACCGCAGAATCCAAACCGGCTACACGCCACGCGCGCGCTACGTCTTTGCTCACTGCAATAATCACATCAACAAGCGATCGGTTGACGCGGTTTAGCACTCGCGTTTTCAACGAACGGTCCAATGGCGGGTAATTGTGAGCGTGGTAAACGACGGGACTTCGCTTTGTGAAGAGCGCGACAGTGTTGCTCCACAGCAATCCACCGTGGACATGAACAACGGACCAATCTCGCGCCAACACTTCGTGACAGTGTCGCACCGCTCTGAAATTCGGACAGGAACCGTGGAGAAAAGTGTGAGGCACGTCGTACCGTTCGAGCAAATCGAGAAACTCCACGCTGTCGTATATCGCCACCACATGCGCATCCAGTCCGGAACGTCGCTGCGCGGCAGCAAGCAGTGCAGCAATTCGTTGCATTCCGCCGAACGGTCTAGCGGGTACAACGTGCAGAACAGTCATCGTTTTTGGCCTTCGACCACCGCGCCTAACAAATCACTTTCGCTTGCAGCTAGTGATTTGAGCGCGGCAACTAAACGCTCACCGTAACGTTCCCACGTGAAGTCGCGCGCTCGCTCACGCGCAGCGTGCGCCATGCGCTCACGTAGTTGTCGATCTTCTACGATTTCGGCGATCGCATTCGCGAGCGCTTCTGGATCACGCGAGGGCACGATGCGACCTTCGATGCTATCGCGGACCACAGACCCCGTTTCCCACGTCGTGACGATGGGAATTCCGCAAGCCAGCGCCTCGTATGTCGCCTCCGCTGAAGCTTCCGACAGTGACGGCAGCACGAATACATCGGCAGCAGCGTATTCTTGCGCCATGTCCGCACGCGGAATGCGCCCGAGAAATGTCAGGTGACGGCAATGTTTCTGATCCGCGACCGAACGTTGCACGTTGCCGGCAACTCGGAATTCACAGCGGATTCCTAGCGCGACCAGTTTTTCGACGGCCATCGCAAAGTAATGAATACCCTTTCGCAACTCCGCCGTTCCAGCGAAAAGAATGCGGCCACGTACCGAATGTGGTTCTATCTCAAACCAGCGCGCATGCATCCCGTAAGGGACAAGCGCCGTGCGTTCTCTCCGAACTCCCCAGTTGGCAGTCAGGTCCTCGCGCACCATGTCCGATGAGCAAACGAAATAATCGCTAAGCTTCAGTATCAGATCCTCAACGCCAAACTCGTGGCGGATCGCCGAAGAGTTCGGCACGTTCGGTTCCCAGTCAGGGAATCGTCGCCGTTCTTCGGCAAGGATGCGTTCCGTGCTGAGCGGAATGTAAATTTCCGAGACGATACTGAGACTCCGCTGTTTTGCCGACACGAGCAGTGGCCCGCATTCGCTGAGCATGGAGTAGATGTGCGTTGCGTTGCCAAAGCCATGTCGCGTCATCGCGCGACCCAGCGCATTCGAAAAGCGGAGTGACTCACGAACAGTTGCGGTGGGATCATGTTTAGTAAATGCTCGCCGCAAACCATGGGTAAGACTGATTCCCGGAAATGTCGTCGTCTTCGCGCGGATGTTTGAGGGCAAGCGGCGTCCGGCTAATCGCCGTGCCGGTCTCCCTACAAGTGGTAAGACCGCCGCAGCGGAAAATAACTTTCCAAGACCGATATCGCCAGTGATGTCGGTGTAAAAACGCTCGAGCATTGTGGCTTTTTCGAGAATTGCGGGCACTGCGTACTCACGCCGCGCGCCAATCTGAGCGACGATAAACTTCACAGCGGTTTTTCGGCTTTGGCGATCATTGCCATCCAAAGTCCCGGAATCCGGCCCGCGCCGCGAAATTCGATATTTGTGAAACCAGTCTCGGTCAGCAGGCAAGATAGAGTCTTCTTGCTCCAAATTTTGATGTGTCCGCCATCCCAGAGAGGATTAGCATGCGTGTCCCATCTGCCAAGCAGTGAGATCAGTAAGTTTTTCAGATAACCATGATACGGTGTGGTGCAGATGAACCGACCGCCTGCTTTGAGGGCGTCGAAACAGCCCGCGGCCCATTTACGGGGAGCGTAGAGGTGCTCGACGACCTCCGTGCTGATGACGATGTCGAACGGCGGTTCGCCGAGTTGCTCCAAGACTTCCGCATCTGCGGCGAGAAGTTCAAAGCGTCCATTGGGAAATGTCTTGCGCGCCAGGTCGATCCCTTGCGCACTTAAATCAGTGCCCACAACTTCGCAGCCGCGCTTCAGGAATTCGCCACAAAGAAAACCGTTTCCGCACCCAACATCAAGGACCCGTGTGCCGGGCTTAAAATCATCCGCAAACGCAAACACGTGCGGCATGAAGCGGGCGTGCATGTGCGACGCGGCCCCGCTGGAAAATCTGTATTCCCGGTATGTCTCGTTCAAAACCGTAGCAATCGACTTTTCAATTCCAAAAGATCGCTGATTCGCGGCAGCAATGCGTTCAGCAAAGCACGATGAAAATGCCAGCGCGCGGCGAACATCATCACAACTAAAACGATTGCCTGCGAACCAATCGCGGCAAAGACGACGCCATAAATCCCGACCACCGGCGCAAGTAACCAACCAACGAAAACCATCACCAGCAGACCGGCCGCTCTGGCTTCCAAGCCAACGAACGCGCGACCCTGCGCACGCATTGATTCTTCCAGAATGCTCGCCTGCCCGGTCAATGCTGCCGCGGGAATGAGTAGAATCGCCGGCCAGATGGCCGGCCCGAACACAGCTCCATATAATAATGGCAACACGATTGGAATGATGACCGCTACGCCAAGACCGGCAAGCAACCATGTCCACGCAGTGAACCGGAACATTCGCGCAACACGATCGAAACCTTCGCGATCTTTTACCTGAGTGGACATGCCAAAGCTCACTGTCCCCGCTGCGCCAGCGAGGCTGTTGACGACGGAAGCTGCGGTAAGAGCGACAGTGTAAAAGCCGAGCTGTGCAGTGCCGAGAAGATAAAGGAGCAATGCTTTGTCGGCGGATGCCGCAAGCGGGTTCAGCAGTCCGGCGAAACCGAATGGGAGAGCTTCGCGAAGAACGCTTTTGACCGGTTCCGTCGGCCCGGGGAGCGGGGCATACCAGAGCGCCAGTCCCACGCGAACCAATGCAACCGCGCCGCCTGCGATCAGCAAACTGACGACGAACCAAAAAACATCGCGAATTCCCGCAAGCCAAAGCCCGATAACCAACACGAGGTAAACGGGATTCACGATTAGGCGTGTCCAGTTCATCTGGCTAAACCAACCCGCACCTTGATCGATCGCGATTAGCGCCAGCGACACGTGGTGAAACACGATGAACGGCAAGAAAACGTAAGCAGCGTTTCGCACGATTGTATCGGCGCCCGGCAGTAGCCATGGAATTGCCAAAGCGCAAAGCGCCATTACGACTGTTCCGGTTAGCAGCGTGAGCAATAAGCCAGTGCGGATAACTTGGGCAAGATCGAGAGCGCGGCCAGCTCGGCGAGCGAGCGCCACGCCAACCCCCATTCCACCCATGCCCGCAAATAAGTTCGGCCAGAGAATGGCCGCGGCGAATTGTCCACGGCCGACAGGGCCGAGCAAACGGGCAACCAAAATTCCCTGAACAAGGGTGCAGCCCTGGATGACGACATTGGTAAGGAGGGTGGAAGCGAATTCGCGTGACCCGATGGGACGAATCTGACGCATGCCAAGCGTCCCCGCGCCGATAGCTTCATCCTGAACCACGACTTTCGGGTTGGTATCAGGATCAGAATTCATCGGGTGCAACAGTTGAAAGTCATCTCATAATTGGCGGTCATTTTATAGGCTATTTCTGTGAAGCTCCTGTTTCCCCTAACCTTGCTTTGGCAGAATGGCTGCAGCCGACGCGGGTGCCATTGTAGCATTACCTATGCGCGCCGAGATCTGAGACAAGCCACCAATTATTTTTCGGACGCATTTCGCGGCCGAGCAGAGGAATCGGGCGCTGATTTACCTGGAGCAGGCGCAGATTGTTTTCCATGAACATCGCGCGCAATTGATCTAGAAATCGTTCTTCATGCACTTCAATCACGAACGGGTTTGATGAATTGAGCCAGGAACGTCCTCCCTGGATTACATCCACTTCCGGCCCGTCAACATCGATCTTGACAAGCGTGTTCGTTTTGTTCGTCGGATCAGGCAAGGGAGCTCCCACCGAGTCGAGCGTGATCATTTCCGGCTTTGACTCCCGGCCGACGAGCGCCTGGACGATCTCGACACGAACAGCCTTGCTGGGGTCACCCACCCCGGCTATAGCACTGGCCGCGAGACTTTCACGCAAGAGGGCAACCTGATTCGCTTGCGGTTCAAAAGCGATGATCTCACCCGCTTTGCCCAATCTTCGGAATGCCGCGGCACAACCAAAGGTAAAATAACCATCGTTTGCGCCGACATCGAGCACACGCGTGACCCGGCGCAATGCTTGTTCAATCCAGTCATTCAACTCGTGTTCATAAAGGCCCAGGATTTTGCGCAACGAATTGCGCGGATTCATCGCGATCCGCGCCCCGCGAAACGGGCCGCGCCAGATGCGGGTCAGGACTGGATGATCGGGCAGAAAAAATTTCAGCGCGTCAAAAGCCATAGATGACGGCCGTTCAGATTTCCCAACGGAGAGAGCGACCCCCGCGTATTTCCTGGAGTTGCTTCTTCGTAGAGCTTTTTGATTTTCGTAACTCCAGCGTTGTTATACCAGCAATTGAATAGAAGAATGTCACCACCCCGGATGGCTGTCACCAAGGCATCGTGATCCTCAGGCCGATCACCATCATTCGCCATAAGCACACTAAACGCCTTCGGATAAACAAGCCGTGCACCGACCGGGGTGGAGGTCACTTTATGGTGAAAATAGGAGTTAAATGGTGCCGCGTAAGCAAAGTAACGCATCGATTCGTTTTCGGGAATTAACAAAACATCCGGATACGCTGCCGCGACGGCTTTGAAGACGTCTGGGTTGAGTGGACCTGATATCGTGGCGGTTGAATCCACATAGAAAAGTGTGCAACCCCACCGCCGTTTTGCGTAGGCAATCTTCTCTTTCAGAATCTGTGTTGCGTGCTCGTCGTCGGCAGCTTGTTGCACCGGCTTGCCATCGATCATGCTGATCTGTTGAGGACGAATGCAGACTCCAACCTTCAGTCCGGCGGCGCGGAACTTTTCAAAGTAATCGTCGATAGCGCTTCTCTCGCCGGCAACCTTGAAGTTTGTTTCCGGCGCCAGGATGGGCGTCAGGCGAGGATCGCCGTAATAGCAGGATTCGAGAAACTCCTGTCCCTCCGGGTCCCATGTAATCATTCCCTGCGCGTTCGCATCCCTTAGTAATTTAATGCTGTTATCGGCCGTTTCGAGAAGCGCGGCGCGAAAAACTCCTTTGCCTTCGTCAGTAGTGATGTCGATCTTCCCCGAGTTCAGAATCCAGCGGCGCGGATTGGTTGCTACTTTAATTCCCGAACTGGCGAGAAAAATCGCGCCAATCGGACGGCGGTCTGTCCATTTTATTTGGAACGGATACTTCTCTGCGTAACGGCTCAGAACGTCATGTGCTAAACCTTGCACCCGCGAATCCGCGGGCCCAAATCGCAGCGAAACATTGAAAGTTTTGGTCTCGCCCGGCCTGATGCCGCGGCAATTGATGATGAATGGATAGCCGGTGTTAGCCGGCGGATTTGTCGAATATGGCACGCTGAGGGAACACTTGAGATCGTCGCTGCAAAAATTGAGCGCGCCGGTTTTAAAATCCACCCCGACGATCGGGGCAACGAACTGCGGATCGGCGACTGAGGGGTATTGGTACAGCGGATGCGTGGTCCCTTTGAAGCCAAAGCCAAACATGCCGGCTTCAAGTGTGCCTCCGTTCGGAGCACTCGGAAAATCTAGTTCCATCAAACGAAGCGAAAGCTCATCAAGCTCTTGCGCGCCAGTATTCGAAACCTCAATTCGCATTGTGAGCGTCTCGCCCTTTTTGGCATAGGCGCACGCGAGGTGTCCCCATGGATAAGCCAAGTCGATTGAGCTCACCGGTTTTTTTGCCACCTGGACCGATGGCGATGGATTCGAAAGGAGCGCGTCCAGCGCCGCGCGGAAAACAGATTTCCACGGCTGCAACTCCCCGCTCTGAGCGTAACGGAAGAGCGATTGTCCGTTAAATGAGAGGGAATCGAGTCCGCGCGTCCCAACGGAGAAATCCAGGCCTTGTTTTGCGGCAGGAGATTGAAGATCGGGCGACGCCTTGGCCAAGTCGCTTTGTGATTGCGGATTTGCCCAACTTACGCCGGCGGAAATCCCCAGCGCGAAAAGGACAATAACAGTTGCTGCAATCGAAGATTGAAGTTCGAAGATCGGAGTTTGATCGCGCATCTTCCAACTGTTATCTGCTAGCTTTCGACTTCTGCCCGGGATCTCGCATCGGGGGCAAATTCTCGCCGTATTTCCAAATTAACCACGGCAATCCAAAGGCGCGGGTGAGACGCGGAATGAAAATTCGAGGGTGACGCAACAGCCTCAAAAGCCATCCGAGATAAACGCGGTCGGCCCAGTCGGGAATGATAACCTGATCGCCCGTGATGAGACCGAGCGCTGCCCCAGTGCAATGAATCGCCGGCCGATAAGAGAGATTTTCGCGAAGATAGTATCCGAGCTTTTCCTGTACGCCGCTGCCAATCGCGATCACCACGTGCGCCGGGCGGCTTTCCTCAACGAGCGCCATAAGATGTCGATCTTCGATTTCCAAACCATACTGCGGCGCGACATAGCAGTTGTCGGTCTTGACGGTAAAAGCTTTGCGGCACGACCAATCGAGCAATTTTTGCCGCGAGCGCGCGCTGGGCAGAATCCAGAACACTTCCTCGCTCCTCTCGCCTTTCAACTCTGCAAGGAGTCGTGTTAAATATTTAAGACCGGAAACGCGCTGCACTTTTTCACGTCGCAACAAGCGCCACGTGAGCACCATCAAACCGCTGTCGGCGATCGCCAGGTCGGCCGCGACCGTGGCGCGCCGATACGGCGCGTCCTCACGCAGCCGCCCAAAACAGGTCCCTGAGGGCGCCACGAGAAAACCGCCATGCCGACCCATCAACGCGACAGCTTCATCGACATCGCCGTTGAAGAATTTGATGCCGAGAATTCGGCGGGTGGAACTCATAAAATGAACATCGAACATCCAACATCGAACGCCGAAATCGAACGGAAACCAGAATTCACGATCCAGATTGCGAGCATTCTTCTGATCTCTCACCTCTCAACCAAGCACTAACTCTCGCGGGAAATATTCCCCGTTCGCTTTGCGTCCAAATTTGGTAAGATGCCCCTTCATGCAACCGGTTACGGCTGTGCGATCAGCCCCATCGACGGAGCGGTCTGCTCTGAAAAACTTGTTTGCCCCTGCGATGGTGGCTCTCGTCGCGCTGACGGCGCTTTGGTTTCTTCTTTGCCAACAACTCAGCGGCGAATGGTCGGTTAATGAGCAATATAATTACGGCTGGTTCGTTCCGTTTTTTACACTCTATCTTTTTTGGCTCCGCTGGCAGGATCGGCCACCTCCGGAAATTCCAAACCCCAAATCCCAAATCCGCAATAACCGCGCCGCCGCGATAATCGCGGTACTGGTCGGCCTCGCCGCGCTTCTGTTACTTCTGCCAGTTCGTCTTTTTGAAATTGCGAATCCAGAGTGGCGGCCGCTCGCCTGGGTCCACACCGCGTCAGTCGTGACGCTGACCCTCTTATATATATGGTACGTGGGTGGCAGATCATGGCTACGCCATTTCGCCTTTCCGGTCGCATTCATTTTCGTCGCGGTGCCATGGGTAACACCGATCGAAGGTCCCATTATTCAAGGGCTGATGCGCTTGGTCGCTGGGTTCGCTGCAGAAACAATCACGCTCCTTGGAATTCCTGCGCAACTGGAAGGAAACCTGATTCGGGTGACCAACGGGCTGGTGGGCGTAAATGAAGCCTGCAGCGGCGTGCGCTCATTGCAGACGTCGTTCATGATCGGCCTGCTCTTTGGCGAACTCAAACGACTGTCGATCTCGCACCGCGTTCTGCTGGTCATCGGTGCGGTCGCCATTGCGCTTGGCACCAATTTTTTGCGCGCAATTTTTCTCGTCTGGATTGCGGCCACCAGAAGTATTTCAGAAGTCAATCGCTGGCACAACCTAGCCGGCTACACGATCGTCGCGATTGTTTTTCTTGGCACATTCGGCCTCGCGTATCTGCTCGGGAGGAAGAAGCCCTCGGGTGCTGTGGTGGCAGGCGTTTCGCCTGCGACTATGGAGGAATGGCAACCCCGAAGGCTTTCGGGGCTGCCTCTACAGCGTCATGTGGCCTCGTGGTTTTTTCCTGCCTTCTACTTTTTTGCAGCTCTTTGCTGGATCGTCGCGGTCGAGGTGGGCGCCCGGTTCTGGTATCGCGCGCACGAGCGCAATCTTGTTGCAAGCATACAGTGGGAAGTAGAATGGCCGGAGAGCGCAGCCAATTTTCAGCAGTTGAAGATCGACGACGAGGTACGTCGCCAGCTTCGTTTCGATGAAGGACATGCGGCTTCCTGGAGTTGGCCCACCACGATTTCGTCCGAAACATCGCAGTCTTCGAACTCGCGACCTATCACTTGTGTTCTGTACTTTTTCCGCTGGAATCCTGGCCGAAATAGCGCTCTTCTGGCAAATTTGCACCGGCCGGATGTCTGCTTGCCTGCGGTCGGCTGGGCCCAGATTGCCGATACCGGCGTACGCAATTATCGGGTCGATGGCACGCTTGCGCTTCCGTTTCGTCATTTCGAATTTCGCCATGGCGCGCGCGAAAATCCCAGCCAGCAAGTCGCCCATGCGTTCTATTGTTTATGGGAAGATCGCGCCGCGAACCCTTCCGCTGCCGGCTCGAAACTGCCGCAAATGTCGGGGAGTCGTTCGTCATGGACGCGTGCTGAGCGTCTTCGCACAGTGATCGAAGGACGTCGCCATCTTGGCCAGCAGATGATGGAATTCGTCGCGCTGAGTCGTGGTCCGATTGATGATGATGAAATCGATGCTCGCTTCGCTCAAGTCCTGCCGCGGCTGGTTAAAGTGACCACTGGCTACTGATTCCTGACCTCTGATCCTTGGAGACGCTTGCGCGACATTTCGCGCACTAAATGGAGGGGCTTAAGTCCCACTCCCAACAATCGACGGGAAGGTCCCGCGCACCCTCCTGGGGGCATTCGGCCAAAAATGAAAGAGGCCAATGCTCAGGTGATCTAATACGCCTGGCAGATTAGCTCACTCGCGCAAAAGGCTACTTAAACCAGCCAATTCGCCACAGGACGAATCCGCTGTGGCGGACTGGCCTCATTCAGGGATCGGATCTTTTTCGAGAACTTCGCCCCGCCGTTTCCGGAGAAGGATGTGAGCATTGGCCCACCAGTCAAAAGCGACGTTCTCCTTGGCCAAACAAAAGCAGCAACAAATAAATATAAATATGCATAAAACTGTAACAACACTGCTCGCGCTTGTGGCGTGTAGCGGTATTTGCGCGGCTGGCCAATCCAATCCGGGGCACGATAATAATGGCAGAATCAAACCGCCGTTGGCTCCGTTAACCGTGTTGTGCTTCAGCTCGACGCCCGGGTCGATTACATTGACGATCAGGGCTGGGGCCACAGGAACGCCCGCTGGCTTTTCCGTTCAGTGGATGAAAGCGGCCGACCTGGCCGCGCTCGGAGGCAGGTGGCCTTCGGACGAAAATAGCTTTTGTGGAGCTGATTTCTCAGGTGTGCCTCTCAACCTTACTCCGGACGCCGAGGTTCAAATCGACGTTAGCGATTCTCTGATTGACGCCTGCGGAACCAGTAACCAATGTAACATGCCGCTGGATTGTAACACTGTGTATGCGTTTCGCGCTTTTGCGCACGCCAACAACCAGTTTCAACGAAGCCCATTCAGCTACGGCCAGTGCGCCACAGCTCCATGCGCCGCCGCAAGCGCCTGCACTCATACACAGGCCTACTGGAAAAATAATCCAGATGCCTGGCCGGTCCAAAACGTAATGCTCGGCGCCATCAATTACACGCACGCGCAGCTGCTGCAAATCTTCAATCAACCCGCAGCAGGCAATGGTTTGGTCGCCCTGGCGCATCAGTCGATCACGGCAAAACTTAACATCGCCAGCGGAGCAGACCCCTCAGCTATTCAATCGTCGGTCACCAGCGCAGGCGCTCTAATTGGCACGCTGGTTGTGCCTCCGGTCGGCAACGGATTCCTAAGTTCTGACGCTACCAGCACGCTCACAAACGCGCTGGAAAACTACAACATGGGTGTAACCGGCCCGGGCCATTGCCCGTAAGAAAAAAGGACCTATTTTACAATAACGTAAACAAAAAGTAATATGGCGGCTGGTAGAAATACCAGCCGCCTTTTTTTTTGTTTAAAAACGCGGCAACGACCCAGCTTTCGTTCCCAAGGCGAACGCGGACATATTAGTCTATTTCAATTTTGAGGACGGCACTCTTAACGCCGCTGGTTGATTCGCTTTCTCCGGCGCGCCGTTGCTGGGCAAAGTGCAGGCCGTTTGCGGCGCAAAAAAATCTAAAAAATGTCTTGCTCTGCGGG
>WNGE01001245.1_pt1 | contig 32334 bp, 28 predicted proteins | sample 5400651 | NCBI WGS metagenome assembly WNGE01 (sample SAMN13153370, study PRJNA577476) | soil metagenome | isolation source: 60 cm soil or saprolite under grassland replicate 2 | place: USA:California | collected 2016-06-15
ACCTGGAGTTACTGCAAGAAAAGATAATCTTATAAGAGAAGTTTGACGTAAACCAGTAGCGCTAAAATTAGTTTTATTTTCATCTAACATTTCATCGAGGTCTTTTATATACTGATGAATTTGAGTTGATATACCACAAACCAGAAAGTCATTGTATTTAGGAAGTAGTTTTAATATTAGGGCAGGCCTTATTTTGTAACTGCCATCTGATGAAGTAAATTAATTAAAACAATATCACCTTCCTTCATTTTTATAGTCAGGATTTGGTTCTTTCAACAGTGATAATTCATATTCCGGCTCATCAACTGAATAAGCTTTAGATAAACCTTCTGCTGATAAATTATAAAAATCATTTTCAGATTCTTCTTCAAATAAGATTAGCAGTCTTACTTTTTTGTTTTTTATAGCTGGTAGTTTATCTATGATGATTTTTCCATTTTCATCAAATCTTGCAGTTGTTTCAATAGCTTTCATATCTAAGCATTTTAATAAAATTACAAAATTAAAACAGCACTGTTTTTGTTTGTTGCTATAAAAACAAAAAGCATAAGAGTGCGACGCAACGAAAGTTTCATATTTAATTAAAAGTCAGGTACAAAAAAATTCCTCTTATAAATCTCTCGCAGCTTTTATATTTTCGCCAACTATTCAACTTATCAACAAACAACATGTCATCATTTGAAGTAAAAGGCGGCAAAAAATTGCGTGGAGAAATTGTTCCGCAAGGAGCTAAAAACGAAGCATTGCAAATAATCTCCGCAGTATTGCTTACGCCTGAAAAAGTTACTGTTACAAATATTCCGGATATTCTTGATGTGAACTTACTTATTGAACTACTGATAGAATTAAATGTAAAAGTGGAGAGGCCATCAAGAGACACATGCATTTTTCAAGCTGACAATGTTGATGTTGATTATGTCGCTTCGGAAACGTTCAGAAAAAAAAGCGGAAAACTTCGCGGCTCCGTGATGATTGCAGGCCCTATGCTATCACGTTTTAAGAAAGCATATATACCAAAACCCGGGGGAGACAAAATTGGCAGAAGAAGACTGGATACACATATTATTGGGTTCGAAAAGTTAGGTGCAAGATTTGAATACCATAATGAAAACAATTTTTTTCAGTTGGTTGCACCTGATTTGAAAGGCACATATATGTTGCTGGATGAACCTTCTGTGACAGGCACCGCCAATATTATAATGGCTGCTGTAATGGCGAAAGGAACAACAACAATTTACAATGCAGCCTGTGAACCTTATGTGCAGCAGTTGTGTAATATGCTAAACGGGATGGGTGCAAAGATCAGTGGCGTAGGCAGTAATTTATTAAAGATTGAAGGTGTTGATTATTTAACCGGAACGGAACACAGCATGTTACCAGACATGATTGAAGTAGGTAGTTTTATTGGCCTGGCGGCGATGACACAAAGTGAAATAACCATAAAGAATGCAGGCATTGAACATCTTGGTGTGATACCGGAAAAGTTTCAGCAGTTGGGCATTCAAATGGAATTTCGCGGAGATGATATTTATATTCCTCAGCAGGATGTTTATGAAATAAGTACTTACCTGGACGGTGGTATTTTAACTGTTTATGATCACCCATGGCCTGGCTTTACACCTGATTTGCTGAGTATTGTTTTGGTAGTTGCAACGCAGGCTGTTGGCAGTGTATTGATTCATCAAAAAATGTTTGAAAGTCGGTTGTTCTTTGTTGATAAGCTTATTGACATGGGTGCTCAAATAATTTTATGTGACCCACATCGTGCGACCGTAATTGGTTTGGCGCGTAAGCAACCATTGCGGGGTATAGTTATGTCGAGCCCGGATATACGTGCAGGACAGGCTTTGCTTATCGCAGCGTTAAGTGCCGAAAGTAAAAGCACTATTCAAAATATTGAACAGATAGACAGGGGTTATCAATACATTGATGAACGATTAAGAAGACTAGGTGCAGAGATAAAGAGAGTGTAAATAAATTTACTAATTTGAAAATTTGAAAATGAGAGAATGTACAAATGTGCAGATTACTAAAATATAAGCAGTTGCACCGCTTCAATGATTTTAAATTCTTTTTCGGGCTTATAACGGTGAATAGTGAATGGTCAAAAAGAAACTCAGGGCATAGAACTCAAAGCTCAAAACATAAAACTTAAAACATTACAATAACGCTTTTACAATTTCTTCCCATTCTTCTTCCAAACTAAAAGAAGGTCTTTTTCTTCCGGCTTTATCATACCAATAATCAGCATTCCATACATCGCCTTCTTTGCGGTGCAGGTAAGCATGAATCCATGAAGCAGTTTTATCAGGCACATCCTGGATAATGTTGTGTGCTTTATCCCAATCACCTTTTGCATCGTGCCACAAGGCTTTTAGATAAACAGACATTGTATCTGGCAGAGATGAAAGTGATAAAGAATTTTTATAATCGGTAAAGTTTTGCATAGTGCAATTTACAAAAAGGCAGCACCGCTACCACATGAGATACCACTCAGCAATAAAAGCGCAGCACCACTTAATAAAAATCCATTTCGCCACTCTTTTGAGTCACTTGCAAAAAGAATTAAACCAATAACTAATTCCAATAATCCTGCCGCTAAACATGCAAGCCCAAACACAAAAGCAAAGTCACCTTTATTCACATATTTCTGTGATGCAACTAATCCAATACTTAAAAGCAGCGCAATGCCTACGCTAACTAAAATAATTTTGTAGGGAAGTTTAAGATTCTTCATAATGCTCTTAAGTTAAAAGTTTAACGAGCACACAGCAAATCCGATCAACAAAATGAGTTCCATCCCAAGAAATATTCCCTTGACGATTTCTGCGTTGTTTTTTAAATATTGCCACAACAGCTCCGATAATAGCGTAAATAATTAAAATTCCAATAATTAAAATTCCCGTGCCAATTACTTTGTCAAGCCCTTCGCCCGGGATACTTTCACTGATGATAGGAATTAGTCCTACAACTGAAATAACAAAAGCTGTAATAATACTTTGCTTCATTGCACGATTTTTTGGTTCATAGCTATGTCATTTATTCTTCTTTTTGCCCTATAAAAAATATTATATCATTTTAAATTTAAAATAAAGATGGAGCAGGTACCAGAGCCAATCAGCAATATGATTCCTGCTGATACAATTATATTTAACCCTGTTTCTCTTTTTCGTAATAGCAGGAAAACAATTCCTGCTATAATTCCAACAACTGATAAAACTAAATTTACTGCTCCAAAAAAAGTCATGAAGTCATAATTGATTGTCCCTTCATTTATCATAAGTGAAGTGATAAAAGAAAAAATTAATTCAATGCCTGCAATAAGTAATATTTTTTTCATGTTCATGCATTTTCTCTTTCTTTCTGCAACTGCTTCACATATTCTTGCTTCTCATCCCTATAAAATAGATTCATTGTTTCAAAAGGAATAATGTGGCCATCCTTGTGCACAATATGCACACAGCTTTTTTTGATGGCTCTTACATCAAAATCATAAGCATCAATAAACCTCATGATAATAATACGGAATAAATTTTCATAATTTAATCCCGGTGCATGTATCTGCGGCAAACAACATAATAACTCTTTAAAATTTTCCTCAACACGATCAACAGAGATGCCGGTACTGAAAATTTTAAGCATGTGCTTATGTAGTGCTTCATCCTGTTCGTATACAATTGTGTTACGGCTGTTGTTTAATAAATGCGCCGGATCAACATAGCGCGTCATTGGAAAAACTTGTCCTGCAAGTTTTAATGCATAACCCATTACCAGTGCATCAGGATTGCAGGGAACGGGAATGAGATCATTTGGCTGAAAGATTTTTGTTTGCTCTAAAATTTTTTGACGAACATCGGTCAGTGTAATTCTGTCTGTTGCGGGATTAAAATTTTCAACACGTCCTGCAATTTGTGTTGGCTGAAATGTTACTCCTCTTACATATCGTTGCTTTAAAGCAAATTCAATAATCTTTCCAATCTCATCATCATTCAATCCTTTTTGCAGTGTTACTACAAGTGTTGTTGATAAATTGTACTCATTCAAATGTTCAAGTGCTTTCGCTCTTACTTCTGTTAAATCCTTACCACGCAATGTTTTTAGAGCCTCTGGTTTAAATGAATCAAATTGCAAATAGATTTCAAAGTCGGGGATATAGGAGGCAAGCCTTTCTGCAAATGCTTTGTCTTTTGCAATGCGAATGCCATTTGTGTTTACCATCAAATGGCGGATAGGTTTTGTTTTTGCTATATCAAGTATCTCAAAAAAGTTCGGATGTATTGTTGGTTCGCCGCCGCTGATCTGCACCACATCCGGCTTCCCCTCATTTGCAACAATTATGTCCAGCATTCTTTCAATTTCTTCTATCGTTCTGTGTCTTCCATAATGAGGCGAACTCATGGCATAACAAGTGGGACAAGTTAAGTTACATCTGTCTGTTATTTCAACAATGGTTAAGCAACTGTGTTGTTCATGATCTGTACACAAGCCACAATCATAAGGGCAACCATAATGTGTTTTGGTATTAAACTTCAAGGGCATCTCTGATGGCTTATTGTAATTGCGAATGCTCTTATAATATTCTACATCTGTTGCCATAAGTACTTTATGAAAACCATGATCAGGACAGGTTTTCAGCATGTACACATTGCTGTTCTCAAAAACGATTTTAGCATCTACTCTTCGTAAGCATTCCGGGCAAAGACTCAAAGTGAAATCGTAATAAATGTATGGACGTTCAGGCATGTTAGTTTTTAGTTTTTTTGTTTGAATTATTTACTCGTAGTTCGATGCTGGCGGCATAAAGCTCCGCAGTATAAGAGTGCAAGCGCAAGAAAAGCCGTATAAATATTCAACTGCCGGGTTCCAAAATAATTTCCTCTTTCTTGATATCCGCAATTAATTTTTTCGGATGAATAATATAGTGATAATAATAAATTGATCCCGCCAGACAAGTTAGTTGAATCGTTGATAAACCAATATTAAAAGTGTAATGAGGCTTAATAAAATCGAGAAGAAAACGGAAGAGCATATAACTTATCATGAATAATTTAAACCTTGCACCTTCTTTGAACATGAAATTTTTCTCAATTTGCACCAGCGTTATCCAAAGTAGTATGAGAAAAATTATTTCATACAAACATACAGGGTGACGATACAAATTATCTCCGAGATTCATGCCCCACAGCAATGACGTTGATATGCCATAAGTTTCTTCGTATATACCCATGCTGAAGCAGCCAACACGACCAATGATGAGTGCAAGTATCATTGGATAAGTAAAGAGATCGCCGGACGAATGTTTTTCATGAATAATTTTTTTTGTTAACTCCACACCAAGCAGACCTCCAGGAAATCCTCCCGCAACTGTTTTGTTTGAATAAAAATATAAGAGTATATTTTTTGACTGCATCATTGCTACAGGATTTTCCAAACCACCTATCAGCCTGCTGCCAATCATCGCGCCAAATATTGCTCCAATGATTATGCATATTCTGTTATTTGAAATAATTGTATCACCCTGTTTATTTCTTACATATAAAAAATAGCGAAACCCGACAAACAAAGAAAGTATTTCTGTTATTGTATGTAACAGAATGTTTACTGAACCGATATGAACAGAAACAGGAAAGTGCAATGAATTTTTTTTAAAAGATAAAAGAAGTTCCAGCTCAAAAAGTTTTTCGTAATGTAATTAAAAAAGTCCCGGAAAAATCCGGGACTCCCCCTCTTCGATAATCATAGCCATTGCTGACGTTTTTCTATTCTATCAAAAAATCCGCCAAAATTATTTAACCTTACACCTTCCTCTTTAAAAAATCTCCCGGAAAGCCTAAATTAATTTTACTTACCTCATCCAAATGTTTTATATCTTCTTCGGGAACAACAACATCAACCGTTTTTAAATTTTCTTTCACTGGCTCAGTTTTGTTGCACCAACAATTGGTATACATGAAAAATTTTTTTGCATCATTCACTTCAATGTGATGGCTGCACATTTAATTTTTCGGCAATAGCGATTACTTCCTTTGTAATGCGCCGACTGTTTTCATTCAGGCGGTTGCTTTCAGGTTTTATGCGGGCAGTATCTCCGCGCAAATATTTTCCCGTTGCGCCGACTGCAAGTGGAGCCATGGCGTAATTGTCATGCCAAAATGTTTTGCCATTGGTATCCAAATCTCTTTCAGGTGTGCGTTGCAATAAACTGTATTCAATTTGCAATGCAATAAACTGGCTCCATCCCATTAACTCTGCCATTATATTTCCTTTTGATACTATCCACGCCGGTGTATCACTTATTGCTGCATAATTCACTTTGCCCTGTCTTATTAAATTATCCGGTCTCGCAGCACTTCATCAATGGGCGTAAGATCATCCCAAATGTGTAAATACAAATATCAATGAAATCAGTCTTTAATCGCTTCAAACTCTCCTCCACACTACGCATCGTGTTCTTTCGGTTATTTCCTGAAGCGTTGGGATTAATCTCATTATCTTTTAATGAATATTTTGTTGCAATTACAAAATAATCGCGGTCGCGGTTACTGGTAAATTTGCCAATAACTCTTTCACTGGTACCTAATTTGTATGTATTTGCTGTATCAAGGAAATTACCACCTGCATTGGCAATGTTTTCATTTGTTACTAAGGTTAGATACCGATTTAAAAAAGAAAATTTTTTCTCTGCTTCTTGAAAAATATTTGTTCGTAATTTTCGCTCTCAATTTTATTCAAAAAAAGATTCGCTTGCTTTGTTTTCAGTCACTGAGTGATTAGTTGCTAAGTCATTTTATCAAACAATGAACAGAACCTACAAAATGTATCTTCGCTTCTGTTGCGAAGAGCTTTCGCTGTCGAAGTGTGCGACGCAACGGAAGCTCAATAGTTGCAATCAGCTGGGCTCATAATAAAAAAATAAAACCTATTAAGAAGTAACCATGAAATCAACAACGCGCATTCAACTTTCTGCCATGATGTTCCTCGAATTTTTTATCTGGGGTTCATGGTATGTAACGATGAGCACTTATCTCGATAAAGTATTGCATGCGAGCGGCGCACAAATCGGAGCAGCATACAGCGCCATGGGGATTGCAACTATTATATCTCCTTTTTTTGTAGGCATGATAGCGGACAAATTTTTTTCGGCACAACGCGTGTTGGGGGTATTGCACTTGATTGGTGCAGCCCTGATGTATTTTATTACTGCCATCGGCAACCCTGATACATTTTATTGGATAGTGCTGCTGTATTCACTAATGTATGCGCCAACACTGGCATTGGCAAATGCAGTAGCATTCAGGCAAATGAGCGATCCGAGCAAAGAGTTTGCATCCATTCGGGTGTTGGGAACAATAGGATGGATAGCAACAGGATGGTTAATAGATAAAGTATTTCATATAGGACCAGATCAACTTGCATTTACTTTTAAAATGGCTGCGGTTGCATCAGCATTGTTAGGCTTGCTAAGTTTCTTTTTGCCGGATACACCGCCAAAAGCAAAAGGCACAAAAACAACATTCACACAAATTCTCGGCGCCGATGCTTTTGTTTTATTTAAAGATCGCTCATTCACCATTTTTTTTATCGCATCAATATTAATTTGCATCCCGCTTTCATTTTATTACAGTTTAACCAACTTATTTCTCACCAATGCCGGCATGAAAAACGCAACAAGCAACATGACGTTCGGGCAATTCTCCGAGGCATTTTTTATTTTGCTTATTCCGGTTTTCTTTCGGTGGCTTGGCGTAAAATGGATGATTGCGTTCGGCATGATCGCATGGTCGGTGCGTTTTCTTTTTTTCAGCTACGGCGATGCAGGCGCAAATTTATGGATGCTGTTTGCGGGTATACTTTTACACGGCGTATGCTTCGATTTCTTTTTCGTAACAGGTCAAATTTATACAGATAGCAAAGCGGGTCTACGCATTCAAAGCCAGGCGCAGGGCATGATCACGATGGCAACTTACGGCGTAGGCATGTTTATAGGGACGTTGTTATCGGGTTTCGTAAAAGATCATTTCACAACAAACCAAATAGTCAACTGGAGCAGCGTGTGGATGGCACCAGCTGGAATTGCTGCCGCAGTCCTCGTGCTCTTTCTTTTATTTTTTAAAGACAACAAAAGAACTGCTGCTCATGCAGAACCGGTGCCTATGGTGTGAGAGTTGATATTTTTTTTTGAACTGAACTGCAGTGCTGATGGCATCACCTGTTGTGTCACTCACTTGTACGTTCGGAACTTTGCTAAACAAGTTCACAAGTTCAATTGCTTAACTTAGCTTCAAAACTTAACTCGTGAACTTGTGAACATACAACTCAAAACAATAAAACAATTAACCAATAAAACAATAAAACAATAAAGCAAAATTAACTATGAAAATATCAATGCTCGGCTCCGGTTTTATCGGACGTTTTTATGCAGACTCATTACAAGGTTATAGAAGCAAAGACAAAATTGTAAGTGTTTATTCACGCGGTGAAGAACATGCAAAGAAGTTTGCGAAAGATTATAAATGTGATCATTGGACAACAAATATGGAAGAATCAATTGCTCATCCTGATGTGGAAGTTGTTTGCATTTCGCTTCCCAATAATAAACATGAAGAGGCAGTGATGCTTTGTTGCAAACATAAAAAAGCAGTGATAACAACAAAACCTTTAGGACGCAATGCAGCAGAAGCGAAGCGCATGTTGGAGGCAGTTGAAAAGGCAGACATCTTTAATGGTTACCTTGAAGACCTTGTGTACACACCAAAATTTTTAAAGGCTTATGAGAGCGTAAAGAATGGCGCATTAGGAAGAATACTTTGGGCTAAATCAAGAGAAACACATCCCGGCCCGCATAGCGATTGGTTCTGGGATATTGAACAGGCAGGTGGCGGTTGCATTCTCGATCTTGGTTGTCATTGTGTGGAAATAACAAGAAGCTATATCGGCAAAGACATAAAGCCTGTTGAAGTAATGTGCTGGGCAGATACGCAGGTAAAACCAATTGATGCGGAAGATCATGGAATAGCTTTGATAAAATATGAGAATGGTTCAATTGCACAATTTGAAGTAAGCTGGACATTTCGTGGTGGTCTTGATCTCCGTGATGAAGTAATGGGAACAGAAGGAACAATATGGATAAATAGTTTTTTAAGAACCGGTTTCGAAATGTTTACAACGGGCAAGGGCGCCGATTATGTTGCAGAAAAAGCAGAAAGCAATACAGGATGGTTATTCCCGGTCGGTGATGAATTGAATGAGCTTGGCTATAATCACATGTTCATGGATATGTTTAACAGTATGGAGCAAGGCAAACAACCCAAAGAAACTTTTTATGACGGGTATGTTGTAAATGCCATTCTTGATGCAGCATACAAGAGTGCAAAGACTAAACAATGGGAACCTGTTCAGTTAGATATATGGCGTGGTAAAACAGGCTTAACAAAAGAAAGTCATTTGAATGAATACGATGGAGATCACTATTTGGTAAAAGAAGAAGTAACACATTATGGTGCAAAGAAAGTGATCTTAAAAAATAAGAAGACAGGGAAGATCGAGGAGAAGGTGTTGGAGTAAGATTTTTATTTTGTAAAAATTTTTTATGATGCCAGTGAAGAACTGGCATCAGGCGTTCTTATCAAATCAAATTATTTATGCAACGAAGAAAATTTATGCAGCATTCTTTATTAGCAGGAGCCGGCTTGATTACCGCCGCTGCCTCTAACGCAAACGACTATAATAACGCCGAAGACAACAAACCTTTTCATCTCAACTATGCCATTCACGATGGTATGTTCAAAAATAGCGCCGGCGATAATTTTATTGACCAGATAAAATTTGCTTACGATATGGGTTTCAGAGCTATTGAAGACAATGGTTTTATGGATAGGCCCGTTGATGAACAAAAAAAGATTGGTGATCAATTGGCAAAGCTTGGAATGAGTATGGGAGTGTTCGTTGTGAACTTTGATCATTGGCCCGTAAAAACCTCTCTTGCATCTGGTGATAAAGAATGGAAAGAAAAATTTTTGAATGCTTGTAAAGAGGCGGTCGAAAACGCAAAACGCTGTAACGCAAAATGGATGACCGTTGTTCCCGGTAATTATGAAAGGAAATTGGCAATAGATTTTCAAACAGCACATGTGATAGAAGCACTACGACCTGCCTGTGAAATTTTTGAACCGCATGATTTGGTAATGGTGTTGGAAGCTTTAAGCGATACACCTGATCTTTTTCTTCGTCATTCGGACCAAACATTTGCAATATGTAAAGCAGTAAATAGTCCTTCATGCAAATTTTTATTTGATATGTATCACATGCAGCGCAATGAAGGCAATATTATTAATAACATTGATGCTGCATGGGATGAGATTGGTTATTTGCAAATTGGAAATAATCCGGGACGTAATGAACCCGGTACAGGGGAAATGGATTATCGCAATATCTTCAAACATATTTATAATAAAGGTTACAAAGGGATTTTAGGAATGGAGCATGGAATGGCAGGCACGGGCAAAGAGGGAGAAACGGCATTGATAAAAGCTTATAGAGAGAGTGATGATTTTGTATAGTTGAATGGTTGAGTGGTTGAAGAGTTGATTAGTTAAATTGTTAAATCGCTACATATAAATTTTCAATAGTCAATATTCAATGACTATTCTTGGGATCGTAAAAAGAATTTCATTATTAACACTTCGGACTTTCAAACTGTCGCGTATAGAACGAAATGTACAAGTGAGCGACGCAAGGGACGATGCTTTCTAATTTATAGCTGGGCACATAAAAATACTCTGTAAAACGGCGGAAATTATTATCCAGACTAATAACACATTGCTTTTCAAGCATAACCATTTATAAAAAAATAAAAATTTCTTTCTTAAAAAGGGGGTTTTATCCTATTTTAGAGATTCGAAACCATAAACATAATAAACAACCCCTGTACTATGCGCAAATCTGACCTTATAAATAACATTTCCGACAAAACGGGCATTCCCAAGGTGGATGTGCTTGTTACAGTAGAAACGTTGATAAAAGAAATCAAGGAAAATATTTCAAAAGGAGAAAATATTTATATCCGCGGTTTCGGAAGTTTTATAACCAAAAAACGTGCTGCCAAAATTGGCCGGAATATCAAAAAAAATATTGCCGTTAATATCCCCGAGCATCATATACCTGCTTTTAAACCTTCTAAAGAATTTGTGAATGAGGTGAAGCAAATGAATATTACGCAATAAATTTGCGGCTTAATCAAGCATTTGTGAAAAAACAACAATTCATTCTTTTAAGCGGCGGTTTTATTTTACTTATCGTTCTCTATGTTTTTGGTAATACTACTGCTCCAGTCTCTGCTACTTCTTCCTCTGTCAATTCTAATAAAGCTAATTCAGGCGTCACTACTACTGAAGTGCTGAATGCTGCGAAGAAAAATATTACTGCACAACAATCCGCCTATCTCACGCAACTGGAAAATAGTGTAGTGCGTGGCAATGTAAAAGCGCAGCAAATCCGTATTTACAGGCAGTTGGCAGCTTACTGGCAGGATACGCTTCGTCAGCAAACAATTGCAGCATATTATTTTGGCGAAGAAGCTAAATTGGAAAATTCGGAAAAAAACCTCAATTTCGCAGCCCGTTTGTTGTTAGTACATCTTATGGCAGAAGATAATCCAGCCATGCAAAACTGGCTTGCAACAAATGCAAAAGTTCTTTTTGAAAAATCTTTGCAAATCAATCCCGCCAATGATTCTGTAAGAATTGAATTGGGTGCCTGTTACATATTTGGTAATATTTCGAATACGCCAATGGAGGGTATTCTAAAAATAAAACAGGTGGCTGATAAGGATCCCGGCAACATGTATGCTCAATTAATTTTGGGTTTAGGTGATATAAAAAGCGGACAGTACGATAAGGCTGCGGAAAGATTACAGCTTGTCACAGAAAAGGAGCCAAGTAATCTACAGGCTGTTTTTAACCTTGCAGAAACTTATGAAAGAAAGGGAGACAAAGCCAATGCTGTTGCATGGTACAGAAAGGCACAAAACATAGTCAGCCTTCCTGAAGCAAAACGGGAAATTGAAGAAAAAATAAGAACATTACAATAACAAGTTTAATAACCTAAAAATTCATTGGATTATGCCTTGTGGCAAAAAAAGGAAGCGTCATAAAATTGCAACACATAAAAGGAAAAAAAGATTAAGAAAAAATCGTCATAAGAAGAAGAATAAATAATTTTGTATTTTTCTATAGATTAATGCCTGAGCATTATTGCTAACGACAATTAATTACGTAATTTACTTACACAAACTGCCATATTTTTCTGCAAGCAACTTTTACCTTTTCCTTATCATTGGCAGCATGGTGTTTTAGATGGAATAATATATGTGTCTGCTATTGTAAATAAGGCAGATTTTAAAAGTTGCATTTGTGAACAAAGAACTTATTATCAATTCAGCGCCTACCGGCGTTGAGATTGCTTTACTTGAAAATAAAAAATTGGTAGAACTGCATCATGAAAAAGTGGATGCCAGTTTTGCTGTTGGTGATTTATATCTTGGGAAAGTAAAAAAATTAATTCCCGGCTTAAACGCCGCTTTTGTAGACGTAGGATTTGAAAAAGATGCATTTCTGCATTATACTGATTTAAGTCCTTATGCCCGCTCTTTACTTAAATTTACGCAGTTATGCGTGAACGATAAATCGGAAACACCCCTGGATTTTTCAAAATTTGAAATTGAGCCGGAAATTATTAAAACCGGTAAGATAAATGAAGTGCTAGGTGGTAAACCGAATATTCTTGTTCAAATATTAAAAGAGCCTATCGCAGCAAAAGGTCCACGCTTAAGCTGTGAAATTTCTTTGCCCGGCAGATTTGTTGTAATAACTCCATTCAACGATATAGTTGCTGTATCTAAAAAAATCCATTCTTCTGAAGAAAGAAAAAGGTTACAGAAAATTGTTGAAGCTATAAAACCAAAAAATTTTGGCGTAATTGTTCGTACCGCTGCTGAGGGTAAAAACACTTCTGAGCTTCATGAAGATTTGCAACATCTTATAGATACATGGAAAAGTATTCAAAAGAACTTGCAGCATGCTGTTGCGCCAACCAAAATACTTAGTGAAGAAGACAAAACAACCAGTATTCTGAGAGATTTACTTACTGAAGACTTTAACCGCATAATAACTAACGATAAGAATATTTACAACGATACAATTTCCTACATTCAAAAAATTGCTCCGGGAAAACAGGATATTGTTTCACAGCATATTAACGGGCTTCCCATATTTGACCAGTATGGTATTACAAAACAGGTAAAGGGCTCTTTTGGTAAAACAGTAAATCTTCCTAGTGGAGCTTATCTTATTATTGAACATACAGAAGCATTGCATGTAATTGATGTTAACAGCGGCTACAAAAGCATAAGCAATAACCAGGAAGAGAACGCAGTGGAAACAAACCTTGAGGCGGCAGAAGAAATTGCACGACAGCTTAGATTAAGAGATATTGGCGGTATTATCGTCGCGGACTTCATTGATATGCGGCTTCCTGAAAATAAGAGGAAGGTACAGGAAGCAATGGAACGTTTTATGCAGGCTGACAGGGCTAAACATGCAGTATTGCCTATTTCAAAATTTGGTCTTATGCAAATAACCAGGCAGCGCATGAGACCCGAAGTAAACATAAACACGTCTGAAATCTGCCCGTCTTGTAATGGAACAGGAAAAGTAATGGCAACCCTGTTATTAGTAGATGAAATTGAAAAGCGTTTAAATTACCTGGTAACACATCAGCATAAAAACCTTACCATATATGTGCACCCAATTGTGTATTCGCACCTTACAAAAGGGATTTTCTCTATTGCCTGGAAATGGAAAAGAAAGTTCAAAACACGTATTAAGGTAAAGGCTAATTCAGATTATTATTTGACAGAATTCCATTTCTTTGACGCCAATGAAGAGGAAATAAAGTTCTAATCCCGGTCAGTAAAAATTTGCTCCTTTTTCTATTGAACCTCAATGATTTAAAAAAGCAATTTTTTATAATTATTGATGATTCATGCGGGTATTTTCCCAGCATTGAATTGATAATCAATAATTTAGGAGAAGTTTACACAGAAGCTTATCTAAAAAACTAAAGTTTTCAACAACTTCAAAAAATAATTTTGAAATGTAACCCATTATTGTAATTTAGTGCCAGAATTTAATGGGTTAGTAAGTAAAGGGTTGGCAGTTTTGCCGACCCTTTTATTTTGCCGTATTGCGTAAAATTTATTCCATCACTTCTTATTTGTTGAATAAAGTTCTGAACAAATGAAGAATCCGCTTTAGGCAGAACAAAAACATCATTCTTTATTTTGTTGCCGGGCACATAAAAATTTTTCGACTAATCTTCATGTCACTGCCATTGCTTATCCAATATTTCTCTTCACATTTTATTTTAGTCATCCGTTTCAAAATATCTTTATGCAATGAGTAAAATAAAGACAGCATTCTTCTGCAGTAATTGTGGTTATGAAAGTGCAAAGTGGTTAGGCAAGTGTCCTTCATGTAATCAATGGAACACTTTTATTGAAGAGGTAATTGACAAAGGAATAAGCAGAAATAGTGATACATGGAAAAATTATAGCGCTGATAAGAAAGCGCCGGTCACGATTGCACTGCAGGATGTAACAAGCAAAGAAGAAAAAAGAATCTTAACTATAGACCTGGAATTAAATCGTGTGTTAGGTGGTGGCATTGTGCATGGAAGTATTATTCTTATTGCAGGCGAACCCGGTATTGGCAAAAGCACTCTGCTTTTACAGGATGCACTTGATTTAAAAGGTATCGTCACATTATATATCAGTGGTGAAGAAAGTGAACAACAAATTAAAATGCGTGCTGACCGTTTAAAAATTCAAAATGAAAATTTTTACCTGCTTACAGAAACATCCACGCATACTATTTTCCAGGAGATTAAAAAACTAAAACCAGAGCTCGTGATTGTTGATTCAGTACAAACGTTGCAATCAGACCTTATTGACTCATCACCCGGCAGTATTTCACAAATTCGCGAATGCACTGCGGCTTTTCAACGTTTTGCAAAAGAAACAGACACACCTGTTTTTTTGATTGGGCATATAATCAAAGATGGAACTATTGCAGGTCCTAAACTTTTAGAGCATATGGTTGATACGGTGCTTCAGTTTGAAGGCGATCGTCATTATACCTATCGAATTCTCCGCACTCTGAAAAATCGCTTTGGCAGCACATCTGAATTAGGTATTTATGAAATGACAGGTGAAGGTATGCGTGCAGTTTTAAATCCTTCGGAAATTTTAATCAATCAAAAAGAAGATCAACTAAGCGGCAGTGCAATAGCTGCAAGTATGGAGGGTTTGCGGCCCTTGCTGATTGAAGTGCAGGCGCTTGTTACACAAAGCGTTTATGGAACACCGCAACGAACAGTTACTGGTTTTGATTTACGAAGATTACAACTTTTACTTGCGGTACTGGAGAAACGCGGCGGTTTTCATTTTGGTGTAAAAGATGTGTTTGTAAATATTGCAGGTGGCATAAAAGTAGAAGATCCTTCTATTGATCTTGCAGTAATTTGTGCATTACTTTCTTCATATGAAGATGTTCCTCTTCCTCAACATATTTGTTTTGCAGGCGAAGTGGGATTGAATGGCGAGATAAGAGCTGTGAATCGAATTGAACAAAGAATTGCAGAAGCAGAAAAATTGGGTTTTGAAAAAATTGTTGTATCAAAATTTAATAAAAAAGGATTTGATAAAAAGCAATTTAAAATAGATGTCGTTGCACTAAGCCGTGTTGATGAAATTTATCGTTATTTATTTTAAAAGTTGCATTAGTAAAATAGATTTTATAATTTAAAGCATGATTAAATCCCTTTACTCGCATCTGAATCATTTTACACATCTTTTCTTTCCTCATGTTTGCGAAGGCTGCGGCACAGACATACTTGAAAATGGATCGCTTCTTTGCGCAGAATGTTTATTAAAACTGCCTCAAACAAATTTTATTGCAGAACCTGATAATCCGGTAGAGAAAATTTTTTATGGCCGTATAAAAGTTGAAGCTGCCGGCAGCGCTTTCTATTTTACAAAACATTCATTGCTTCAGCATCTTATTGTGCAATTAAAATATCGTGGCAACAAAGACATGGGTTTTTATCTCGGCAAATTGCTGGGCTATCAGTTAGTTCAATCAAATAGGTTTAATAATATTGATGCCATCATTCCCTTGCCGCTTAACCGGCGCAAGGAAAGAAAAAGAGGATACAACCAGGCTGCAATAATAGCAGAAGGTATAACTTCTGTATGGCCTAAACTTGTTCTTAAAAATAATGTGCAACGAATGATTTTTACAGAAACGCAAACACATAAGGACCGTATTACACGATGGCAAACAATGGAAGGAGTTTTTGAAAACATTGATAAAGAATCTTTAACGAACAAACATCTTTTATTGATTGATGATATTGTTACAACGGGCGCAACGCTTGAAGCCTGCGGTGCAAAATTGCTGGAAATTCCGGGTACAAAATTGAGCATTGTAACGGTGGCTAGTACAATTTGATTTTTTGTGACTAACTGTAGTTGTTATGGTATCGTTCCTTGTGCCTGCCTCGAAAATTCGTGGATCACTCACTTATAGTGCTGATTAAAAATCACCATAGCATCTCCGAAATTAAAACTCCAGACTCACGATTTACGGTTTACGAAATAATTGACGCTTTTTATTTTCTCCTACATTTGATGCAATGAAACGAAGCCATTTATTTTTTTTCACCATTATTTTCATCTGCTTTATTACCTCCTGTAAAAAAGAGTCATTTCTCACCAGCGCTGATGCGTTACTTTTTACTTCTGTTGACACTTTGCACTTCGATACCATATTCACAGGTGCAGGTTCAATTATCCAATCATTTAAAATATATAATCCTAACGATCAAAAATTATTGCTAAGCGATGTTGAGCTTGCCGGTGGAAATAATTCTTTCTTTAAACTTAACGTGGATGGTGCTCCGGGTACTTCATTCAACAATATTGAAATAGCGCCTAATGACAGCATTTATGTTTTTGTTACGGTAAATATAAATTCTGGTTCAGCAAATCGCCCATTCCTTGTTGAAGACAGCATTCGCATCAATTATAACGGTAATGAAACATTGGTGCTGTTAGATGCTTATGGTCAAAATGCACATTTCTTGCGTAATATATCCGTTACAAAAGATACATTATGGACAAGTGAACTTCCATTTGTGCTATTGGGAAAGTTTATAGTTAACGAAGGAAAGACACTAACGATAACCAAAGGGACAAAAATATATTGTCATGCTGATGCGCAATTTATTGTAAATGGTTCATTGTATATCTCGGGAGAGAATGATGGAAAAGTAATTTTTCAAGGTGACAGACTTGATGATTATTATAAAGATTTACCCGGTAGTTGGCAAGGCATCACCTTTTCACGAAGCAGTAAAAATAATATGCTCAATTATACAGAATTAAAAAATGCAAACCGCGCAATCATAGTAAATGAACCTGCCACAGTTAATAATCCAAAATTAAAATTGCATCAGTGCATTATAGATAACGCTTTGGAGGCAGGTATATTATGCAGCAACAGCAGTATTGAAGCCATCAACTGTTTAATTTATAATTGTGGAAATAATATAAACATAACTGCGGGTGGCAATTATAGTTTTATGCATTGTACAGTGGTAAGTTATTCAAATAATTTTATTGCTCATGTAAACCCTGTTTTGTCCATCAGCAATAGTGATAGTAATAATCAAACCTTTGCTCTCAGCGCCTGTTTTGTTAACTCAATTTTTTATGGAGATAATGGAATTGTGAATGATGAAATTCTTGTACAACAATCAGGCGGCAGCTCATTCAATGTAAATTTTGAAAATGTCTTATACAAAGCAACAGATGCAATAGAAGCAAATTTTACAAATTGCATTCAAAACGCAGATCCTCTTTTTGTAAAAATCGATATAGGTAAAAATCAATATGATTTTCATTTGCAAACTGAGTCCCCCTGTGTCAATACAGGAAAAAATGCTTTTGTATCAGAAGACCTTGACGGACATTTTCGTGACAGTGAACCGGATATTGGCTGTTATGAGCTGCAATAAAAACTTAATCATTCATTACTGTAAACATTTTTACCTTTGAAATGTTCTTTAAACAAAAAACTACACTATATGAAAATCATTCTTACTGCCGTGCTGTTTCTTACTTGCATTGCTGCCATTGCAAAAACCGGTAATAAAAAGAAAATTCCGGCTACAAATGCTACGCCTGCAAAAACCATTTACGACTTTAAAGTAAAATCACTTGAAGGCGGAACGATTGACTTTTCCCAGTATAAGGGAAAAAAGATTTTAATTGTAAATACTGCATCCAAATGCGGCTTTACGCCACAATATGCAGGTCTTGAAAAATTATATGAACGATATAAAGACAAACTCGTAATCGTTGGTTTTCCCTCAGATAATTTTGGCGGCCAGGAATATCATGATAATGATTCTATAAAATCTTTCTGCCAAAAAAATTATGGCGTTACTTTCCCTTTAACAACAAGAGTAGATGTAAAAGGCGATAATACTACACCTGTTTTCAAATACCTATGCAACAAAAATGAGAATGGCGTTTTAGACGCTACTATTAGCTGGAACTTTAATAAATTTTTGATTGATGAAAATGGTAACCTGCTTGCTCATTTCGATAGTAAGGTAACACCCGAGAGTAAAGAATTGTTGAAATATCTGAATCAATAATTTTTTGAATTAAAATCCTTAGATCAAAGGGTTCATATAAAGCGAACCCTTTTTTCTTTATACCTGTTTTATAATGCCTGAAGAAATGCACTAAAATTTTATTCTTCATTTTTATTTCTGCAAAGTTGTATCTTTCTTCCCCTAAAATTAAAATTATTGTATGAGAAAAGTAGCTGATATACTTCGCCGTAAAGGAGACAATGTGACGACTGTTCCTCCTTCTACATCCGTTATTGATGCACTGCACATGATGGCTGATCAAAATATTGGTTCAGTAGTAGTTGCTGAAAACGGAAAATTTCTGGGTATCATGACTGAAAGGAATTATTCCCGCAAAGTAATTTTAAAAGGCAGGTCGTCTACTGATACCACTGTTGGAGAAATCATGTCTGCTGAATTTCCCTTTGTACATCAGAAAGATAGTATTGAATATTGTATGGAACTGATGTCGAAACAAAACCTGCGTTATCTTCCCGTAATGGATGGAGACAGACTCGCAGGGATACTTTCTATTAATGATGTAGTGAAAGAAACAATCTTAACACAACAGGAAACGATCTCTCATTTGCAAACATATATTCATTCATAAGCTTACTCTGAAAGGAGATTTTAAATTAAAATACATTCAACAAGACTAATCTATTTTCTCTTATTTCATTGTGTCCACAAATCGTTAAACCTTTATGCAGGTTGATTTTTAAGAATTCTGCAATTTCAGTTGCACAGCAGGTTTATTTGGTTTTTAGCTCCAAAAAATTGATATGATAAATATCACTCAATCCATTGCAAATTGCTGCATTGTTTCTTGTTGAGGCAGCACACTATTTATTTTAAGCGGGATTTCATTTATTTTTTGCAGTAATTTTATTCCTACTTCCGACAATTTGCGTGATTTAGGCTCATCATCATTTAGATGGAATGAAGTTTGAGCTGCAGATGGAACGATCAATACTTCAGACCTTAGAGATAAAACCAATGTAAGAGATTTAAACTATGGTATTAAAGAAATCATGCAGCTACGTTCTATAAGGTTTAACTGGAATAATGATCAAACCCGGCGTGAAAAACTTGGTTTAATTGCACAGGAATTACAAAAAAGTATTACCTGAAGTTGTTCGCGACTTTGAATATAAAGTGGATGAAGCAACAGGACAAAAGGAAAAAATTGCTACATCAAGACTGGGAGTTGCATATGCTGACATCATACCGGTTCTTATCCGTGGTATACAGGAGCAACAGCAAAAAATAACTACGCTCGAAGATCATATTGCTAAATTAGAAGCAGCCCTTAGTGCTAATAGCATTGCAGGTCGAAATGAATTGGCTGGTGCTGCACTTGAACAAAATTATCCGAATCCTTTTAATCAAATCACTACTATCCGCTATAAAATTCCGGCAGGCTCTAACGCACAAATTATGATTTCCGATGCAAAAGGCAGCCTTGTAAAAACTTTAAGAGCAACAGAAAGTGGACAAGCACAAATTAATGCTTCAGAATTAAGTGCAGGCTCTTATACATATACACTCATGGTAAATGGGAAGACAGCAGGGTCCAAAAAAATGGTTCTTACTAGATAGATAAACAGATATTTTTGCTCCAAACCTTGCTTGAAAAAATGGTGATGCAGTTGCTGTGTCACCATTTTTGTTATGTTGTTAAAAAAGTTTCGAACTGTCTAAGTGTTTTGAGGTCGAGATGTTGTCGACATTGTGCAGAGGTGTTGCAGCTAATACAAAATATAGGTGACTAACCGACATAGAGACTAAAGATATTTTAAATTAAAATCCACTGCGTTGCCAATGTTTGCCTTTTTAAATTAACGAGGCAGAAACTTTTTTTCAAATAATTTACTTAAACAGATTTCCATCACTAAGTACTCAGTCAAGGTTATCGAGATGACGTCATCCCAAATTCTCTTTTCTCTCTAAAAAAGTAAAGAAAGATATTACCATGTTAGGATTGCATTGGTAAATTAGCCATTAAACCAATCCTACCATCATTTGCAAATAGCTAAAATCTTCGTATTCCCCCTTTTATAATCAATTAAACAGAAAAAATATTTTAAAAAATCTTTCCGTATACGGTTCAGATTGTGAAATATTGCCTTCCAAGCACATCATCTTTGTTGTAGAAAAACAATCAACATGCTGAAAGAAATTAGCTGGAAAGAATACTGGACACTTGTTTTACTGCTTACGACGCTCTACTACATTTTTGTATTTTTCCTCTTCTATAAAAAGGAATTAACACTATTTATGAAAGGAGAGAAGAATGGTCGATCAATGCCAGAAGTTGAACCATTATTTTCCTCTGCAGAAACTCGCAACCACACACTTTCTTCAACAATGCAAACTTCCCTGTTTGAAGAAGATGTAATGAAATTTGCAGCAAATATTCATTCTGATATTGAAGATGAAACAATGAAAGGGGAAGATAATGGTCTCCAAGAAATCAATTTGATCCCTTATGCTCATAAACTCGCTGATGAGATAAAACAACTGATTGAAATCACCAACAGTTTCTTTATTAGAAAGTGAAAATTCGGCAAATCAAAAATCAAATGAAAATCCAATAGTTGGTTTTTATGGATTGAACGATAATAACGATATAGATTCAGGTGGGCAGAATGCCGTTGAAGCAGTAATTCACGAAACACATTGGTCTCAGGCTCAGTTGTAAAACTTCGTCTTCTCAGCTATTAACATCAAGGGTAACTTAATCCCAAAAGACAACTTCTTTTTTGGAATTGCAAAATTGAATGGCGAACGATTACAGATTGACATTAATTCCGTCACTTCTGACAATTCAATTTATCCTGTAAGCCTTGAAGTATATGATCTTGATGGATTACCAGGAATATATTCCAGGTGCAATTACAAGAGATGCTTCAATGCCGCTGATTGCCGACGAAAAAAATGCCTCTGATAATTCAGGCAAAATCACACCAATTGTAAATGTTTTTCGCTGCTGAAAAAAAATTGCGGTTTGATTCGGTTCATAATTTAATTCTTTGGCAAGTTCCTGCACCCGCATCTTTGTTCGCAAACCAATACTGTGATGATCATGCAGTGCTCTTGAAACTGTGGAGACAGATATATTTAATTTCCTCGCTATTTCTTTTATCGTGGGCTGTTTCAAAGATATAACGCTAAATTAATATTTAACGGCTTGGAAGATCCATAAAAAATTCATGCTAAGCATGAACTTGTCTGCGAAGGAAAAAATTGCAAAGGGCAGCAAACATGGAAAAATGTACTGCATGTAAGCAAATAGTAAAAATAAAAGCCGGTCATAATTAACCGGCTTTCTCATCAATAAATTTTTACTATCATTTGTGCATGGTGGTATCCCTTTTGTTTCCCATACCCTGTTGAGGACCCATCATCTTCATCATATCTGCCGGTTGCATAAATTCCCAATGTTCAATTGCTTTACCGTCTTTAAATCTGGATACTTCTATAGCACTCATATCAAACCTGGTTCCCGCAGGCATGCCCATATCAGCCGTCGCAGCAGTTCCTGTAAAGCGCATCCATTGAAAAACATATTCACTATCTGCCAATTCTTTAATAGTTTCCATTTTCATATCCGCAGCCATCGTATGTATTTTCGCGAGTTCTGCTTTGATGCTGTCCAATCCTTTTACTTCTCCCTTCATACCGGCATGATCAACGCCATCTGCTGCAATATAATCACCTAAATTGCTTACATCACCCGTTTCAATTGCTTTGTTAACTGCATTTGCTGCGGCGAGATTTTTTTGAGCAGCATCATTGCTCTTGTTTTCGGCAGATGTGTTGCTGCCGCTATTGCAGGAGATAAAAAAGCAAAACATTCCTGCTGTAATAGTAAACAGAATTTTTTTCATATGCATTATGTTTTTGATTTTAAAAAATGAGAGATTAAATGTATGTTTTTTTCAGAATACAAGCGCCATTTCATTAAACTGCTATTGATGAATATTGCAATACAGTACAAGTGTGCGACGCAATGAACGATGAGCAAAAAACTGAAGTTGGGTTCAAAAAATCCTCTCATCTTTATTCATTTCATTGCCATTTAATCCGGCACTACGCAAGTATGCATTTATTTTAAAAAAATCCCATGCAAACGTTTGCGTTCCTCAAATTGTTTTTTGTGCGAACATTCTTCTAACTTCGCTGCTGAAGTGAGAATGTATCTGTGATTGTATGGAAATTTAATTAGCTTGCCAGGCAAAAACTACCAAGAGATGACTGCTATTTTTTTTGTTTGATAAACTGCTAACAACCCTTGATGAAAACAGGTACCAATCATTCCTGATGTTGAAAATATAAAATTCAAATTAGTAACCATTAACCATCAATATATGAAAAGAGGAATTGAAACATTCATTTGCCTTATTCTTCTTCTATATAGTTCTGTTTCGCAAGCTCAGCGTATGCAGATAAAAGGAACTGTTGTAGATGAGAAGGGTCCATTGCCCGGAGTAAATGTTCTTGTGAAAGCTTCTAAAACGGGCACGCAAACTGATGCAAAAGGAAATTTTAGCCTGCAAGCGGCGCAAGATGACACGCTTGTTTTTTCTTCCGTGGGTTATACATTGCAGGAAGTTAAAATAACCGGAAGTGCTCCATTACATATTGTGATGCTAACAGAATCAAAAGCACTGGAAAATGTTGTGGTCATCGGTTATGGAACAAAGAAAAAAGAAAATCTTACAGGTGCAGTTTCTACTGTCACATCACAGGTGTTGCAATCGCGGCCAATAACGAATACACTGGAGGGCATCCAGGGAGAGGTGCCTGGATTGACCGTTCAAAGATCCACTGGCCAACCCGGATCAGAGGGATATGATCTTAATGTAAGAGGCGCTTCATCTACAAATGGTGGCAATTCACCACTTGTATTGATTGACGGGGTTTCAGGCAGTCTTGATCTGTTGAATCCGGATGATATAGAATCTATTACTGTTTTAAAAGATGCTTCGGCTTCTATCTATGGTGCCCGTGCAGCAGGCGGTGTCATGTTGGTCACCACCAAAAAAGGTAAAAAGGGTACACCATTCATCACTTACAATGGAAACGCTGCTATTACCAAAATGTCGGGCATGATGGAAAGCCCTAACACCTATCAATTTGCCCTTATGGAAAATGAAGCAAATATTCATAATGGCGCGGCACCAATGTACACACCTGATCTTCTTGAAAAAATTAAAAATAATGATCCAACTCCCATAAAACATCCTTTGTATGGTGGATGGATGCTTTTCTTTACAACTACAGATTGGATAAACGCTGTGATTGAAAATGGCTACCAGCAAAAACATAATTTAAATATTTCGGGAGGCGGAAATAATTCTACTTATTATTTATCCGGAGGCTATAGTAAGCAATATGGTGTTATCAGGTATGCGCCTGATAATAATGAGCGATATAATCTAAGATTGAATTATGATTATGATTTTTCAAAACGTATAAGGTTAGAAACCAAAGTTGCATTTGAAGATCAGGTACGCACTGATATTGGCGGAATCACTTCTTCAGGAATCATTACAGAAGCAATATTTGGTATGCCCAATCATCCGGTTTATACGCAAAGCGGAGAAAAGTTTTTTGCGCAAGGCGGGTGGGGCAATGCTGTAGCATTTGCTAAAGAAGGAGCAAAAGCTACTTTTGATACACGCGATATAAACACGAATTTTAAATTGATCGTTGATGTATTAAAAGGACTTAAGCTGAATCTTCAAACAGGGATTGTTCACACATGGCAGGATAATACAGAAATTAACAAAGCAATTCCCTTATATACATGGGATGAAAGCAGCTTAGCTTATTACAAACCTGTAAATCCTGAACAAGCCAGTTTAACCAAATCAAGTTATAAAACTACCTACAGAAATTTTACGGGATATTTTCAATATAATAACCGGTTCAATAATCTGCATGAGATTGACATTATGGCTGGCGCTGCTCATGAAGAAAATGATTATGACTGGTTCAGTGCAAGAAGAGATCATTTTACTACTGATGAAGTGTGGTCACTCAATCTTGGTGGAGCGCAAAACATGTCTAACGACGGAGGTGGCAATCATTGGGCACTCAGTTCATTATTCTCAAGAATAAGCTATATCTACAATAACAAATACATGCTTGAAGCGAACCTGCGATATGATGGCAGTTCCCGTTTTATATCTGGTAACAGATGGGGATTCTTTCCCGGTATTTCTGTTGGATGGCGTTTATCACAGGAAGATTTCATTAAGGGTCTTGGATTATTTAATGATCTGAAACTTAGAGCTTCTTATGGACAAACAGGTAACCAGGAAGGCATTGGCTTGTATGATTATTTACAGTTAATTAATATAGGTGGAGCTTATCCTTTTGGAGCAGGCAGCCAAACACAATCTGCATCGCTGGCGGGAATGGTTTCTATAGACAGAACATGGGAAACGTTGATTACTAAAAACATCGGTATAGATGCAACGATGCTTTCAAACAAGCTAAATTTTTCATTTGACTATTTTATCAAGCGAAATAAAAATATGTTGATTCCTGTTACATATCCCAGTGTTTTGGGAGCAACACCACCTTATTCCAATTCAGGAGAATTAAAAACATGGGGGTTTGAGACAACAGTAGGATGGAGCGATAAGATCGGCAGTGTTCGTTATTCAGCAAAACTAATTTTAAGTGACCAACAAAATAAAGTAGTGGATTACGGTGGTGCGGATACTTATGTGCTGGGCTTAAATACTTTGAAATACTGGTGGGATCCGCACATCCGTGAGGGAGATCCCTTGGATGCTTATTATGGTTATGTTTTTGATGGTGTTATCAGAGATGAAAAACAATTGGCCGCATATAAACAATTAGGTGGTGTGCCAAGTGATATAAAAATAGGTGATGCGATGTTTAAAGATTTGAATGGCGATGGAAAGATCAGTTTGTATGGCGATAAGGCGGGTGAAACCGGAGATGCTATCTATCTTGGTACGCTTACTCCGCGTTATAATTTTGGCATCAATATAAATGTAACATACAGGAATTTTGACCTCGGCATTTTTGCCCAGGGAACTGCTAAGAGAATAATTTTCCGCGAAGGAGATTATGCAATACCCTGGAGCGCATGGTGGAGACAACCACCGTTATTTTATTATGGCAAAACATGGAATGAAGACCGCCCCAATGCACCATATCCTGAACTCAGCTTTGGAGCTATTAACTATTGGAATTATCAACCGTCAACATTGCAAAAAATCAATGCTGCTTATATAAGGCTTAAGAATCTGCAGGTAGGATATACATTTCCTGTAAGCCTGATGAAAAAACTAACCATTACCAAAGCAAGAATTTATTTCAGCGGACAGGATATATGGGAATTGCAGCACGTAAAGGGTGGTTGGGACCCTGAAGCCTCAACATCAGGATTTAATTATCCTTTCCAAAGATTTTATTCAGTTGGTATTGACGTAACCTTTTAATCTCTAATTATGAAACGCATACTAAATAAATTCAAATACCTTTTTTTAATTCTTGTAATCGCAGGGTGTAAAAAAACGCTTAATCTTACACCAAAGGATCAAATCTCAGATGCATCTTTCTGGAAGACACCAAATGACTTCCAACTGGCTGCAAACGATTTTTATTATGGATTACAGGAAGTACCTGTGTATACTGACAATAACTCTGACATTGCTTTTGGGGTCGGCACCGATCCCGCTACAGGCGACGATAACAGGAGTATGAGCAACGGCTCTTTTCTTGCGCAGGCAACATCGTCTCTATGGGATAATTCTTATAAATACATTCGGGCTACAAATTACCTGTTACAAAAAGCAACCGAGTCAACATTAGGCACTGAAATAGATCGCTGGATTGGTGAAGCTTTATTCTTTAGAGCTTATCATTACTGGCATCTTGTAAAAGCATTTGGCGGTGTTCCAAAGATTGATAAAGTGCTTGATCTTAAATCTCCCGAGCTTTATCAACCAAAAGCATCGCAGCAGGAGATCATTGATTTTATTTTAAGTGATCTCGATAATGCTGTAAACAAATTGCCCAAACAAAGTGAATTAACCGGTGATGAATTGGGAAGAGTAACACAAGGTGCCGTGTTAGCATTAAAAGCAAGAGTTGCATTATACCAGGGAACATGGGCAAAATATCATGGTGAAGGCGGCGATGCTGCAACGTATATATCCAAAGCTGTTGAAGCTGCCAATGCAGTTGTTACATCTAATCAATATGCGCTATACACTGATAATGGTGCAGACAGTTATAAATATCTTTTCATTCTGCAGGGCGATGACAGTAAGGAAGTAATTCTTGCAAGAAGATATTACGCTGACCGCATTACGCATAACTGGACAAGAGAACTATGGTTTAACTATATGGTTCCTACTAAAAATCTTGCTGATCAATATTTGTGTACTGATGGTTTACCTATTGATAAATCTCCATTGTTTCAGGGATACCAGCAGTTGACAAGTGAATTTCAAAACAGGGACCCAAGAATGAGCATGACATTTATCGTTCCCGGTAGTACCATATTTTATGAAGGTGGTATATGGCAGCCAACTTATCCCGGCTTTACAGGAACCAATGCAACAAGAACGGGTTATATGATCAGGAAATTTTTAGATGAAACTCTTGCAGCGACTCAGTTCCAAGGGCAATATGATTTTAAAGAATTCAGGTATGGAGAAGTTTTATTGATACTTGCGGAAGCATTGTATGAGCAAAACGGACAGATATCTGATGCCGATCTTGATCGAACAATTAATGTATTAAGAAGCAGGGTAAACATGCCTGCACTTACAAATGCATTTGTTGCTGAGAACGGTTTGAATATGCTGAATGAAATAAGAAGAGAACGTACTATTGAGCTGGCTTTTGAAGGCTACAGACGCGATGACTCAAGAAGATGGAAGACCGCTGAAACCGTGATGCCGCAGGCAATACGTGGCGTTAAGTTTGTTGGAACTGAATACCAGCAACGCTTTCCTGATCTTAAAGTGGGCACAGACATACAGGTGGATGCTGATGGATTTATTGTTGCAGAAAGTGCACGTCAGTTTCTTCCAAAGCATTATCTTGATCCAATTCCTTTGCAGGAGATTCAATTATCAGGAGGAACGCTTCAGCAAAATGAGGGATGGTAGTAGAATGAAGAAATTCTGTTTAGATTCCTCCTTTACAAGAATGACAAGCTGAAATTTGAAAATTAGCTCAGAGCTGGTGTCTGACACTTTTAAAGTGTCAGACACCTTTTTTACGAAACCGAAATGTTATTATTAACTGATATTACTAATTAAAATTTATCAGGAATAATTTTTGATTGCCATGTTTTAAAATGATGAACGATGAAAAAAACGATTGCTTGTCTTTTTATAAATCTTTCCTTTGCGGGTCTTGCTTTTCCCCAACCTTATAAAGGTCAGGTTGATTCGACGAATCTTCCGAAAACTGGCCCGTCGCATTATCAACCTGAATATGATATTGATGTGCCTGTTGATGCAAATGCATGGACAAAAGAAAAAGCAGGACTAAATATTGCATTTGGCTCGGAAGATAAATTGTATTTCAGAACGGAGGTTCCTGAAATAAAAAATGAAACAGATTTATGGGAAGCAACAGGCTGGAAAGGTGAGCGATTGAATACACAAATTGTAGTGTGGTCACCAGATACATTGCAACAGGTACGTTTTAAAGTGAATGATCTTAAAAATGAAAAAGGCAAATTGTTGAGTAAAGACAATATTCAACTCAACAAAGTATGTTATGTGTTATCAAATTATCCTTATGGTTCCGGGGAGCCGAACTGCGGTGAAACGCCTTATAAGAATGGCTTTCTAATGCCTGATCGTTTTGAAACATTTGATAGATTCGATGTACCGGGAAAAACAGTAAGACCTGTATGGCTTTCCTGCAATATTCCTTCCAATGCAGAACCCGGAATATATAATGGCACCATTGATGTATTGTCTCAAAACGGAAATGCTGTTTTAAATATAAAGATCAAAGTACAAAATCGAACATTGCCCAAACCGCATGATTGGAAATACAGATATGATCTTTGGCAAAACCCATGGGTGATTGCCGATTATTATCATATAACACCCTGGAGCGAAGAACATAAAGCATTGCTGAAAAAACATTTGAAATTATATGCAGATGCAGGCGGCACCTATATCACAACGTATGGCGTTCATTCTCCATGGAGCGATAATGAATATGCTATTGAAGGCGGAATGATTGAATGGATAAAACGCAAAGATGATTCATGGAAATTCGATTACAATATTTTTGATGAGTATGTTGAACTGGCAATGAGTATGGGCATTGACAAAGCTATCACAATCTATACACCGGTTCCGAATAATAACAGGTTTCGTTATATGGATGAAAAAACCAGTAACTATGTATATGAATCATGGCCTCCTCAATCTGATACATTCAAAACTATTTGGAATATTTTTCTTAATGATTTAAAAACACACCTTGAAAAAAAAGGTTGGTTTGAAAAAACATATATTGGAATAAACGAAAGTGAACTTTCACAAACATTGGCTGCAATTAAAGTGGTTAAAGAAAATTCAAGAAAATGGAAAATTACTTATGCAGGTGACTGGCATAAAGAACTTGATACACTGTTGGACGATTATTGTTGCGTTTACGAGAATCAACCCTCTATAAATGAAGTAAAAGCACGATCAGCAAAAGGTTTCACATCTACATATTATGTATGCTGTCATCCGGCAAAGCCAAATAATTTTCTATTCTCTCCTCCTGTTGAAGGCAGATGGATGAGTTGGTATTCCGCAGCGCATGGTTACAATGGATTCCTGCGCTGGGCTTATGATTCATGGCCTGCTGATCCAATGCGTGATGCACGTTATGGCTCATGGGCAGCAGGTGATTGTTATCTTGTTTATCCCGGCGGCAATAGTTGTATTCGCTTTGAAAAATTAAGAGAAGGAATTGTGGATTATGAAAAGATGAGGATCATTAGAGAGCTTGCAGCAAAATCAAATGATAAAAGTGTAAAAGATTTGATGAGTGCATTTGATGCACATTTGCAAACATTGAATTCAGAAAAAGAATTTAAAGAAGATAAATTAAAAGAGGATGTGGAAGAGGGAAGAAAGATGATTGAAGAGTTGAGTGGGAAATTATAACGTTTATTGTCCCTGTCGCTTTTACATACAGTTATCATTTTTCGATAACTACTTATGCTGATGAAGTGAGGTGAATGATTTTTGCTTCTTGTGATTATTATTTTTTACAATTAATTTTTTGAACTGCTGCTTGCAACATAAATTTCCTGCATAAGCATTATCTTCATCAAGCCATTATAAAGAACAAAAGCATTAATGATTAATTGCCACCATATGAAAAAAGCCATAGTCATAGCATTTCTATTTTTATTTACTGAAGGAGTTTTTGCTCAAAAAAATATAGAAGAAAATTTTCGATGGACATTAATGGATGGATGGAAAATGCAATCATCACTTACTGCTGCTTCAAAGGGTGAAGAAATATCACAGCAAGATTTTTCAACAACAGGATGGTATAGTGTAAGTCTACCCAGCACTATTATTGCAGGATTACTTTCAAATAAAATATATGATTTTGATCCGTTCTTTGCTAAGAATCTTGAAAAAATTTCCGGTCCTCAATTTGACAAATCATGGTGGTTCAGAAAAGAATTTACGTTACCCGCCTCTGAAAAAAATAAAAATGTTAGCCTTCAATTACACGGCATTAATTACAAAGCAAATATTTGGCTGAATGGTATCTTGATTGCGGATACAGATAGAGTAAAAGGACCTTTCAGAATTTTCGAATTTAATGTGACAAAGCAAATAAAATATGACGGCGTTAATGTGCTGACCATTGAAATAACCCGTCCCTTTAATCCGCAAAAGAGATATGGAGATCTTGCAATAGATTATGCGGACTGGATTCATTATCCTGCAGATTATAATGGAGGCATTGTTAATGATGTTTCAATTAATACTTGTGATAAAGTTGCTGTAAGGCACCCTCTTGTTACTACAAAATTTGATCTTCCTTCATTAGCTGTTGCGCATTTGCAGGCAAATGCGGAAGTAATCAATTATTCTGATGAAGAAACAGATGCTACCGTAAAAGGAAAAATAAATGATGAGATAAACTTTGAACAGAAAGTGCATTTAATGCCTGGGGAAACAAAAAGTATAACGTTTACTCCCAATGCTTATCCTCAGCTCAATATAAAAAATCCACACATTTGGTGGCCCTGGCAATATGGTAAGCCCGAACTGAATCGTATCACATTTGAAGTAATAAGAAATGATAAAGTAAGTAATGCTGTCGCAGAAAATTTTGGTATGCGGCAGATTACTTCAAGGCTTATCAATAATGAGTCAAGAGAATTTTTCATCAATGGAAAACCAATCATGTTGCGTGGCGCTGCATGGTCTCCTGATATTTTTCAACGTCGTTCACCTGAACGCCAGGAACAGGAAATAAAATATGTTCGTGATATGCACATGAATATTATTCGTTCCGAAGGAAAATTAGAAGATGATAATTTTTATGATCTCTGCGATAAATACGGAATACTTGTAATGACGGGCTGGATGTGTTGCGGCGCATGGCAATATCCTCAAAATTGGAATGGTGCTGAAAGAGAAGTGGCAATGGAATCAGCAAAAAGTGTAATGTATTGGCTTAGAAATAAAGCGTGCATTTTAACATGGCTGAATGGAAGTGATATGCCACCACAAGACACTTCAGTAGAAAGTGACTGGCTTAAAATTGAAGCAAAACTGAAATGGCCGAATCCCATTATTGCGACTGCTGATGAAAGCAAGTCTAAAGTATCCGGCTACAGCGGTGTAAAAATGAATGGTCCCTATGATTGGGTGCCGCCCGTTTATTGGGAAACGGATACGAGTAAATTGGGAGGAGCATGGGGTTTTGCAACAGAGATTTCACCCGGCCCTTCCATTCCTCCTTATGAAAGCCTGATCAAATTCATAGACAAAGATTCACTTTGGTACACTAACGGTGAATGGTTATATCATTGCGGAACAATGCAGTTTGGCAACACCAATATTTTTAATGAAGCACTCAATAAAAGATATGGAACATCTTCATCTATAAAAGAATTTGTAGCCAAAGCACAGGCTCAAAATTATGAAGGGCACAGAGCAATGATGGAAGCCTATGGATTATACAAATACAATACAGCAACAGGGGTAGTGCAATGGATGCTGAGTAATCCCTGGCCGAGCCTTATCTGGCATACTTATGATTATTACCTGTATCCTGCAGGTACTTATTTTGGAATGAAGAAATCTTTGGAGCCTTTGCATGTTCAATACTCTTATAAATCCAGAGAAGTAATCATTAATAATTCATTGCTTGAAAAATTCTCAAATCTTAAAGTGAAAGCAAACGTTTATAATCCTGATGGTACGATAAAATATTCGAATGAAATAGCTACCCAAGTTGAAGAAGATGGAACTAAAAGATGTTTTGCAATTCCTGAAATTGAAGGGCTGGCAGATACTTATTTTCTTCGCCTGC
>WNGE01001246.1_pt1 | contig 32326 bp, 36 predicted proteins | sample 5400651 | NCBI WGS metagenome assembly WNGE01 (sample SAMN13153370, study PRJNA577476) | soil metagenome | isolation source: 60 cm soil or saprolite under grassland replicate 2 | place: USA:California | collected 2016-06-15
AAAAAAGCAGGGTGGCAAGGCCGGAAGCGTTGATGCCGTCAGCGCGCTTAGCGGGCATAAGTGATCAACCACGCATGCTCGACCACGAGCGCGGCCACGAGGCCTGTGGCTGTGACGGCTGCGCTGAAGCGCTTCCCGTTCCGGTAGAGAACGAGCGCGGTGAGCGTGGCAGCGAGCGTCTCGACGGCGAAGAAGGTGCCGGCGAGGAAGGAAACGGTGCCATTAAGCGAGCACGCCCCCGCGGGGCTCGAGGCGGCGCAGGCGCTGCTCCGATCGGACGCCCAGCGGGCGACCATCATCCCTTCGATCTGAGTTGCGAAGGCAGCGGCGAACGCGACGCTGAGCGGAAACGTGAGCTTGGCGCGCATTGCCTCCGCTATCGGCGCGGAAGGCGCTCGCCTGGAGAGCCGCTAAAGCGAGAGCGCGTCCTGGGCGAGCCTGGGCCACTCGGCCCAGTGGCTTGCCGGAACGACGACCCACTCCCGCATTGGCCGGCCCCCCATGGGATCGAAACGCTCGGCGCCGTCCAGGGCGAGCGCCTGCTCCCGCTTTGCCTCGTTGGTCAGCTTGAAGACCATCGACTCCTGCCAGAGGCCGGAGGTGGCCTTGCCGCCGCGCTTAGTCGTCGTCGCGCTGGGGAATTCATATGCAGCGGTTTTTGCCACCCGGGTTTAGCGGCCGCGCCGCGCATGTCGGCGCGGCCTTTTGAACGGCATCGCAAGCGACGCCTTAGTGATCGTCGGCATGCCGAACATCTTTCCCAGCTCGACGTCGTCGTTTTGTGCGACGAGGTCGTCGACGATCTCGTTGAAGCGAGCCTCGGCATCCATGCCGGGCTAGCTCCGAAGTCTGCCCACGAACCCGGCGTCGGGCGCGTGCAAGTTGAGGACGCGCAGGTCCGCCGGTCCCGGGTTGGAGAAGCCGTGGCGAGCGCCGGGCGGCGCGGCCAGGAACGAGCCCGGGCCGGCTCGCCGCACCTCGTCCCCGACCACGAAGTCGGCTTCGCCGGCGAGGACGTAGAACGCGTCGACGAGATCGTCGTGCGTATGGGGATCGACGCCCTCGAACTCGGGGCGAAAGGTCATTTCGATGACCGAGAGCTCGGGCAGCTCAGCCTGAATGCGGTGGGAGGTGTGCTCGTGCTCGATCGGCTCACCCGCGCCGGCGGGCCGGACGATCGCGTCTTCGAAGGGTCTGCCTCCGTCCGCGGGCGGGTCGAATTGGTCGAAATGCTCGTAGCCGCCGCCACGGAGGACGTCGCCGAAGCCCATGCTCGGCGCGTGGATGTTGAGGAAGATCGCGGTCGCGTCGCTCGAGTTCTTGAAGGAATGCACCACGTTCGGCGGCGCGCCTGCGAATGTCTCCGGTCCGGCGGTGATTCGTGTGACGTCCGGGCCGAGGCCGAAATCGACCTCTCCCTCGATGACGTAGAAGGCGTCCAAGTGCTGCCGGTGGACGTGCGGATCCGGGCCTTCTTCGCCGGGCTCGTAACGAAACCACGACACGATCAGCTGCTCGAGCTCGCAGAGGATCCGCAGTGTCCGCTCGGGCCGATCGGTAGTCGTCTCGCCCTCGCCGGGGGCTAGGAGCAGCGGGTGGGTTACGTCGAGCTCCACGCCCATTCAGCCTATTCGTTTCTGGACGGAGCCTCGCTGCCGGAGGAGCTGGCGATTCAGGCGGCCGAGCTCGGTTACGGCGCGCTGGCGCTGACCGACCACGACGGCGTCTACGGCTCGCTCGAGTTCGCACAGGCGGCGAAGGCATTCGGAGTGCGGCCGATCACGGGTGCCGAGGTGACGCTCGCTGACGGGTCGCACGTGACGCTCCTCGCCGAGTCGGCGGTGGGCTACGCGAACCTCTGCCGGCTGCTGACCGCGGCGCATTCGGGCACGCGTGTGCCCGGAAAAGAACGCGAGCTGCTGGAGCCGGCACTCCGGCAGGAACTGGTGGAGGAGCGCAACGAGGGACTCGTCTGCCTTTCGGGCTGCGCCCGGCACGGGCTTGCGGTGCGGAACCCGAACGCGGCGGCGCGGCTGGCGAAGGCGTTCGACCGCGACCGCTTCTTCGTCGAGCTCCAGCGACCCTTCGAGCGCGGCGACGCTCGTCGCAACACAGTTTTGCGAGAGCTGGCCGAGGCGCTCGGCGTCGAGACCGTCGCGACCGGCGATGTCCATGCGCACGATCCGCGCCGGACGGCTTTGCAGGACGCCCTCGTCGCCGTCAAGAACCGCACGTCGCTCGACGGGTGCGAGGCCGAGCGGCGGGGTAACCGCGAGAGCTTCCTGCGGCCGCCGGCCGAGGTCGCGGAGCTCTTCCCGCATGACCGCGACGCGGTCGAACGCGCCGGCGAGCTCGCCGAGCGGCTCCGGTTCGACCTGAACGAGGACCTCGGCTACCGCTACCCCGACTTCTCGGAGAACGGCGAGCCCGCGATCGCGCAGCTGGCTCGCGTGTGTGAGCGGGCATTCCAAGAACGCTACTGCCGACCTGCTGGGGAAACCTCCCGGTTTCCCCAGACCCCTTCCACTGGTCCCCTTCGCGGACAGGCGCTGCGCGCCGGACACAAGCGGCAAGCGCGCGCCCGCCTCGACGAGGAGCTGAAGCTGATCGGCGAGCTCGGCCTGGCCGGCTTCTTCCTCCTGCACTGGGAGGTGCTCGAGCTGGCGCGGGAGCTGGCGGTCGAGGTTCGCGGCCGCGACTCGCCGCGCTCGACCCTGCCGCCCGGTCGGGGCCGCGGCAGCTCCGTCGGCTCGATCGTTTGCTACCTGACCGGGCTCTCGCACGTCGATCCGGTCGCAGCGGGACTCTCGCTTGGCCGCTTCCTCAACCGTGACATGGCGGCGGTGCCCGACATCGACCTCGACTTTCCGCGCGACATCCGCGAGAAGCTGCTCCCGGCGGTCAGCGACAAGTACGGGCGCGAGCACGCCGCCCTCGTTGCCGCGTTCCCGACCTACCACGCGCGCGGCGCGATCCGCGACGTCGGGATGGCGCTCGGTCTCCCGCATGCAGAGCTGGAGCGGCTGGCGCGGCTGACGGAGGGCAGTCCGCGCCGGGTCGCGGAAGAGGTGGCGTCGCTGCCGGACGCCGAGACGAAGCTCCGCTCACCGCGCTGGCGCGCGTTCTGTGAGCTCTGCCGCGAGATCGGCGGCCTGCCGCGCAATGCCTCGCAGCACCCGGGCGGGATGGTCATCTCCAGCCGCCCGCTGGTCGAGCTCGTGCCGGTGATGCCGGCCGCGATGGCCGGGCGGCAGCTCGTCCAGTGGGACAAGGACTCCTGCGCGGATGCCGGCTTTCTGAAGATCGACCTGCTCGGGCTCGGGATGCTCTCGGCGGTCGAGGAATGCGTCGAGTTGATCGCGGAGCAACAGACCGAGCCATTGGATCTCTCTCGCATCCCGCTCGACGATCCGGACGTCTACGACGACATCCAGAGTGCCGACACCATCGGCGTCTTCCAGATCGAGAGCCGCGCGCAGATGCAGTCGCTCCTACGCACGCGGCCCGAGAACCTCGATGACCTGACCGTGCAGGTCGCGCTCGTCCGGCCCGGGCCGATCCAGGGCAAGGCCGTCCACCCGTACATCGAGCATCGTCAGCGACTCCGGGAGGACCCGAGCTTCGTGCCGCCGGTCGACCACTCGCTGCTCGCGGAGCCGCTCGCGGACACACTCGGGGTCGTCGTCTTCCAGGACCAGGTGCTGGAGGTCGCGATGGCGCTGGCCGGCTTCTCGGTCGGCGAAGCCGAGGGCCTGCGGCGCGCGATGAGTCGCAAGCGGAGCGAGGAGGCGATCGAGGCCTATCGCACCCGCTTCATTGCAGGCGCGAGAGAGAAAGGCGTCGACCCGGAGCTTGCGGACCAGGTCTACGACAAGCTGGCCGGCTTCTCGGGCTTCGGCTTCCCCAAGTCCCATGCCGCGGCTTTCGGCCTGCTCGCCTACCAATCGACGTGGCTGCGCCATCACCATCCGCGCGAGTTCCTCGCGGCGCTCCTGAACGCACAGCCGATGGGCTTCTATCCGCCGGCTTCACTGGTGCGTGACGCGCAGCGGCGTGGGGTGGAGGTGCGGCCGGTCGACGTCAATCGCAGCGGGGCGAAGTGCGCGCTCGAGGACAGTGCGGTGCGGATCGGGCTCGAGTACGTGCAGTCGCTCGGCGAGCCCGGAGCGAAGGCGGTCGTCGAGGAGCGCGAGCGCCGCGGGCCGTTCGAGGGCGTCCGCGAGCTGGCGCAGCGAGTCGAGCTCGACCGCGACCGGCTCGAGGCGCTCGTTGCCGCGGGCGCCTGCGACGAGTTCGGGGAGCGGCGGCAGCTGCTCTGGGAGCTCGGTCTCGCGTTTCGCCCCGCAACCGTTCCCGGCTCAGGCGGGGAGGCGCGCCAGCTGACGCTCTCGCTTGACCCGACTGCCGCGACGCCGGAGCTGCCCGAGCAGACGCCCTGGGAGCGGATGCTCGCCGACTACCGGCTGACGAGCCTTTCCGTCGGCACACACCCGCTGGCGCTTCTCCGTCCGCGGTTGGCGGAGGAGGTGGTCTCGAGCCGAGATCTCGGCGACCAACCCCACGGCCTGCGCATCGCCGTCGCCGGCCTCGCGGTCGCGCGCCAGCGGCCCTCGACCGCCAACGGCGTTGTCTTCATGCTGCTCGAGGACGAGTTCGGACAGGTAAACCTGATCGTCCCGCCGCCGGTCTACCAGCGCTTCCGCCCGCTCGTCCGCAGCGAGCCGTTGGTGCTCGCCCGCGGCCGGTTCGAGCGGGTCGGCCGGAACCAGAATGTGCTCGTGGACGAGTTCGCGTCGCTCGTTCCGCTTGCGAGGGAGGTCGCAAACGGCGCCGACGTGTTCGGCTCGTTGCCGGCTGCGCATCACTTCGGACACCGATAAGGCGCTAGCGGTTCTCGATCTCGAGCGCGAAGCGCGGCAGGCGCTTCAGCACGGCGCGGTTGAACTCTTCCTCGTAGGCCTCCGACGTCTCCTCGTCGAGAGTCGCGGCGAAGTGGTCGCGCAGGTCGGCGAGTAGCTCGGTGCCGGTCTCGACGACGTCGACGTAGTCGCCGTACTTTTCCTCCGCCTCGTCGCGCGGCGCGTTGTTGTAGGCGTGCTCGGCCTCCTCGCACTCGCGGATCAGATCGGCTTCCTCGCGGATGAAGAGATCGAGCTGCCGCGAGATGACGTCGGTGAAGCGGCGGCGCCGAAACACGGGCCTACACTAGCCGCGCTCTGGCCCTGCTCATCCGCACCTGGAACGTCTTTCACGGCAACGCCAAGCCGCCCGAGCGCCGCGCCTACCTCGAGCAGATGGTGCGTCTCTCCGTCGCCGATCGGCCCGACGTGCTCTGCCTGCAGGAGCTGCCGGCCTGGGCCGGCCACCACCTCGCCTCGTGGAGCGGACTGCAAGCGTGCACCGAATTGGCACATCCGCCGAGACTGGGGCCGCTGCCGATCACGGCGGAGCTCGGGCGCGAGATCACATCACTGAACCACGGCCTCTTTCGTTCAGCGGTTAGCGGCCAGGCGATCGCGATCCTGCTCGGCTTCGAAGCGGAGGTTCTGGGCTGCGACGTCCTGGTGCTGAACAGCCGCGACTTCCGAAAGGCGCAGGCACGTTGGCTCTCGCTTCCGCTCGTGGCACGGGTGGCCTGGGCAAAGGAGCGCCGTGTCGTCCAGACCGTCAGGGCGCGAATGCGTGAGGGGTCGACCGTGCTCATCGCAAACTTGCACGCGACGAGCTACCCCGCAGACCAGCGGCTCGCCGACGCCGAGCTGCTTCGCGCCGCGGTCTTCGTCGACGGTCTGGCCCAGCCCGGCGACATCGTCGTGCTCGCCGGCGATTTCAACGTTCCGGCCGCGCGGTCGGCTACCCAGGCTGAGCTGACGAGCGAGGAGTGGGGCTTCTCCGAGCCGGTTGCCGAGGGCATCGACCAGATCCTCGTTCGCGGGGCGTCCGTCGACTGTCTGACGCGTTGGCCACGAGAGCGGCGGCGTATCGACGGCCGCGTCCTCTCCGATCACACGCCCGTGGAGGCGAGAGTCGCTTGACGTTCGAGGAAGCCCGAGCCCAGTTCCCCGTCCTCGAGCGCTATGCGTACTTGAACGCGGGCACGAATGGACCGCTCGCGCGCGCGACCGTCGATGCGATGGCGGAGTTCAACCGCCGCGACCTCGAACGGGGTCGCGGCGGGAAGGCGTATTTCGAAGAGATACTCGCCCTGCGCGAGCGCGCCCGAGAGGCGCTGGCCGGCGTGCTCGAGGTCGCTCCGGAGAACGTTGCGCTCGTCAGCTCGACCACGAACGCGTGCAACGTCGTGCTCGCAGGTCTCGCCCTCACCGGGGAGGACGAGATCGTGACCACCGACATCGAACATTTCGGACTGCTCGGGCCGCTGCTTGCATCGCCGGCGAAGGTTCGGGTCGCACACGTGCGCGATTCCCCGCCGGAGGCGGCCCCGCGCCTCGTTTCCGAGCAGCTGACCAGCCGGACAAAGCTGATCGCGCTCTCGCACGTGTCCTGGGTGACCGGCAACTCGCTCCTTCCGTCAGAGCTTCCCCGCCGGCCGGGGCTGTCGATCCTGGTCGACGGGGCGCAGTCCGCAGGCACCTGCCGAACCCGTGCCGACGAGTTTGACTTCTACACCGTCTCCGGGCAGAAGTGGCTGTGCGGACCAGACTCGACCGGAGCGCTTTACGTTCGCGATCCCGAGCGCCTGCGGGTCGCGCTGCCGACCTATATGTCGCAGGCCGCCTACGACGTCGAGGAGTCGTTCACGCCGAAGCCCGGCGCGCCCCGTTTCGACTCCGTTTGGTACGCGCCCGGGACGCTGGCCGGGCTGCTCGCGGCGCTCGAAGCGGCGCCGAAGTGGCGTTACGAACGGGTGGCCGAGATCGCCGCGTCTTGCCGGGCGCGGCTGGTCGAGGCCGGCAACGACGTGGTCACCGCGCCCGAGCAGGCGGGCCTGATTACGTTCGCAACGAAAAGCGACGCGGCGGAAACTGCGGCGCGGCTCTACGAAGCCGGGGTCGTCGTCCGCGACGTCCCCGGCACGGGCTGGCTGCGCGTCTCGTGCGGCTGGTGGACGAACGAGGAGGACGTCGAGCGCTTGCTGAACGGCCTCTAGGCCGGAACGTCGGCCGCGGTCCGCAGACCGAGCTCGCGCGCGATCGGTCGCATGGCCTCGATGACGAACGCGATGTGCTCGTTCAGCTCGACGTCGAGCAGCTCCGCGCCCTTGTAGACGTCGTCGCGATTGACGCCCGAGGCGAACGAGGGCTGCTTCAGCTTCTTGCGCACCGACTTCGGCTCGAGCGTGTCGATCCCGTCCGGCCGCACGAGCCCGCACGCGTGGATGAACCCGGAGAGCTCGTCGCAGGCGAAGAGCGTCTTCTTGAGCGGTGTATCGCGGGGGAGGCCAAGGTGCTCGGCGTGGGAGAGGACACCCTCGACGACTTCCTCGGGGTAACCCTCCTCACGCAAAATCGGCGCGCCGTCCTGAGGATGCTTGTCGAGTGTCGGGTGGATCTCGTAGTCGAAGTCGTGCAGGAGCGCGGTCACGCGCCAGAGCTCTTCGTCCTCGCCGAACTTGCGCGCGTAGGCGCCGACGGCCGCCTCGACGGCGAGGGCGTGCCGCCGCAAAGCCTCGCTCTGCGTGTACTTCGTCAGCGTTTCCCAGGCCTGCTCGCGCGTCGTCTCCACGGGTCAGTACGATAGCCGGGCAGATGCCGTCGACCGCAGTCGCCGACGCGCTCATGGAGACGTTCGTGATCGAGGGCTCCCAGCCCTTGAACGGTCGCATCACCGCGTCCGGGAACAAGAACGGAGCGCTACCGATCCTCGCCGGGTGCCTGCTCACCGATGAGCCGGTGACCCTGAGCAACGTGCCGCGGATCCGCGACGTCGAGACGATGGTCGAGCTGCTCGTGCAGCTCGGTGCCGACGCCGACTGGACGGGCGCGAACGAGGTGCGAGTGCAGGCGGCGGATCTCGCCACCACGGACGTCGACGAAGAGCTCGCGAGCCGCATCCGCGCGTCGTTCCTCCTGGCCGGCCCGCTGCTCGCTCGTGTCGGCCGCGCGTCGGTGCCGCCGCCCGGCGGCGACGTAATCGGGCGGCGCAGGCTCGACCCGCACATCCACGCACTCGCCGAGCTCGGAGCAAGCATCGACATCAACGGCGGCTACGAGATGCAGACCGACGGGCTTCGGGGCCGGCGGATCTTCCTCGATGAGGCCAGCGTGATGGCGACCGAGAACGCGGTCATGGCGGCCTCGCTCGCGCAGGGCGAGACGGTGATCGGCAACGCCGCCTGCGAGCCGCACGTCCAGGATCTCTGCCGCTTTCTCCGTTCGCTGGGCGCGGAGATCGACGGGATCGGCTCGAACGTCCTCACCGTCCGGGGCGTCCAGCGGCTACGGGGCGGCGAATGGCGAATCGCCTGCGAGCACGTCGAGGTCGCGAGCTTCATCGGCCTCGCGGCGGTAACTGCGGGCGACGTGACGATCGACGACGTCGTCCCCGAGGATCTCGCGCCGATCCTGCCGTCGTTCGAACGGCTGGGCGTGCAGGTCGAGCTCGACGGGACCACCTTGCGCGTGCCTCCGGGCCAGGACCTCGTCATCAAGGACGATCTCGGCGGTCAGATCCCCAAGATCGAGGACGGGCCGTGGCCGGCGTTCCCCGCCGACCTGACGTCGATCGCGCTCGCCGTCGCGACGCAGGCGCAGGGCACCGTGCTGATCTTCGAGAAGATGTTCGAGAACCGGCTGTTCTTCGTCGACAAGCTCGTCTCGATGGGCGCGCGGATCATCCTCTGCGACCCGCACCGCGCGGTCGTCACCGGGCCGGCGAGGTTGTTCGGCCAGCGGATGGCGAGCCCCGACATCAGGGCCGGGATGGCGATGCTGATCGCGAGCCTCTGTGCCGAAGGCACGTCGACGATCGGCAACGTCGGTGAGATTGACCGTGGCTACGAGCGGATCGACGAAAGACTCAGGTCACTTGGCGCACGTATCGAGCGGGTCGAGGGGTAGGCGCACCGACCACCCGGGGTTAGCGGCCGCCCGAGTGAATCGGGCGGCCTCTTAGTCGGCATCGCCAGCGACGCCGAGGGAGCGCGCATAGAGCGCGTCGAGGGTTAGCGCACCCGCAGCGTGACCGTGCGGCTCGTTGCGGGCGCGAGGTCCTCGGCGCCTGCGTAGCTCGCTCGGATCCGGTAGCTGCCGCGCCTGAGCGTGAGCGTCCACGTCGCGACGCCGGTCTTGCCCGTGCTCGCCGCGGCGAAGCGGTGCCAGGCGTGCCGGTCGAAAGACTCGAGCACGAGCCTGCGCCCGGCGCGGGCGACGCCCTTGCTCCCCGGGGCGAAGAGACTCGAGAGACGTATCTGCTTGCTCTTCGGCGGCGAGGCGCGGAGATCCAGCTTCACGGCCGAATAGGGGAGCGTGATCGCGTACGGGGTCGAGGCGACCGCCAGACCCCAGGTGTCGGTGGCGGTGACCGTGAACGAATAGGAGTGGCCCGGCTCGAGCCTGTAGCTCGCCGTCGTCGCCGTCGTCGGCCCAAGCAGGATCTGAGGGGAACCGCCGTCGCGGCTCACCAAGAGGCGGTAGCTGACGGCCCCCGGTGAGCCCCAGGAAAGGCTGACGCGCAGTCCGGAGCGAGTGCCGGCCAGGCTGACGGTCGGCACTGCGACGGACGTTCCCTGCGCCCTCGCGACTGCCGCGGCGGCGTCGAGGACGCCGAAGCCGGTGTTCTCGTTCCAGCCGCCGTGGCCCGAGGCCGACTGCTTGAGGATCCCGGCGACGTCCGTGGCCCTGAGCTCTGGGTTCGCGGCCCAGACCAGCGCCGCCGCACCCGCGACCTCGGGCGATGAGTAGGAGGTGCCGCTGCCGTAGCCGTAGATGCCGGTGACAGATCCGGGAAGGCTCTGGCGAGGCCAGTAGTTCGCGTCGGCGCTCGAGGAGAGCGCGCCGAAGACGTTCTCGCCTGGGGCGGCCAGGGAGATGTACGACCCGTAGTTCGAAAAGGACGCGCGCCCCCCGCTCAGGTTCGAGGCCGCGACCGCAAGGCCAATCCCGCCAACGCCGTTGGAGCCGAGCGGCTGGAGGAGGGCAGCCGGATAGCTCGGCTGGTTCCCGCTCTGGCCGCTGTTGCCCGCGGCGGCCACCAGCAAGACGCCGTGGGCGGCCGCATAAGCGATGGCGTTCTGCTCGGCCGGCGAGCTCATCGGCCCGCCAAAGCTCATGTTGATGATTTTCGCGCCGTGGTCGACCGCGTAGACGATCGCAGCCGACTCGTCGACGTCCGTGAACGTGCCGTCTGGCGCCGAGGCCTGGACCGCGAGCAGCTTGGCGTCGCCGCCGAAGCCCGCCACGCCTTCGCCGTTCGTTGTGGACCCCGCTGCCAGGGACGAGACGAAGGTGCCGTGCCCGTAGTAGTCGGTGACGTCTGAGGAGTTATCGCGAACGCTCCAGGTTATGGGAGCCTTCGCGGCCAGGTCAGGCGCCGACACGTCTGCGCCCGTGTCGATGACGGCGATCGTGATCGCCGAGGCTGCATGCAAGACACTCGCCGGCACGAGGTGCTCGCGGGCCGCGCCGTACTGCCACTCGTATGCGCCGCCGATGACGGGTGCGGGCGCGAGAGCCGGGTCGACGAGCTGGCGGCGGAGGACCGGCTGCGCGCTGTAGCGGACTCCCTGTAGGCCGTCGAGAACGCGAGCTGCCGCCGGGGGCGTTCGGAGGACCGCTACGCGGATGGCGCGGATGCGGCGAACGACTCGGGAGCCCGATTGTGCGACCGCCCGGCGAAGCGCGCTCTCCGAGCTGTAGCCGACCACCATGACCGAGCCGGCGCCTGCCTCCCGGGACCGTGAGTAGGCTGCCGCCGTGCCTCCGAGCGCAGGCGTCACGGTGCACGCAAGCGCGGCGAGCACCGCGAGACGCGTGAAGTGAATGAACGCACGTGTCATTGGCCGCAGGCAGTCCGCAGGGGCCGCCACAGGCCGTATCGGTGCACGCTGAGGGCTGCGATACCCTGCTTCGAGGGAATGACGCTGACCGGTTACGCGGGCGAGGAAGGCCGGCTACAGGCGCGGGTCGACGTCAGCGGCACCGGCAGAGCGACGGTCGAGACCGGAATTCCGGTGCTCGACCACCTCCTGACCCTCCTCGCCGAGCACGCGTCGTTCGACATCGCTCTCGAGGTGGCCCCGGAAGAGCCCGACGCTGAGGTGGCGGCCGCAGGCCGAGCGCTGGGCCAGGCGCTCTCGGACGCGCTGCACGGCGAGAGCGTGCGCGGTTACGGGTCGGCGGCCGTGCCGGCCGACGAGGCCCTGGCGCACGTCGCCCTGGAGGCCTCGGGCCGCCCGCTGCTCGTCTCCAACGTCGATCTCTCCGACATGGGCGTCGGGGGGCTCGCGACAGACCTCGTTGCCCGGTTCCTGACCCAGTTCGCCGAGGGCGCCGGGTTGACGCTGCACGTCCGCTTGATCGAGGGGCGGGACACGCAGCACGTGCTGGAAGCGATCTTCAAAGGCCTCGGCGTCGCGCTGGCCCAGAGCTGCCGTCCCCGGAGGAGAGAGGAGAGGAATGGCTGAGACGAAGTCCATCGTCCGCACCGAGGCCGCACCCGGGCCGTTTCAGGGCGCGCCCTATTCGCAGGCAATCCGCGCGGGCGGATTCGTCTTCGTCTCCGGCCAGCTCGGATTGAAGCTCGGCGACGAAGAGATCGGTGGCTCGATCGCGGAGCAGACGGAGCAGATCTTTTTGAACCTGCGCGCGATCCTGGAGGCGGCCGGCAGCGACCTCGACCGGCTACTGAAGACGACCGTGTACCTCGTCGACCTGAGCGAGTTCGGCGCGATGAACGAGGTGTACGCGCGGCACGTCGGAGAGGCGCCGCCTGCGCGCGCGACCGTCGAAGTTGCGGCGCTTCCCTCAGGGGCGAGGGTCGAGATCGAGGCGATCGCAGCTCTCTAGACCACAATGTGGGCATGCGGGCCGAGATTCTCGTCGCAACCCATACCAACACCGATTTCGACGCGTTTGCGGCGATGCTGGCCGCGCGACGCCTCTATCCGGGGGCGGTCGTCTGCCTGGCGGGCTCGCTCAACCGGAACGTCCGCGAGTTCTACCGCCTACATGCGGATGAGCTCGACTTCGTTGTCGACGCCTCGCGGCTCGAGCTGGACGCGGTCCGGCGCCTGATCGTCGTCGAGACGGTGCATGCGGGCCGGCTCGGAGAGCTCGAGCCCCTCGCCCTCGATCCGGCGGTCGACAAGGTTGTGTTCGACCACCACGGCGAGGAGGAGCTGCCGGAGTGGGCCCCGGCCGAGAACGTGGTCATCTCAGAGGATGGCGCCCTGACGACGACGCTTGTCGGCGTGCTCGCCGAACGCGAGGTGTCGGTGAGCCCCCTCGAGGCGACCGTCTTCGCGCTCGGGATCCACGAGGACACGGGGTCGCTCACGCACACGACGACGACGCAGCGCGATGCCGAGGCGCTCGGCTGGTGCCTGCGCCACGGCGCGGAGCAGGAGGTGCTCTCGCGCTTCCTGCACACGCCGCTGGGGGAGACCGAGCGCGAGCTGCTCTCGACCCTGCTCGACTCGGTCGAGCCGCACGAGGTGGCGGGCATCGAGGTCCTCGTCGCCGCCGCGACGGCGCCGGAGTACGTGGAGGGGATCTCGAACCTGGCCCACAAGCTCATCGACGTGACCGACTCGGCCGGCCTCGCCTTGCTTGTCGAGATGGACGGCCGGGTCTTCGCGGTGACGCGCAGCCGGGCCCCGGAGCTCGACGCCGCGGCGCTCGCGGCCGTGCTCGGCGGCGGCGGCCATGCCCAGGCGGCTTCAGCGATCTATCGAGGCCCGCTCGACGAAGCGCGCCGCCTCGTGGTCGAGCGACTGGGCGAGGCGGTCCGCGAGCCGGCGCACGCACGCGACGTGATGTCGAAGCCGCCCCGGACAATCGCGCCAGACGAGACCGTCTCCAGGGCGATGGTGGCCTGCCAGCGCTTCGGTCAGAGTGGCATTCTCGTCGCCGCGGCCGACGAGGTCGTGGGCGCGGTCAGCCGCGAGGACCTCGACAAGGCGATCTCGCACGGCCTCTCGCACGCGCCCGTGAAGGGAATCATGAGCTCACGGGTCGCCACCTGCGACGAAGAGACACCGCTCCTGGAGCTACAGCGGCTGCTGGCCGCGGGCAACGACCGGATCGCCGTCGTGCGGAACGGGAAGCTCGCCGGCGTCGTTACCCGCGGCGACGTGCTCGAGGCGCTTGGGGAGCGGGCCGCGGCATTCAGGCGCCCCGCCGTCTCGCTGGCGGACGAGCTCGCCGGGCTCGAGCGGCTCGCTGCGGTCTTCGAGGCCGTCGCCGCGCTGAGCGAGGCCTACGACGGCGTCTACCTCGTCGGCGGCACCGTGCGGGACATTCTGCTCGGCGAACCCAGCTTCGACGTCGACATCGCCGTCGAGGGCGACGCGATCGCGCTTGCGCAGGCGCTTGCCGACGCTCTGGACGGGCGAGTGCGCGCGCACGAGAAGTTCGGCACGGCCGTGGTCGTCTACGGCGACGGCGAGCGTGTCGACGTCGTCACGGCACGGACGGAGTTCTACGATGCCCCGGCGGCGCTGCCCGCTGTCGAGCACGCCTCGATCCGTGAGGACCTCTTCCGCCGCGACTTCACGATCAACGCGATGGCGGTCTCGCTGAAGGGCAGCGACTACGGACGGCTCGTCGATCCCTTCGGGGGCCGTTCTGATCTCGAGGAGAAGCGGATCCGCGTCCTGCACAACCTTTCGTTCATCGACGACCCGACCCGGATCTTCCGCGCGATCCGTTACGAGAACCGCTACGGGTTCCGGATGGACGAGCACACCCTGCGGCTCGCGCGCGGCACGATCGAGATGGGACTCGTCGGCGATCTCTCCTCAGCGCGCCTGCGCGACGAGCTGGTTGCGCTGCTCGAGGAGGGAGAGGTCGAGCACTCGATCCTCAGGCTCGCCGAGCTCGACGCTGACAAGGCGATTCACCCGCACCTCGCGGCCGACGACGAGGCCGTGACGCTGCTCGCGCGGCTGCGTGCGCTGGCACGGCAGTACGAAGTGGACGTGCCGGCCTGGCGCATTGGCTTGATCGCCCTGGCGCGGCAGCTGCCGCCCGACGAGGTCTACGACTGGTTGCAGCGGCTGAAGGTGCGTAGGCGCGACGCCGAGCAGATCGCCGCCGCGGTCACCGTCGGGCCGCGCATCGCCGAACGGCTGCGCGAGCAGGACGTCGAACCTGCCGAGATCGTCTCGCTCGCCGACCGCTATGCCCCGGACGCGCCGCTCTTCGCCCTTGCGCTTGCGGATCTCGAGCCACTGCACAAGTACTTCTGCCGCCTGCGCGACATCCGCCTCGAGGTGACGGGCAGCGACCTGGCCGAGCTCGGGCTAGGCGAGTCGCCGCGAGTGGGGGAGATCCTCGCGGAACTGCGCCGCCGTAAGCTGAACGGGGAGCTCGACGGGCGCGAGTCGGAGCTCGAGGCCGCGCGGGAGCTCATCAGCGGGTGATCCGCTGGGACGCCACAGGGCCGTACGAGGTCGTCTTCACGACGCGCACCGGCGGCATCAGCGAAGGCCCGTACGCGTCGCTGAACCTCGGGCGCAAGACCGGCGACGATGTCGAGCGCGTCGACGAGAACCGCCGGCGCGCTTGCGCCGAGATCGGCGCCGAGGCCGCGAGGCTCGCGCTCAACTACCAGGTTCACTCCAAGCTCGTCCACCGCGCTCAAGAGGGCGAGCGAGGCGGCGTCCAGGGCGACGGGCTCTGGACCGATGAGCCGGGGCTGCCCGTCCTGGCGCTCGCTGCCGACTGCCTGCCGATCGCGCTCGCCGGCAAGAACGGAGCCGCGCCGGCGGTCTGCGTCCTGCATGCGGGCCGGATCGGGCTGCTCGCCGGCATCGTCGAGGCGGGCGTGACCGCGCTCGGTGGGACGGTGGCTGCGGCGATCGGGCCGTCGATCGGCCCCTGCTGCTACGAGGTCGGCGAGGAAGTCGCCGCCCCGTACCGCGAGCGCTTTGGCGCCGGGATCATGCGCGGCCGGAAGCTCGACCTCTGGCAGGCCGCAGAACGAGCGCTGCGGGAAGCGGGCGTCGCGCAGATCGAGCGGCTCGACCTCTGCACCGCGTGCAACCCCGAGCTCTTCTTCTCGCATCGGCGAGACGGGAAGCCGCGGGGCGTGCAAGGGGTGCTTGCCTCGGTCGCAGGAGACGTTCGATAGCGGCTGGAAATCCCCGCCCCGGGTACGAAACGCTTGGCTAACCAAACTGGACGCGTAGCGTTGTCGCCTGACGAGGTTCGGGAGCGCTACGAGCGCATCCGGGCCGAGGTCGGAGACGCCGTCACGATCGTCGCGGCGACGAAGTACGTCTCCGTCGAGGAGCTGGCGGTCCTGGCCGAGGCCGGAATCGAGGTGGTGGGAGAGAACCGCGCCCAGGATCTCGAGGCGAAGCACGCGGTCTACGGGGACGCCTTCCGCTGGCACTTCATCGGGCATCTCCAGAGCCGCAAGGCGAAGACGGTGAACGCGATCTGCGAGCTCGTCCATTCGCTCTCGTCGGAATCTGCCGCCAAGCGCCTCGAGATCCCGGCGCTCGTCGAGGTCAACCTCTCGGGCGAGGAAACGAAATCAGGCGTGTCGGAGGGCGAGCTCGACGCGCTGATCGCGGCCTATCCCGACGTGAGAGGCCTGATGACGATGCCGCCCGAGATCGAGGACCCGGAGAGCTCGCGCCCGTACTTCCGGCGCCTGCGCGAGCTCGCGGCCGACCGGGGCCTGAAGGAATTGTCGATGGGAACGAGCCAGGACTACCGGATAGCGGTGGAGGAGGGCGCGACGCTGATCCGAATAGGCTCCGTGCTCTACCGCGGTTAGAATCCCCCTGGAAATGGCCTTCGGAGACGTCTGGAACCGCACGCTCGTCTACTTCGGGATCGCCGAGGAGGACGACGAGTGGGATGAGGACGGCTACGTCACCGAGGAGGAGCTCGAGCGCACCTACAGCGAGCGTCCGAACGTCCGCCGGCTGACGCCGCGCAGCAGGCGCCAGGAATTCGACGACTGGACCGATCCCGACGCCGACGAGCAGCGCACCGCCGTGGTCAGGCCGCGGCGTCGCGAGCGGCGCGGCGAGGTCGCCCCGATGCCTGGCCCGACGCCGGTGCCCTCGGTCCGCGTGCATCTCGTCGTCCCGCACACGTTTCAGGACGCCCAGCAGATCGCCGACCGGTTCAAGGACGGGATTCCCGTGATCCTCAACTTGCAGGGCGCCGACCAGGAGCTGTCCAAACGCCTGATCGACTTCACCAGCGGCCTCACGTACGCCCTGGACGGCGGGATGCAGCGCGTCGCCGACAAGGTCTTCCTGCTGACCCCTCGCAACGTCGAGGTTTCCGCCGAAGAGCGTGCCCGCCTGCTCGAGAGTGGCGGCTTCTTCAATCAAGCCTGACCTGAGCGTAGGAACGCCGCCTTCCAAGCCGAACCTAGGCGCATGGGCTTGAGCCCGCAGTCCGTCCTGCTCTTTGACGCAGCGTCGTCGGCGAACCGCTTCATCGACGACTTCATCTGGGTCTACATCCTCTTGATCTTCATCTACGTCCTGAGCTCGTGGATCCGAGTCCCGTATTCGCCCTGGATCCGGCGTGTCCAGGACTTCCTGCGCGACGTCTGTGAGCCGTACCTGCGGCTGTTTCGCCGCCTGCTGCCCTCGTTCGGGCCGCTCGACCTCTCACCGGTCGTGGCGGTCATCTCCCTGGTGATCCTGATGAGAGTGGTCGACGCAATCTTCGACGCCTTCTGACCGAGAAAGGAGGGGCCTCGATGGCCTACACGCCCGTTGAATTGAGACATTTCCGCTTCAAACGCGGTCTGTTCGGCTACCAACGCGCACCCGTCGATCGCACGATCGACGAGGTCGCCGACTCGTTCGAGACCGTCTGGCGCGAGCGAGCCGACTACGCGGACCGGATCGAACAGCTACAGGCCGAGTTGAAGCGCCATCGCGAGCTCGAGACGCTGCTGCGCACGACGCTGACGGGCGCTGAGCAGACCGCCCACGAGCTCAAGGACCAGGCCCGGCGCGAAGCGGCGCTCGTGCTCGAGGAAGCCCACGCAGAGGCGCGGAGGATCACCCGCGATGCGCTGGCCGAGAGGGAAAGGCTGGGAGCCGAGACCCACCGGATCAAGGCTCTGCTCGGAGCGGCGCTCGACGCCGTCGACGACGCCGATGGGGAGACTCGGGTCGAAGCGGCATAAAGCCGAAACCTATACTGGACGGATGGCCGCACCATCGACCCGTCTTCGTCTGCGCGTTTCTCCTGGAGCGCGTTCGAACGCGATCGTCGGCAGGCACGGCGCGGGGTGGAAGGTCCGCGTGACCGCTGCGCCCGAGGGCGGCAAGGCGAACGACGCCGTCCTCCGGCTGCTCGCCGAGCGTCTCGACTTACCGGGCAAGCGCCTGACTCTCGTTTCGGGGCCGTCGAGCAGGGACAAGATCGTCGAGCTGCACGGCATCGACGCGGCAGAGGCCGAGCGGCGACTCGCCCGACCCCGGTAGAAGCGATGAGCACGCAGATCGACACGGAGCACTTCCGCGCACGCCTCGAAGACGAGCAGCGGAAAGTGCGAAACGCGATCCAGTATCTCCAGAAGGAGAACCCGGCCGTGCCGGAAGAGATCACAGGCGACCTGGCGATGGGCCCCGGGGACAATCACCTCGCCGATCTCGCAACCGAGACCATCGACCGCGAGATCGACTACACGCTCGAAGAGAACTCCGGCAATGTCCTGCGCGAGATCGAAGGGGCGCTGAAGCGCATCGAGGACGGGACCTACGGCTTCTGCACAGCCTGCGGCAAGCCGATCGAGCCGGAGCGGCTCGAATACCTGCCGTGGGCGACGGCATGCGCCGACGACGCCCGGGGAGGCCGCGGATGAGGTTCAGCCCTGATCACCCATCAGACGGAAGCCGTGCCCACACCCGGGTTTAGCGGTCGCGCGAGTGAATCGCGCGACTTCTTAGATGGCATTCCAAGCGATGCCTTGAACGAGCCGCGCGCGGTTGACGTCCGCGTTGGCTCGTCGACCGACGCCCTGACGCCGATCTCGGTGGCGACGCGCTCGCTCGCGGCCCGCTGGCCTCAGTGGATCGCCCTGGGCCTCGTGGTCGGGGCAGCCGTGCTCGCAGACCAGGTGACGAAGCACATCGTCGCGGGCCAGCTGGCACTGGACGACTCGGTTCACGTCCTCGGCCCGTTCTCGATCCATCACGTCCAGAACTCCGGGATCGCCTTCGGCTTGTTCGCGAACGCGACCGCGCTCGTAACTGCGCTGACGGCGCTCGCGGTCGGCTGGATGCTGGTCTTCTTCGCCCGCTCCGGCGCCCGCCACCCGGTGCTGCCGGTCGCGCTCGGTCTGCTGATCGGGGGCAGCTTCTCCAACCTCGTCGACAGGATCCGGCTTGGCCACGTGACCGATTTCCTCGACTTCCGCTACTGGCCGGCCTTCAACCTCGCCGACACGTTCATCGTGGTCGGCGTCAGCATCCTCTTCGCCGCGATCCTGCTCGGCGACACCCGCCGCTGAGCTTTTCTGTCAGCCTCCGGGTTCCCCCCGACGCTGCCGGCGAGCGGCTCGACCGGTTCGTTGCCACATTGCCGGAGGTCGCCTCCCGCGCTGAAGCTGAGCGCCTGCTCGCCGGCGGTGCAGTGCGGGTGGACGGCGAGCCGCGCCCGAAGAGCCACCGCCTCGCCGGCGGCGAGCTGTTGGAGATAGATGCCGCCGAGCGGCGCGACGTCGCCCCCGAGCCGGAGAGGCGCGACCTGCGGATCGCCTACGAGGACGAGCATCTGCTCATCGTCGACAAGCCGGCGGGGATGGTCGTCCATCCCTCGGCCGGCCATTCGGGCGGAACGCTCGTGCAGGCACTGCTCGACCGCGGGATCGCAGGAGGAGACGTACCGGAACGCCCCGGCATCGTCCATCGCCTCGACCGCGACACTTCGGGCCTGCTCGTCGTCGCCCGTTCCGAGGAGGCCTACGCCCGGCTGCAGGACCTCGCTCGGCAGCGGGCGCTCGACCGCCGCTATCTGGCGCTCGTCCGCGGCAGACCGCGGTCCCGGACGGGCCGGATCGAGGCGCCGATTGGCCGCGACCGTCACGATCCGCTGCGGCAGTCGCTCGACACGGACACGCCGCGGGAGGCGATCACGCACTTCGAGGTCGAGCGCCTGCTTTCGAAGCACGCATTGCTTTCGATCAGGCTGGAAACGGGACGGACGCACCAGATCCGCGTTCACCTCGGCGCGATCGACCTTCCCGTCGTTGGTGACCCGGTCTACGGCGTCCCCGACCCCGAGCTCCGCCGGCAGTTCCTGCACGCGAACAGGCTGAGCTTCCCGCATCCCTTCCGCGGCGGGACCGTCGAGGCCGAGTCGCGGCTCCCCGACGAGCTTCAGGCAGCGCTGGCGCGCTTGGCCTCGTAGAGGCGCAGGTCGGCGAGCGCGAACAGCGCCTGCGCGTCGTCGCCGTCGTCCGGGTAGCGCGTCACGCCGGCGCTCAGGCCGACCGGGACCGCCAGCTCGCCGGAGTCGACGACCTCGCCGATGCGGGCGTTGAGCCGGCCGAGGAAGGTCTCGCCGGTACTCAGATCCGATTCCACGAGCAGGGCCGCGAACTCGTCGCCGCCCATCCGACCGGCGAGATCCGACTGGCGGATCTCCTCACGTAAGAGCCGGGCGACCTGTTTCAGCGCGCGATCGCCGGCCTGATGGCCGTGCGTGTCGTTGAGCTCCTTGAAGTCGTCGAGGTCGAAGAAGACGAGCGTGACACCGGAGCCGTAGCGCTTGGCGCGCTCGAGCTCGAGCTCCAGCTCGCGCGTGAAGGAGGTCTGGTTGAGCAGATCGGTGAGCGCGTCGTGGCGAGCCTGGTAGGTGAGCTCCGAGGTCGCACGGTCGAAGTACGCGACGACGCACTCGGTGACCAGGCTGTCGATCACGTCGTGCAGGCGCTCCTCGAGCACGAAGACGTCAGAGGCCTCGAGCACGGCGCTGCGCTCGCGCACGAGCCGCCAAAGAACTCGCCGGAGGACGAGGAACTCGGTGACGATGTCACGCGGCGCGAAGCCGAGCGCCTCGCGCTCGCGGGCGTGATCGCGGACGAGCGCGGCGAGCTGACTGCCGCGGCGGAGACGTTCCGGCCTGGGATGGTGCAGGTGCTCTGCGAGCTCGGCGATGAAGGTCGGCATGTCGCCGAGCTGGCCGATGCGGCCGAGCCGGGCGAGGGGCGGAATCATGTCGTCCCGAAGTCCTTCCGCGACCACGGCGAGCGCGAGTTCCCACGCTTCGGCGCGGATTTCGTGGGCGAGGTGGGCGAGGGATTCTGACGTCTCGGGCAGCGGCGGCTCCACACGGCAACCATCGGCATCCGTTGGAACAAACCTGAGTTCTAAACAAGGTGCTCGCTTGCGACACCGACCCAAAGGCGCCGCTAAAAAGCGAGTTCTGAGGAGATTCGGTGGTTGGTAAGATGCACTGATTACACCCGACCCGGTGGGTCGGCTGGGTGGCGGTGCCGGCGTAGACGACGCCCGGTTCCACCCGGTTGCCACCGGCAGCACCGCAGCCAAAACCACAGAAAGGGGCTTAGCCCGTGGCAGTCGTCAGCATGCGAGAGCTTCTGGAAGCCGGAGTGCATTTCGGCCACCAGACGCGCCGCTGGAACCCGAAGATGAAGCGTTTCATCTTCGGCGAGCGCGGCGGCATCTACATCATCGACCTCCAGCAAACGCTCGAACGGCTCGAGGAGGCGGCCGCGTTCGCGAGGAATCTCGCCGAGCGCGGCGGCTCGGTGCTGTTCGTCGGCACCAAGAAGCAGTCCATGGACGCGATCGCCGAGCAGGCGCAGCGCGTGGGGATGCCTTACGTCCACCACCGTTGGCTCGGCGGCCTGCTCACGAACTGGCGAACGATCTCGAACCGGATCGAGCGCCTGCACGAGCTTCGCCGGCTCCGCGATGACGGACAGCTCGACCTGCTCCCCTCGAAGGAGCGAATCGCGATGATGGCCGAGCTCGAGAAGCTCGACACGAACCTCGGCGGCGTCGCGGATATGCGCAAGCAGCCCGACGCAGTCTTCGTCGTCGACCTGCGCAAGGAGCAGCTGGCGGTGCGCGAGGCCCGCCGGCTCGGCCTGCCGATCATCGCGCTCGTGGACACGAACTGCGATCCGGACGAGGCGGACTACGTGATTCCCGGCAACGACGACGCGATCCGCTCCTGCTCGCTCGTGATCCGCGCGATCGCAGATGCGATCGAGGCCGGCAAGGCCAAGGTGACGCCGGCCGAGATGGCCGCTCCCGCCGCGGAACCCGAGGAGCCGGTTGGAGAGGAGCAGCCTGAGCCTCTTGCGGAGGAGCCCCAGCCGCAGGCCGAGGCACCGCCCGAACCCGAGGCCGAGCCTGCGCCCGAGCGCGAGCCGGAACCTGAGGCGGCGTCCGAGGTAGCCACAGCGGCAACCTCACGGCCCGAAGGCGAGGGCGCGTGACCGAGATCTCGGCGGCGCTCGTCAAGGAGCTCCGCGACCAGACGGGCGCCGGAATGATGGACTGCAAGCGCGCCCTGCAGGACACGAACGGCGATCTGGAGGCGGCCAAGAAGCTGCTACGGGAGCGCGGGCTCGCCAGCGCCGCGAAGCGCGCCGGTCGCGAGACGACCGAGGGCAAGGTCGGCTACCGGGTCGCCGACGATGGCAAGCTCGGCGTCATCGTCGCGGTTGGCTCCGAGACCGAGCCGGTCTCGAACAACGAGGAGTTCCTCGCCTTCGCCGTCAAGGTGCTCGAAGCGGTGGAGCGGGAGGGACCCGCTGCCGTCGAGCAGCTCGACGAGGAACGCCAGGAGCTTGCGGCCAAGCTCGGTGAGAACATCGTTGTCACCGGAGCGGCGCGGTTCGAAGCCGTCGACGGGGCCGTGATCGACGGCTACTCGCACCCGCCGGCGAACAAGCTCGGCGTGCTCCTCCAGGTCCGCGGCGGCTCGAACGAGCTCGCCCACAAGCTCGCGTTGCACATCGCAGCATCGCCAGCGACGCGCTGGATCGGCCGCGAGGACGTCCCGGAGGAGCTCGTCACCGCGGAGCACGAGATCTACGCGCACTCGGACGAAGTGCAGTCGAAGCCAGAGCAGGCGCGCGAGAAGATCGTCGAGGGGATGCTGAACAAGCGCTTCTTCGCCGAGCAGGTGCTCGTCGACCAGCCTTGGATCCACGAGGCTTCGAAATCCGTCGGGGACGTGCTCGCCGAACAGGGAGCAGAGGTGCTCGAGTTCGAGCGCCTCCAGCTCGGTTAGTGCCCCTCCAGGCAATGCACGCCCGCCTCTGGCCCGCGATCACGCGGCGCCAGGAACCACCCTCGCCCTCGCCAAGGCAACCAGCCTTGGCCGCGGACGAGTGCGGCCCCTGGCTTGGTGCTCGCGACCCAGAGGCTAGACAGCATCACCTGAAGGGGCACTCGTGACCCTCAGCTCGGAAGAGGTCGTCTCCGAGCCCGCACGCGCGGTCTTCAGCCGCGTTCTCCTGAAGCTCTCAGGGGAGTCGCTGATGGGCGACAAGGAGTACGGGCTCGACGGGGAACGGATCGACTCGGTTGCCGGGGAGATCATTGAGGTTCAGCAGCAAGGCGTCGAGCTCGCGATCGTCGTCGGCGCCGGGAACATCTACCGCGGCATGGCTGCTGCCGCGGAAGGAATGGACCGGGCGACAGCGGACTACGCCGGGATGCTCGCGACGCTTCTCAACGCGCTCGCCCTCCAGGACGCGCTCGAGCGGCAGGGTGCCCACACCCGCGTCCAGTCGGCGATCGAGGTCTCCGAGGTCGCGGAGCCGTACATCCGCCGGAGGGCGATCCGCCACCTCGAGAAGCAGCGGATCGTGATCTTCGCTGCGGGCACGGGCAATCCGTTCTTCACCACGGATACGGCCGCAGCCCTGCGCGCGCTCGAGATCAATGCGGAGGCCATCCTGATGGCGAAACACGGGGTCGAGGGGGTGTACAACGGCGACCCGCGACTCGATCCGAACGCGGAATTCCTGCCCGAGATCACACACCTCGAGGCGATCGAGCGAGGCCTCAAGGTGATGGACACGACGGCGCTCTCGCTCTGTATGGACAATCATCTGCCGATCCACGTCTTCGCGCTGGCGGACGGCAACATCCGCCGCGTCGTTGACGGGGAGCGTGTCGGCACCATCGTTTCCACCCCGACCTCCGGAGCAGACAGATGACGATCGACGAGTTCATTGAGGACGCGACCCGCCGGATGGACAAATCCGTCGAGTCCGCCCAGCACGAGTTCAACACGCTGCGAACGGGCCGTGCCTCGGCGGCACTGCTCGACCGGATCCAGATCGACTACTACGGCACGAAGACGCCGCTCAACCAGCTGGCCTCGATCAACGCGCCCGAGCCCAGGCTGCTGACGGTGCAGCCGTTCGACCCGAGCTCGCTGCCGTCGATCGAGCGGACGATCCAGGAGTCCGACCTCGGCCTGACCCCGTCGAACGACGGCAAGATCATCCGCTTGCCGATCCCGCAGCTGACCGAAGAGCGCCGCAAGGAGCTCGTCAAGGTCGCGCGGCAGATGGCGGAGGACGGACGCGTCGCTGTCCGGAACGTCCGCCGAGACGTCATGCACCACCTGAAGGAGCTCGTGGACAAGGGGGAGGTCGGCAGCGACGAGGAACACCGGGCCGAAGAGCGTGTCCAGAAGCTGACGGACGACCACACCCACAAGATCGACGACCTCCTCAAACGCAAAGAGGAGGAGATCCTCGAAGTCTGAGGCCTCCGTGGGCCTGCTCGATCGATTCCGCAAGCCTCGGGCGCCGGAGCTGCCGCCGGAGCCGGTCGGCTGCGTTGCGATCATTCTCGATGGAAACGGGCGCTGGGCGATGTCACGAGGGCTCCCCGTCGCGGAGGGCCACCGGGAGGGTACGCGGGCGCTACGGCGGACGGTCGAGGCAGCGATCGAGCTCGACATCGGCTCGCTCGTCGTCTACGGCTTCTCGACCGAGAACTGGACTCGTCCTCCGGACGAGGTCGACTCCCTGATGGAGATCTTCAGCGAGACAATCGATCGCGAGCTGCCGGATCTCGCGAAGCAAGGAGTTCGGGTGCGATTTCTCGGCCGCCGGGACCGCGCTCCTGATGAGCTGCGGGAGAAGATGGCCGACCTCGAAGCCCGAACCGGCGCGAACGACCGCCTTGACCTCTGGATCGCATTCGACTACGGCGGCCGCGCCGAGCTGGCCGATGCCGCGAGGCGGCTCATCCAGGTGGGTATTCAGCCGGACGAGATCGACGAGGACACGTTTGCCCGGGCGTTATACGAGCCGGAGCTGCCCGATCCGGATCTGCTGATCCGCACCGCCGGCGACCAGCGGATCTCGAACTTCCTCCTCTGGCAGCTCGCGTACGCCGAGCTCGTCTTCGTCGAGAAGCCCTGGCCGGACTTCGGGGAGGAAGACCTGCGCGCGGCTCTGGCCGAGTATGCGAACCGCGAGCGGAGATTCGGCGGCCGGTAGTTGAGCTCCCTTTGGTCGCGGATCGTCGTCGGCGCCGTGCTCCTGCCGGCCGTGCTCGGGCTGGTCTATCTCGGCGGCTGGTGGCTCTGGGTACTCGCACTCGTGGCGGCGCTGATCGCGCTCCACGAGCTCTATCGGATCGCAAGGCCGCTGCGACCGCTCGTGCTGGCGGGCTACGCCGGCACGGTGCTCGCTCTGCTCGGCGCCCAGCTCGGCGGGATTCCGTGGATGACGGCCGGCTTCCTGAGCACGATCGCGGTGGCGTTCGTCCTCAAAGGCATCTCCGACACCCGGCAGTCGCTGACGGTGGCGATCGCGACCACGGTCTTCGGCGTCGCCTGGATCGGGCTCGGGCTCGGACACGCCCTGCTGCTGCGCTCGATCCCCGAGCATGGGCGCCTGGCCGTCTTCACGGTGCTGCTGACCGTCTTCGCGGCGGATGCGTTCGCCTACTTCGTCGGCTTGCTGATCGGCCGGCACAAGATGGCGCCGGTGCTCTCACCAGGGAAAACGTGGGAGGGCCTGGTGGCGGGGACGATCGTGGCGATTCTGGTGCCCTTCTTCGCCCTCTACCACCAGCACTTCCTGTCGGTCGGGGAATCCCTCGCGCTGGGCGTCGTGATCGCGATTTCGGCCCCGCTGGGCGATCTGTTCGAGTCCGCCCTGAAGCGCGACATGAACGTCAAGGACTCGGGCCGCCTGCTCGGCGGCCACGGCGGGATGCTGGACCGCATCGACGCTCTGCTCTTCGCTTCGGTCGCGTCGTATTACCTGGTTCGCGCCTTTGGGTGGGCCTGAATCCGCGGCCCCTGTCCGCCTCGTACACTCTGATGCAATGAAGCGAATCGCCCTCCTCGGGGCCACGGGGTCGATCGGGCGACAAGCGCTGGAAATCATCGCTGCGCACCCGGAGCTCGAGCTGGCCGCCGCCGCCTCCGGCTCGCAGCCGATCGATGGGCTCGCCCCATTGACGCAAGTCGGCGGCGACCTGACCGAGCTGCTCGAGCGCGCCCAGCCCGACGTCGTCCTCAACGCCGTTGTCGGCTTCGCGGGCCTCCCGGCGACGCTCTGGGCGCTCGAGCGGGGTGTCGATTTGGCGCTGGCGAACAAGGAGAGCCTCGTGGCCGCCGGCGAGCTGGCGACGAGCGCATGGCGGCGTGGGGGAGGGCGGTTGCTGCCGGTCGACAGCGAGCACTCGGCCGCCCAGCAGTGCCTCGAGGGCCGGGCGCCCGAGACCGTTCGCTCGCTGGTGCTGACCGCCTCAGGCGGGCCGTTCCGTGGACGGAGCCGCGAAGAGCTCGGCGACGTGACGCCGGCGGAGGCGCTCGCGCACCCGACCTGGAACATGGGCCCGAAGATCACCATCGACTCGGCAACGCTCGCCAACAAGGGTCTCGAGCTGATCGAGGCGCACTTCCTCTTCGGCCTCGACTACGAGCAAATCGAGGTCGTGATCCATCCGACGTCCACCGTCCACGCGCTCGTGCGCTTCCGCGACGGCGCAGCGCTCGCCCACCTCGGCTACCCCGACATGCGTGTGCCCATTTCCTTCGCGCTGATGTACCCGGACCGCGCAGCCACGCCGGTACCGCCGCTCGACTTCGCATCCGGCCTGACGCTCGAGTTCGCGGCGCCTGACGTGGAGACGTTTCCGTTGCTGGCCCTGGCCCGCCGCGCGGGTGAGCAGGGCGGTACGTATCCCTGTACGTTCAATGCCGCGAACGAGGTCGCGGTCGCTGCGTTCCTCGAAGGAAGGCTGCCCTTCCTTGGAATCGCAGAGACTGTGGAGGAGACGCTGGCGTCCGTGAACGGCGCGCCGGCGGACGATTTGAGCGAGCTTGTCGCCGCCGACGCCGAGGCGCGCCGACTGGCCAAGAGGACTGCGGCGACGGCATGAGCATCCTGATCGCGATCGCCGGGCTCGCCTTCCTCGTGCTGATCCACGAGGCCGGCCACTTTTTCACCGCCCGCGCGGTCGGCATGAAGCCGAAACGCTTCTACGTGGGCTTTCCGCCGGCCCTCCTCAAGACCACGCGGAAGGGAATCGAGTACGGAATCGGCGCGATCCCGCTCGGGGGCTACGTCAAGATCCCCGGCATGCACAGGCCGGCGCCGTCCGACCTGGACACGAGTTTCGGGCCGGCGCTGCTCCACGACCCTTCGCTCGTCGGGCCGGTCGAGCGGCTGAAGCGGCTGGTCGCTGAGGGGGACTTCACCGAGGCCCGCACCGCCCTTGTGAGCCTCGACGAGGAGCTGGAGCGAGCGCAGCTGCCTCCAGTGGCGGAGCGAGCGGCTCGCCGCGGCCGTGAGGAGCTCGCCGACGCTCTCGGCCCCGAGGCGTACTGGCGGCAGCCGACCTGGAAGCGCGTCCTCGTGATCGCGGCGGGCCCACTGACGAACATCCTCTTCGCGATTGTCGTGCTGGCGGTCGTCTACATGCTCGGGATCCCTGACGGCGCCTCTCGCCGTGTCGAGAAGGTCTCGCCGAACTCACCGGCGGCGCACGCCGGCCTGCGCCCGGGCGACGAGATCGTGGCCGTCAACCTGCAGCCGACGAGAACCTTCAAGCAAGTCTCGAAGGCGATCAGAGCGACCAAAGGGAAGCCCGTGATCGTCTCGGTGCGCCGGCCGCCGGGGAGGTACATCGAGCTGCCTCCGGAGAAGACGATCAAACAGAACGGCTACTACATCTACGGCTTCCAGCCGGCCGGGGTCGTGTACAAGCGGTACGACCCTGCCACCGCGGTCGGGTTCGCGGCCAGGGACACCTGGGACGTGACCAAAGGCATCGCCACGTCATTGGTCTCGATCGTCCAGGGCCCGGGACGCAAGCAGGTCTCGTCTCCCGTCGGCATCGTCGACGTATCCAGCCAGGCGGTGAAGACGGACTACCGCGACTATCTGGAGATCCTGGCGCTGATCAGCCTCTCGCTCGCGCTGCTCAACCTGTTGCCGCTGCTCCCGCTCGATGGGGGCCATATCGCCTTCTCGCTGATCGAGGGGATTCGCGGCCGTTCGGTCGGCCGCGCCGTGTACGAGCGGGTCTCAGCCGTCGGAATCGCGCTGGTGCTGCTGTTGTTCTTCGTCGGCCTTTCGAACGACGTCGGGCGAATCGGCGGAGGCTAGACTCGCAACGCGATGGCAAGTGAACGCTCGATCAACGTAGGCGGCGTTCAAATCGGCGGTGGCGCTCCGGTTGTCGTCCAGTCGATGACGCTGACGAAGACGCACGACGTCGAGGCGACGACGGCTCAGATCGCCGCGCTCGTCTCAGCAGGGTGCGAGATCGTCCGCGTCGCGGTACCGAAGTCTGAGGACGCCGAGGCGCTGCCCAAGCTCGTTCGACTCTCTCCGATCCCGGTAATCGCGGACATCCACTTCAACGCGAGCCTGGCCCTCCGCGCGATCGAGGCCGGCGTCGCCGCCGTCCGGATCAACCCCGGCAACATCGGCGGGCCGGACAAGGTGGCGGAGGTCGTTCGCGCGGCGAAGGCCGCCGGCATGCCGATGCGCATCGGTGCCAACTCCGGCTCACTTCCGAAGCACCTCTCGGACCTGGCGCAGAGCGACCAGGCTGAGGCACTCGTCGAGGCGGCGCTCGAGGAGGTTCGCCTGCTCGAGAGCCTCGACTACTACGACTTCAAGATCTCGGTCAAGTCGAGCCACGTACCGACGATGATCCGCGCGTACCGGCTGCTCGCCTCGAAGGTTCCGTATCCGCTTCACCTAGGTGTCACCGAGGCCGGAACGCCGTTCTCCGGCTCGGTCAAGAGCGCCGTCGGCATGGGCGCGCTGCTGGTGGACGGTATCGGCGACACGGTGCGAGTCTCACTGACCGCCGACCCGGTCGAGGAGGTGAAGACTGCCTTCGAGATCCTGAAGGCGTTGGGCCTGCGCGAGCGGGGGCCAATCATGATCGCCTGCCCGAGCTGCGGGCGCGACAACGTCGGCGTCCAGAACCTCGCCGAGAAGGTCGAGGAACGCCTATACGCCTACCCGCAGCACTTCGAGGTCGCGGTGCTCGGCTGCGCCGTCAACGGACCGGGGGAAGCGGGCGACGCCGACTTCGGCATTGCAGGCGGCCGCGACGTCGGCTTCGTCTACGCCCACGGCCGCGTGCTGAAGAAGGTCTCGTCCGACATCCTGGTCGACGAGCTCTTCCACGAGATCGACAAGTGGATCGCGGACGGCATGCATCGGCCCAAGCGCCTCAAGATGGCAAAGCCGGCGGCTCTGGCCATGGCAGAGGCTTCACTGATCCCGATCGAGTAGCCTGAGCGGGCAACGGTGATCGCCCGGGCCTCACAGCTCTTTCTGCCGACCCTGCGCGACGACCCGGCGGATGCCGAGGCCGTCAGCCACAAGCTGCTCGTTCGCGGCGGCTTCATCCGGCAAGTCGCGGCAGGCCTCTGGACGTTCACGCCGCTTGGCTGGCGCGCCCACCGCAAGGTCGAGCAGATCATCCGCGAGGAGATGGACGCGATCGGCGCCCAGGAGTGGCTCGCGCCGGTGCTGACGCCGGCCGAGCTCTGGGAGGCGACCGGCCGCTACGCGATCACCGAGCTCTTCAAGCTCGACGACCGGGCGGGCCGTCACTACGTGCTCCCGCTCACGCACGAGGAGACCTTCGCGTTCCACGCACGCGAGATTCAGAGCTACAAGGAGCTGCCGCAGTCCTGGTACCACTTTCAGACGAAGGACCGTGACGAGCCGCGCCCGCGCAGCGGCCTCATCCGCGTCCGCGAGTTCATCATGAAGGACTCGTATTCGTTCGACCGTGACGAGGCGGGTCTGGAGGAAAGCTTCCGCAAGCACGGTGGGGCGTACTGGAAGATCTTCGAACGCTGCGGGCTCGAGTTCTACGAGGTGGCCGCGGAGTCCGGGATCATGGGCGGCAGCGGCTCGCGGGACTTCCTCGCGCCCTCCGGCTCGGGCGAGAACACGCTCGTCACCTGCGAGAACGGCGACTTCGCAGCCGACATCGAGGTCGCCCAGACAGTTCCGTGTCGGCCGACGTTCCCGGAGCGACTCGAACGGCCCGAGGAGGTCGATACGCCCGGGACGACCACGATCGAGGCGCTCGCAGAGCTCCTCTCGATCGACCCGGGGGCGACGTCGAAGGCGATGCCGGTCGTGAAGCGTGACGGCGCGCTCGTGCTCGCGCTCATCCGCGGCGACGACCGGCTCGACGAGATGAAGATGCTGGCCGCCCTCGGCTCCGACTTCCGGCTCGCGACCGATGAGGAGATCGGCGCGGCGTTCGGCGCCGATCCGGGCTCGATCGGGCCCATCGGCTTCGACGGCGAGGTGATCGCGGACGAGACACTCGGAGAGGGCCAATACGTTGCGGGGGCGAACCGCACCGGCTTTCACCTGCGTGGGGTCGAGGCGGGCCGCGACTACCAGCCGCGGTTCGCCGACCTACGGGCGGCGAAGGAAGACGACACGTGCCCCGGCTGCGGCGGCCGCCTCCACTTCCAGACCGCGATCGAGATCGGCCACATCTTCAAGCTCGACACGGTCTACTCGGCGCCGCTCGGGGCAACCTTCCTCGACGAGGATGGGACCGAGAAGCCGCTGGTCATGGGCAGCTACGGGATCGGCCCCGGTCGAGTGATGGCTGCGATCGTCGAGCAGAGCCATGACGAACAGGGAATTGTGTGGCCTCGATCTGTGGCACCGTACGATGTGCACGTGGTCGCGCTCCCAGGCGTCGAAGAGCAGGCCCTCGAGGCGGCGACGGTTCTCGACGCCGCAGGGCTCAGCGTCCTCCTGGACGATCGCGACGCGCGCGCGGGCGAGAAGTTCGCCGACGCCGATCTGATCGGTCTGCCGACCAGAATCACCGTCGGCAAGAAGACGGTCGACGACGGCGCCGTGGATGTGCGCGACCGGGCCACGGGCGAGGAGCGCCGGGTAGCGATCGCATCCCTCGGAGAGGCGTTCTAGTGGCCCGGCGGAAGCGCAGGTTCAGCGAGGAGCCCTTCGGCCCGACGATCGAGAAGCTGATGGACGAGACCGGCGTCACGTACCGGGCGCTCGCCGACAAGACGAAGCTCTCCGCCGGCTATCTCAACCATCTCGTGCACGGCAACCGGCCGGTGCCCTCCGACGACGTGATGCGAACGCTGGCGAAGGCGCTCGGCGTCGAGCCCGAGCACTTCCGTGAGTACCGCCTACGCGTGATCACCGAGCGCCTCGAGGCGATGCCGGATTTGATCGACCGGCTCTACAAGCGCCTGCGGAAGTAGTTCAGGGCGCGCTTTTCTCAAGAGAGCCGAGCGACCACAGACGAGCCCTCTCCCCATTCACTCTCCGCTCGGCTCCCCAACACGAGGATAACTCGGAGCAGCGGCACGTCAAATCAAAGTTAGGTGGAGCCGGAGCGTGGCGCCCGTTCCGCTGCGGCTTAGAAGGAGCGCCCCTCCGGGGAGAGGCAGGAGGTGCTCCGGCTCCATACGCCGCAGTGGCCCTGAATGTCCTCGCCTACCGCGGGAGACGATAATAGAAGTAGCACTGAGACTGTTTCCGTGCGACAAGCCCTGTCAGGCGGGAGGAACGCGCCGGCGCCGCCACTTATCCAGGGTAATCGATGCGCCCACGCCGAGGAGCATCCCGAGCGCGACGACGGCGGCGGCCTTGGCGATTGCGTCTACGCCGCGTCGGATGGAGCCAACGAAGCGGTTTGTACTTGTGGATACGCCCTCGATCGACTTGGCAGGGAGGTCAACCTCCTCGAGATACACGCCGGGGTACTCGGGCACTTGGACGATGCTATTGCTTCGGGCGTCTCGGTCTGGGGTCACTCGACGGAGCCGGCACCCACCCCGTACTCTCAGGCGGCACGTGGGCGCGCCCGTCGATCTGCGCCCGTAGCTCCTCGAGGAAGCGAGCGCAGTCGGCGCGCAGTGCCTCAGAGACAAACTCGCCCGGAAGCTCGGACTCACGGGCAGGCGCGCCTTCAGGCTGTCGTTCTGGGTCCAGAAATTACTCCCCACTCGCTGTGGAAACTGTGGGTAACTCGTATGTGTGAACTGCACGCGCTCCACGCTTCGGGCTCAAGCGACGAGGTCGCGGCGCGACTCTAACCGGTCGCGCCCGGTGCGCCAACCACCCAAACGTTCGGGCTGACCAGACCTCCGGGGGGCGCGGTCGAACTCAGCGTTCACGATTATTGGTTGAAGCCGGGGCCGGGCGAACGCGTCTGCCGCATGACGCCCTCGGCGTTGGGGAGAGGCTGCCGTCGCCCCGGCTTTACACTCATTGTTGGCAGGGACACAAGACAGAATCAAGGTCAACCCACACGTCCCCGGCAGTCGGGGCGCCCGGATTTGAACCGGGGACCTCTTGTCCCCCAGACAAGCGCGCTAACCAGGCTGCGCCACGCCCCGTCGACCGTTGATGGTATCGCGACCCGGGGTTAGCGGCCGCCCGAGTGGCTCGGGCGGCCTCTTAGGCGGCATCGCAAGCGACGCCGCAGCAGGCTGCGCCGCGCCCCGTCGACCGTTGATGGTATCGCGACCCGGGGTTAGCGGCCGCCCGAGTGGCTCGGGCGGCCTCTTAGGCGGCATCGCAAGCGACGCCGCAGCAGGCTGCGCCGCGCCCCGTCGACCGTTGATGGCATCGCGACCCGGGGTTAGCGGCCGCCCGAGTGAATCGGGCGGCCTCTTAGGCGGCATCGCGAACGATGCCGCTGCAGGCTGCGCCATGTGGGCGCGCG
>WNGE01002215.1_pt1 | contig 32301 bp, 31 predicted proteins | sample 5400651 | NCBI WGS metagenome assembly WNGE01 (sample SAMN13153370, study PRJNA577476) | soil metagenome | isolation source: 60 cm soil or saprolite under grassland replicate 2 | place: USA:California | collected 2016-06-15
TGATCGTCAGGGATCCGCTGACATCCGGCGTGCGTCCCACCGCGGTGTTCGCCCCGATCGAGGCGAGCTGCTCCTGGACGCGATATCCCACGAACGAGCTCGTCGAATCGGCGAAGGAGCCGATCGAGGTGTCCACGTTCCAGGTGCCGTCGATGCCGCCCGAGCCGCCGGCTTGCGACGAGGCTGCCGGCTGCGAGGCGGTCGGTTGCGGCGAGCCGCTCGCCGACGTGGGCACGGGTGGCAGGCTAGTATCGGCGACCGCCGCCGGTCCGGCCGGCTGGAGGAACAGGTACCACAGCCCGTATCCGCCGACCGCGATGACGGCGAGGAGGGCGACGCCGACCGCGATGAGGATCGGCCGGCGTGAGCGGCCGGGCGATCCGTCCAGCTGGATCCTGGGCGGTGCTTCCATCTTGTCCTCCTGGGCGGGATCGTCGCGCGGTCCTGTGCGTTTCAACTGTGCCAGTCTGCGGGGTCGAATCTTTCGGGCGAGTTACGGCTGTGGCCTCGCGGCGTCCCCAGGCCCGGCGGCCCGACAGCCCGGCGGCCCGACAGCCCGGCGGCCCGGCCCATCGCAAGGCTAGCCGGAGCAGCGGCACGCACTGCGCGTGCCGCCACCCCGGTGTTGCTATCCGCTAGCCGGATGGCGTCGCCGAGGCGCCTGGCTTGTTCGGACAGTCGTGGGTGCGGGCGGGATTCGTCGTCCCGCCCGAGGCGCCGCCGGACGAGCCGCCCGGCGCCGTGGCCGCCGGCGATGCCGACGGATCCGGGCTGGCCGCACTGACGATCGCCACGCCGCCAGCGGCCATCAGGCCGATCGCGAGCAGGATCGTCGCCGCCATCCGCCGCGGACCGGACAGGGCCCGGCCACGAGGCGGCTGAGGCGGTGGCGTCCACCCCGTGGACGTGTCATTCAATTCCATCTGGTCTCCTTCGAATGCGAGCTTGGCTGAGATGTCCTGTTACGTGTCCATAGGCGTTGCCTCCGCGGAGCGGGACCTGGTCGGTCCGGACACCGGAGCCCGGACCCGTGACGCCGAGGTTGTGCCCCGATCGCCACCAAGGCATGTCCCTTCCTCCCGCGATGCATCCCCTAGGCCCCGGCCGGGGCGGTCGAGAGGTCGTACAGCGTTCCACCGCTGCCGCCGTAATCGACCGCCGTCCCGACCGACGTCACCCAGGCGTCGATCTCCGAGGTCGAGCCGCCGCGGCCACCGCCGCCGGGCCCACCAAACCCGCCACCGCCGTTGACCAGCACGTAGCGGATCTGTCCGGAGGCCACGAGCGCCTTGAACCGGGCCAGGGTCGGCGCAGGATCGGAGCCACTGAAGCCGCCCATCGCCATGACCGGCTCTCCACTGGCGAGCTGGATCGAGCCCGCCGCGTTGGCCGAGGTGGTGGCGACGATCCAGGTCGCCCCATTCCGGTTGGCCAGGAGGTAGGAGACGAGCGCCGGGTCCGACGACCCCCCACCACCGTCCCCGGCCCCGTCGCCGGCGCCTGGCTGCCCGGCCGGGCTGCCGGCGAAGCCGCCGAGCGCGCCTGGAGGGGCACCGATGCCGGCACGGCCCAGTCCCCCTGGAGCGCCTGAGCCCCCGGCGCCACCCGGCCCGCCATCGGCCGTGGCCGGTCCTGCGCTCGGGTCGCCGCCGGCATAGGCAGTCGCCATCGTATCGAGGGCGTAGGCGGCTGGACCGGCCAGCACCACCGCGACGCCGAGGCCCGCCGCGACGAGCTGCGTCCGTCGCCTGGTCGTGCTCGATGAGATCGCCGTCGGGATCGCCACGATGAGAGCCACAAGGGCCCCGCTGACGAGGACCGCCAGGCCGAGCCCTGGCGCGAACTCCGGCGTTCGCTGGAGGAGCTGCCAGGCCCATGCGGCGGACACGATGATCGTGCCGGCCAGGGCCAGGCCGCCGAACCGGGTCCGTGTTCGGAGCGCCCACAAGTCGACCGCACCCGCGCCTACCAGGGCGCCGATGGCGGGGGCCATGGCGACCGTGTAGTAGCTGTGAATGATCCCGGACATGAAGCTGAACACGAGGGCGTGCACGACTAGCCAGATTCCCCACATCAGGTATCCGGCGCGAACGCGGTCCGTTCTGGGCGCCCGCCTGCGGAGCCACAGCCCGGCTGCCAGGCCGGCGATCGAGAACGGGATGAGCCAGCTGACCTGCCCACCCAGCTGGGCGTTGAAAAGGCGCAGGAGCCCTGCCGACCCGCTGAACCCGCCGCCTCCGCCACCGCTGCCGGGACCACCGCCGCCGAACCCGAAGATCCGGGCGAGTCCGTCGTAGCCGAGGAGAAGCTCCAGGACGGAGTTCGTCGCGCTGCCACCGATGTAGGGGCGCGCTGACGCCGGCAGTAGCTCGACGACCAGCACCCACCACCCGCTGCTCAGCACGACCGCGATGGCGGCCACCACCAGGCCCGCCAGCCGACGCCGCAAGCTGCCGGGTGCGGCGATCGCGTAGGTGATCGCGAAGGCCGGCAGGACGAGGTAGGCCTGCAGGAACTTGGTGTTGAAGGCCAGGCCGACCAGGAGGCCGGCGGCCACCACCCAGCGCGTGCTGCCCGACTCGAGGGCACGGAGGAAGGTCCATCCGGCGAGGACGAGCAGCAACGTCAGCAGGGCGTCCGGGTTGTTGTAGCGGAAGATGAGCACTGCCGCCGGGGTGAGGGCCATGACGAGGGCGGCGATGACCGCCGCGACCGGCCCGAACGACCGCCGCACGACGACGAAGAGGAGGGCGACCGAGGCCACGCCCGCGAGCGCCTCGGGCAGCAGAATGCTCCACGAGCTGAGTCCGAAGAGCCGGACGGACAATCCCATCAGCATCGTGCCGAGCGGCGGCTTGTCGAGCGTGATGAAGTTGGCCGCGTCGAAGGAGCCGAAGAACCAGGCCGACCAGCTCTTCGACGCGGCGAGCGCGGCCGCCGAGTAGTACGAGTTGGCGAATCCGCTCACCGTCAGGTTGACGAGGTAGAGGATCGTGGCGACGAGGCTCACCGCGAGGTGCGCCGGGCGGACCCATGCTGCATCCTCGGCGCGGCCGCGGAGCAACCCCCGGATGACGGTCGCGAGCCGCGGCCGCACGATGTCCGAGCCGATGCCCGGGTGGCTGAGCGTGGTCATGTCGTGGTCCTTTCGAGATTCATCGGTTGACGCGCGGCACGACCGCCGCCGGCAATCCAGGAACGGAGCAGAACGAAACGGGCGACGCTTGCCAGCGCGTTCGCGGCCATGAGCACGGCCAGCTCGACCGGCCGCGCCACATGGGGCGCAGCGGCGCCGAGAAGCGCTGCGGCGGGTGTGGTGATCGACAGGGCGACGCCGTGGGCGAAGAGTCCCGCCAGGTGATCCCGTCCCAACGAGCCTCGGCCGCGCACGCCGAACGTCAGCCGGCGGTTGGCCGCTGTGTTACCCACGGCCGTCGCGGTCAGCGCCAGGCCGCTGGCCAGCGGCACATTGACCGTGCCGCGGAGCAGGGCGTAGAGCCCGGCGTAGGCGAGCGTGCTCAGGACCCCGATCGCGGCGAAGCGGCGCGCCTGCCTCGTGACAGACGACCGGGCCGGCGACGCGATTCTCCTTGGCCGCGCGAGCCTCAGAGGCACCGTCCGATTCGTCCGAAGGAGGCGCCACACGCCGCGCAGGTCGGCCAGGCCGGTGTTTACGAGCTGCACCCTCGAATCCGCGTCGTCGACCCAGTCGACCGCCACCTCATGGATGCGCAGCCCCGCCCGTTCCGCGAGCACGAGCAGCTCGGTGTCGAAGAACCACGCCTGGTCCTCGACCAGCGGCAATAGCTCTCGGGCCACGTCGGATCGAATGGCCTTGAAGCCGCACTGCGCGTCCCGGAAGCGAACGCCAAGGAGCGTTCTCAGCAGCAGGTTGTAGCAGCGCGAGATGACCTCCCGCTTCGGACCGCGCACGACCTGGGCGCCGGCAGCCAGCCGGCTGCCGGTAGCGATCTCGCTGTGCCCGGAGAGGAGAGGGGCCACGAGTGGCAACAGCGCGTCGAGATCCGTCGAGAGATCGACGTCCATGTAGGCGAGGACCGGCGCGTCGCTGCCCAGCCAGGCAGCGCGGAGGGCACGGCCGCGGCCCTTGCGATCGAGGTGGACGGCGCAGACGTCCCTTAGCTCGGATGTGAGCCGCTCGGCGATCAGCCAGGTCCCGTCGGTGCTGGCGTTGTCCGCGACGGTGATTCGCGCCGCGAACGGAAATCGCTCGTCCAGATAGGCCCGCAGCCGGCGGACGCTCCGCTCCAGGTCGCGCTCCTCGTTGAAGACCGGGACGACGACGTCGACGACCGGGCCGGCGGCGGGCTGTCGTCCCGAGCGTCCGCCGCTCGCGCGCGGGATCCGGACGCTCGGGACCAAGAGATCGCCGGGGATGGACGGTCGCCCGACGGTTGGTCGCGAGTGCGTTCGGCCGGCCGTCAATTCGGTTGCTGCTGTCATGCCCGCAGTCTCGCGAGCCGACCCTTTCGGTACGGTTACGCTCGGCGACCGCCGCCCAGGTCGGGCCCCCGTGAGGCGGCCGCGCCGCAATGAGCGCTGCGCGCGGGAGGCGGCCGTGCCGGAAGGCGCGCTGCGCGCCGGAGGCGGCCGCGCCCCGCTAGCGGGAGGCTTCGGTCGTGGGCGTGCGACGGCGAGAGGCCGCCTCGCGGGCGCCGGGAAACGCCCTTGGCCAGCTCACCGACATGCTCGCCCCGCCGGAGGGCGAGCCACCGATCTTCCAGCGCCCGCCGGTAGCCCGCACGATCGCGTCGGCGATCGCCAGGCCCAGGCCCGCGCCGGCCTCGGACTCGCTTGCCCGGTGGAAACGGTCGAAGATGCGCGAGCGCTCGGCCTCGGGGATCCCCGGCCCGGCGTCGTCGACGGTGACCTGGATCCGACCGCCGTCAGCCGCGACGTCGACGTGAACGACGCCACCTTCCGGCGAGTACTTGCAGGCGTTATCGAGCAACACCCCCAGGAGGCGATCGAGCCATTCAGGCGGTGCCGTGACGACCATGCTGTCGGTGGCGGCGGTCACCTCGAGGTGGAGCCGGCGCGTCTCGGCGATGGCCCCGAATCGGTCCGCGGTCTGGGCGGCGAGCACACCCAGGTCCACCGGCTCGGCGTTGGGCGGGCCCTGCGTCGCATCGAAGCGCGCCAGCCACAGGAGGTCGTCGAGGAGCCGTCGCATCCGCTTGGACTCCAGATCGACCCGCTCGAATGCCGTGCGATACCACTCCTCGGTGCGATCCTGGGCGAGGGCCAGGCTCGTGTTGGCCTCGATGACCGAGAGCGGCGTGCGCAGTTCGTGGGAGGCGTCGGCCGTGAAGTCCAGCTGCCGGCGACGGGCGAGCTCGACCGGCGTGGCGACCCGCCGGCCGATCGCGACCGCGCCGAGGAAGACCATCAGGAGCAGGACCGGTGCGATGACGATCTCGGCGAGCACGAGCGTCGCGCGCGACTGGTAGAGCGGCTCGAGCGACTGGGCGACGACGTGGTAGTCATCGCCGACCTGGCCGCCTACCACTCGCAGGTCCGAGCCCTCGACCGCGATCGTGGTTGGGCCACTGATCGTCCGGTACTCCTCGGGGAGGCTCAGGTCGTTCATCCGATCCGGAAGAACGGTCCCGTCGGGCTGGACGATCCAGGACAGGAACGGCAGGCCGCCGGGGCTGTCGGGCGCTGGGCCGCCGAAATCGCCGCCGCTCGGCGGCGGCCCGTGGCGCCAGCCGACCGAGGACGTGAGGCGAGCATCGATCTGCTGCATCTGGGTGGCCATGAAGATCGCGACAACGCCGATGGCCACCACGACGTAGGCCGCGCCGACAAGCGCCGTGGCCGTGAGCGCGACCCGCACCGACAGGCGCCGGACGTCATGGGGCCGTGCGGCGGTCACGCTTCCTCCAGGCGGTATCCGGCACCGCGCACGGTCACGATCCGGATGCCCGCGCTCGGCAGCTTGGCCCGAAGGCGGCTGAGCTGGACGTCGATCGCGTTCGAGCCCAACGGGTCGGTCTCATCCGCCCAGGCGTGCTCCGCGATCGCCCTGCGGTCCACCACGGCCGGCGAGCGTCGCATGAGGAGCTCGAGGATGAGGAACTCGGTGGCGGTCAGGTTGAGCGGGCGCGCCTCGACGCGGACGAGGAGCGTCAAGGGGGCGAGCGCCGCGACGCTGCCCTGCTCGAGCACCGGTCCGTCCACGCCTCGCGGCCGCCGCTGGAGCGCGCGGATGCGGGCGAGAAGCTCGCCGAAATCGAACGGCTTGACGAGGTAGTCGTCGGCGCCCGTGTCCAGGCCCCGGATGCGATCGGCCGGAGCGTCCCTGGCCGTGAGCATGAGGATCGCCGTGGGCCGGCTGTGGCGGCGCGCCCAGGCCACGACGTCGATCCCTTCCGCCCCCGGCATCCGCCAGTCGATGATCGCGACGTCGTACTCGTACCACTTGAGCTGGTCGATCGCGTCGTCGCCTCGATCCACCGCGTCGACGTGGTAGCCGTTGTCCTGCAGGCCCAGCACGATGACGTCCTGGAGCCCCGGGTCGTCCTCGGCGACGAGGATGCGCACGGGTCAGCCTCTCCCCGGCATGGATGCCGCGGCTGCCCGCAGTCGCAGCGCGAGGACCGGGCAGGCTTCCACGGCCCGGCGCGCGTGGCCCAGGAGGTCGTCCGTCACGGCCATGGCACGAATGATCGGGTAGCCCCAATCGTCGAGATCGACCAGCTCCGGGAGCAGCTCGGCGCACATCCCGAAGCCGTCGCAGCGGATTCGGTCGACCGTCAGGACGATCTCCGGCGAGGTTGACGGGGCGACCAAGGACGCGGCGCGGCCGCTGTCAAGCGCGGCGCTCATCGTCACGCCGCCCGCACCGCGGGCAGCGAGCAGCTGCCAGCTCGCTGGTGGCGATGGAACTCCTCGCCGAACACGCGGAGCGCGCTGTGGATCAAGCCGGCCGCTCCGTCCGGGTGGCGGCAGGCACCGCGGCCGGCCAGCTGACCGGCCCACCGGCCGACCCGGGCCAGGTCATCGCCAGCCGGAGTGCCATCGGCGAGGCGCTGCAGGGCGTCGGCGATTGATCGCAGCCCGAAGACGCACGGTCCGCACTGGGCGGCGCTCTGTCCGGCCATGTACTGCATTATCCCGGCGGTGGTGCGCACCCCGCAGGCATACCCCGGCAGGAAGGAGATCACGCCGCAGCCGAAGGCCCGACCCGTCCTGCGCATCGCGGTCGGGTCCAGGGCGACGTCCCATGCCTCGGCCACGTCCAGCCAGCCGCCGAAGTAGCCACCCAGCAGGACGGCCTGGGTTCCGTCCCGATCTGCGCCGGCACCGCCGGCCAGGTCGGCCAGCGGCGTTCCGAGCGCGATCTCGCGAACGTCGCGCGAGTGCGTTCCGTTGACCGTGACCAGCGCGGTGCCCGGCGTGTCGCCAGACCCGACCGCCCGGTACCAGGCCTCGCCGAACCGTCCGATGAGGGCGGCGTGCGCGAGGCTTTCCACGTTCTGGACGAGGGTCGGCCGGCCGCCCACGCCGCATTCGTAGGGCCTGGGTGGGACGGTCGTGGGGCGGGCGTCGGCGTCGTTCACGAAATGGACCGCGGCGGACTCCTCGCCGGCAACATAGCGGTCGGGCGCGGCAACAACACGCATCGGGAGGGCCACCTCGGCCGATCGCTCGCGCACCGCCCGCTCCATTGCAGCGCGGGCGGGCACGTGCGCGGATCCGACGTACATGACGATCTCTTCTGCGCCAACCGCCTCGGCGGCCAGGATTGCGCCATCGAGCACGAGATGTGGCCGGGCCGCCATCAGGACGCGGTCCTTGGCGCTGAGCGGCTCACCCTCGGCGCCATTGACGAGCACGACCGCGCGGCCGGCGGAGCGCTCGGCCACGGAGCGCCACTTGCGACCCACCGGGAAGCTCGCTCCGCCCCGTCCCAGGAGGCCGCTGGCCTCGAGCGTGCCCAGGATCCCCTGCCGATCGCGGCCTGCAGGCAGGGCCCCGAGGCGCGTCCGGTGCGCGGCCAATGGCTCGGGCCCGGCGGCCGGCGGCGGACCGGCCAGGAGCCGCTGTGCGGTCGTCCACTCGTTCATGTCAGGCCTCCGGCCGTCCCAAGGCGACCCGCTGGGCGCCACGGACCAGGTCGCCGAGCTGGCCGCGATTCGACCGGCCGGCGATGACCCGCCAGGCGACGGCCACCGCCACCACGCACACCGCCTGGATCCCGAGCATCCAGACCGCGGAGCCGTCGCTGCCGGAGCCGAAGCCGTGCCCGAGAGCGAGCGGCCAGGCGGCATAGGCCAGCCAGTGGATGGCGCGCCAGGCGCGCTGCCCCAGGCGGGCACGCAGGAGGCTCGACACGACGAGCGCCATCAGGAGGTCGAAGGCGATGACACCGAGGCCGACCCAGAGCGGCCGGTAGGACGAGGCGAACGGGATGGCGGCTGCGACCAGGCCCAGGGACGTGTACGGGTCGACGATGGCCGTGACGATGTGGAGAACGAGGAAGACGACGGACAGGAGCGCGAGGTTGCGATGGAGGCCCACGCTCAGGAAGCGCGGCCACGACGGGCTCTGCCAGCGGACGACCGTGAGGACGCCCAGGCATACGACGGCGGTGAACAGCACCAGCGACACCATCCCCGCACCACGGGCGACGAGCCACAGGATCTGGTCGGTCATCGGAGCTCTCCTGGGCGGCCGGGCTGGCATCTACGTGTCGAACAAGAGTCTCGCCCGCCCACTCTTTCGATTCGATTACGCGGGCGCGACCGGCGCGGGCCAGCCGCCCACCCGCCGGATCTCGCCTTCGACGGAGACGAGCCGCGCGGCGAGGCCGAGGCGGTCGAGCCATGCCGGGGCATCCGCGCCGCGGATGACCGCCGCGGTGGCCGCCGTATTGGCGTCGACGCAGGTCGCGGCGATGACCGAGACGGTTCGCCACGGGCTGACCGCGGGCAGGCCGGTCCTGGGATCGATCAGGTGGTGGAGGTCGACGTCGCCGCGACGCCAACGCCGGACCGTCGTGCCAGACGTCGCGATCGCGCCTGCATGCAGGGCGACGACCTCGCCCGCGTCGTCGGCGGGCGTGGCGTGGTCCTCGGCGACGAGCACCCGCCAGCCGTCGTCGGGAGACGGTCCCGATGTCGCGATGTCGCCGCCCAGGCCGACCAGGGTCCCCGCGCCGGTAGCGGCTCCGGCAGCCGCGGCCGCCAGATCCGAGGCGAACGCCTTGCCCGTCGAGCCGAGATCGAGCTCTGCGCCGGGCGAGAGCCGCAGCGTCAGGCGGCGTGGATCGAGCCGGACCGCCTGCCAACCGGGTACCGGCTCCAGGCGCAACACGAGCGGTCCCGTCCGCCCGGCGATCCTGCCAAAGTCCTCGTCGTAGCCGACCATACGCATGGCCCGGCCGACGGTCGGGTCAACGAGTCCGCCGCTCGCCCGGCTCGCGCGCAGCGCCACGTCCACGGCGTCCGCGAGCAGGGGGCTGACGGGCACTACCTGGCCGGCGGCGGCATTGAGGTGGCTGATCTCGCTGTCAGTCCGGAACCGGCTGTAGGTCCGGTCGATCTCGTCGAGCACCTCGACCACGACCCGGCGAGCTGCCGACAGGTCGCCGCCCGCCACGAGCAGATGGGCGGTCGTCCCGAGCGCGCGCCAGGTGGCGGATTCGATGATTCCTACGACGCCCCAGTCGTCACCTGCCCACGGCCGGTGGTCGCGGTGGCGGCCGTCGGTGCCGGCTGCAGGGTCGTGGTCGCGGAGTCCATGGTCGAAGACGTTGTCGAGGTCGTCCTCGAGCCCGCCGTCGTGGAGCCGGCCGTCGTGGAGTCGCCGATGGCGGTCTTGGCCGCCGTGTCGCCAGGATTCGAGATCGCGGCGACCGCGCCGAAGATGCCCACGGCGGCCGCGCTGGCAAGCGCCGTGCTCACGGTGAGCCTCCGCATCCTGACGACGGCCCGATCGCGAGCTCCCGGCGTGAGGCGCTCTGAAGTGTTCATGGGACGAGTCTGCCCGCCTTCGGCTTTCGACTTGATTACGAGCTGCGACCCGCCCGCGAGATCGGGCGCGCCGCTGGGCCGACGTGCCAGGGACCGCAGGCTCGGCCGGATCATGGCTGAGGCAATGGACGAGCGGCGCCCGAAAGGGAGGGCGCCGCTCGTCGGGGGACGGCGCATCGGGAGGAGGAGGATGCGCCCGGTATTCGATTGTTCTTCAGTTGTCGCGGCCAGCATGGGCGAGCGAACCTTGCGATCGGATGACGAGAAACGGCCGCGGGTCATTCGAGGAGGCCGAAGGCCGCGGCCAGGCTGGCGGACCACCAGCCCGGCCAACCATTGGGACTGACAGATTCACTGGGCAACGACACAGCCCGTTGACCCCTCTTGACAGCCCTGTTACATTCCCTGAACCGGTTTGCTAAATCGGTTTTCCAAGGCGTCCGGGCGGCACTCACCAGTCCGCCGGCGCCGGATGCCGGCCCGCCGTCCCAAGGGCCCGCACAACGAGGATGGATGACCACACGGCGAGCACGGATCGGCATTGCCGACGTGGCTGAGGCGGCCGGAGTCAGCAAGACCGCCGTCTCCTTTGCCTTTAACAGCCCGGCGCGGCTCAGCGAGGAGACGGCTGCCCGGATCCGGGTCGTGGCGGACGAGCTGGGCTACCGGCCCGATCCGGTCGCCCGGATGCTCACCAGAGGTGAGACCCGGACGATCGGAGTCCTCACCCCGCAGCCCCTCGCGGTCAGCATCTCGAACCCGTTCTTCGGCGCCCTGTCAGAGGGCATCGCGGCGGTCGCTGAGGCGTCCGACTACGGGGTCAATCTCATCTCGCCCCTTGGCGGTTCGCTCGCTCGAGCTGTCAGCCGCGCAACCGTGGACGGCGTCGTGGCGATCGGTCTCTCGGCGGACCACCCGGACATCGAGCAGATTCGCCGCACCGGCCTGCCCATCGTCCTGGTCGATTCCACCGCGATGGCGGACCAGCCGTCCGTGAGCATCGACGACCAGGCGGGCGCCCAAACGGCTGCCGAGCACCTGGTGGGCCTGGGGCATCGCGAATTCCTCGTCATCTCGATCGTGGAATCGGGCTCCGGCACGCACACCGTGCCCGGCGACCGCCTGGCGGGCTACCGAGCGGCGCTGAGCGCGGTCGGGATCGCGCTCGCGGACGCCCGCGTCGAAACGGACGCCTCGACCGTCGCCGGCGGGGCGCAGGCCTTCGGGCGTGCCTGGGCGCGCGGCATCCGGCCGACCGCCGTCCTGGCGATGAGCGACGCGATGGCCATGGGCGTCATCCGTGCGGCCGCCGAGCGCGGCATTGGAGTGCCAACGGACATGAGCGTGGTCGGCTTCGACGACGTCGACGTGTCGGCCTACATCAACCCACCATTGACGACCGTCCACCAGCCCATCCGTCGCCAGGGGGAGGAGGCCGTCCGGCTCCTGCTCGCGGCGATCGAGCGTCGCGCACCGGGAAGCGACCACCTGCGGCTGGATACCCATCTCGTCATCAGGGCGTCGACCGGACCGGCGCCCGCCAGTAGCGGGAGGTGACCTGGGCGGAGACCACGCGGATCGTCGCCGACGATCCCCGGCCGGCTCCGCCGGCCACCCGGCCTGGACTTACAGGCTGTCAATTCGTCAACGCGCTCAGTGTGCATCTGGAGGAGGAACCGCATCCATGAACCACAAGCTGCGCGTCGCAGCGCTGTTCTCGGGCCTGGTCATGTTGGCCAGCGCCTGTACCAGTGGCGGTGGTGCGACCACCGCGCCAAGCGGCGGGGGCGGCGGCACGACCGCCCTGACCGGCAACCTTACCGTCTGGCATTCCTACGGATCGGGAGCCGGCACCGAGGCCAAGGCCCTCAAGACGGTCACCGACAAGATCGTGGCCGCCAATCCCGGCCTGAAGCTGACGATCCAGGACGTCAAGTTCGACGACCTGTTCAAGAAGTTCGAGCTCGAGGCCGCCAGCGGCAAGGGCCCGGACCTGTTCATCGCGCCGAACGACAGCCTGGGCAAGGAGGCCCGCGCCGGCCTGTTCCTCGATATCACCTCGAAGCTGGAAGGCAAGCTGCCGAACGTCTCCCAGGTCGCAATCGACGGCAGCAAGGTCGACGGCAAGTTCTACATGGTGCCCGAGTCGCTGAAGGCCGTGGCCATGTACTACGACAAGTCGAAGGTCGCGACTCCGCCTGCCAAGACGGACGACCTTCTGGCCGCCGTCCAGTCGGGATCGATCAAGGCCGGTTTCGATGCCCACTCCTCGTACCACTCGTTCGGCTGGTGGGCGGCCTTCGGCGGCAAGCTCATGGACGACAAGGGCAAGTGCGTCGCCGACACGACCGGCGTCGCCGACGCGTACAAGTTCTTCCAGGCGATCCAGACTGCCGGTGCCAAGTGGTACGACAAGTACGACGACCTGGCCAGCGACTTCAAGTCCGGCAAGATCAACCTCATCGTCGACGGCCCGTGGGCGTCCGGCGGATACAAGGACGCCCTCAAGGACAACCTCGCGGTCGCGCCGATGCCGGCCGGGCCCAAGGGTCCTTCCGCGCCGCTGACCGGCGTCGACGGCTGGTACATCAACACCACCTCCAAGAACCCCGATCTCGCGGTGGCCTTCGCCCTCGAGATGGTCAAGAAGGAGAACGAGCAGGTCTTCGTCGACACCGCCGGGCACATCCCGGCCGATACGACGATCACGATCGCCGACCCGATCACCCAGAAGTTCGGCGACGCGGTCAAGACCGGCTTCCCGCGCCCTCAGGTTCCGCAGCTGGATCACTTCTGGTCCAACTTCGACAACGCCCTCAATCTCGTCGTGAAGAAGAACGAGGACGCGACGAAGGCGGCGACCGATGCCTGCACCAAGATGAACTCGGAGAACAAGATCTCGTAGCGCACCGCGCTATTCGATGAGCATCGGCCGGCGACCTGCTTGAAAGCGGTGCGCCGGCCGATCGATACTCCCCCGCAACATCGTCGTCGCCAGCTACCGTCCAGCCGACGGCTGGCGCGCCCACCCGCCACCAGGAGCTAGCGGCATGAGCGCCTCTGTGATCGAGATCCAGCAGCCCCGCGCTCGCCGGCGCCGCCGGTTCTCACCTGACACGCGGACGGCCATCCTGTACCTCATCCCGGCCTTCCTGGTGATGGGAGTCATCACCTTCTATCCACTCCTCTTTCAGACCTGGCTGTCGTTCACGGACTTCGAGCTCAAGAACATCAGCGGCAAGGTTCCACCGAATCTCGTGGGCATCGACAATTACGCCCAGATCATCCGGAGCGAGGTGGAGGTCCCCAACTTCGAGTTCTTCCGCCTGCTGTTCTTCAACCTGTGGTGGGCGTTCTCGAACGTCGTGATCCACGTCGTACTGGGCGTTGCGATCGCGCTCGTCCTCAATACCCGTGGCCTGAGATTCAAGCGCACCTACCGGGCGCTGTTCATCCTGCCGGTCATCATTCCGCCGATCATCGTCGCGACCGTCTGGCGGAGCATCTTCGACCAGGACAACGGCGCGGTGAACATGGGCCTTGGTGCGATCGGGACGTTGTTCAGGATTCCGCCGGACGCATTCAAGATCGACTGGCTGGGACAGGTCGACGATCCCATCAGCTTCATCCCCCTGCCATTGGCCTACTTCGGACTCCTGACTGCGAACTCGTGGCTCGGCTGGCCGCTCAACTCGGTCGTTGCGACGGGTGCATTGCAGAGCATCCCGCCCGACCTCTACGAGGCGGCCGAGATGGACGGCGCCGGCCCGTGGCAGAGGTTCAGGACCGTGACGTTGCCCTTCCTGCGGCCGGCCATGCTGCCCTACGCGATCTATGGCTTCGTGGTGACGTTCAACCTCTTCTACCTGTCGTACTTCATGTCACAGGGCGGGCCCTTCGGCCGGACGGAGCTGTTCGTGACCACGGCCTACAAGCTGGTCAATGACTTCAAGCTCTACGGCATCGCGGCCGCATTCTCGGTGATCCTGTTCTTCGTCTTGCTGTCACTCACGCTGATCACCAACCGGATGGCAAAGGCGACGGCCAGCTATGCGGACTGAGCACTTCGGCCGAACGCCCGAGGCGGAGGACGAACGATGACGAGCGTGGTCCCCGAGGCAACCCGCAAGACGGTCACGACCGGCCTGACAAAGGGCACCGCCGAGGCCGGGCGCCCTCTCAAGCTTCGCACCCAGATCATCCTCCAGGTGATCTGCCTGTTCATCACCGCCACCGTCCTGTTCCCGATCGCCTGGATCTTCTCCCTGGCCATCGACCCGCGGAACCTGTCGCGGCCGACCGGCTTCATTCCGCCGGGAGCCACACTGGAGGCATTCGCCCGGGTGATCGCTCAGCCCACCTCGGACCAGATCAGCCTCCTCGAGCTCGTCCGCAACAGCTTCCTGCTTGCCAGCTCAGTTTCCCTGTTCTCTGTGGGCATCGGCGTCCTTGCCGCATACGCGTTCTCGCGCCTCCGGTTCCGCCTGCGCGAGGTCCTCATGATCTCGATCCTGGGCGTCCTCATGCTGCCGGCGGTGGCCACGATCCTGCCGTTGTTCCTCATGCTCAACGGCATCGATCTGGACCTGCCCGTCCTGGGCGCGTTCAACCTGCGGACATCGCTGATCGGGGTCGGGCTCGCAGTGGTGTCGGGCGCGTTGCCGTTCGCCATCTGGAACCTCAAGGGCTACCTCGACACGATTCCCAAGGAGCTCGAGGAGGCCGCGGCGGTGGACGGCTGCACCCGCAACCAGACATTCCTCCGGATCGTGCTGCCGCTGGCCACGCCGGCGCTGGCGGTGACCGGCTTCCTGGGCTTCGTGGCGGGCTGGACGGAGTTCTATTTCGTGTCGATCTTCCTCAACGATCCGAGCCAGGGTTTCACGCTCTCCCTTGCCCTCAACAAGATGGTCGGCGCCTTCGGCCAGACGCCGTGGTCGGACTTCGCGGCGTTCTCCATCCTGTTCGCGGCGCCGGTGTCGATCGTCTTCTTCGTCTTCCAGCGCTACATCGTGGGCGGACTGGCCATCGGCGGGGTGAAGGGCTGAGGATCTTTGGCCAACCTTTGATGGAAACACCCATTCGGCACTCGACGCACGCCTGGATCGAGCGCATCATCGACAAGGCTGGCGGCGATCCGGTGGGTTCCACCGCTCGGCGTGGCCGGACCGGAGACGTCGATGGCATTCCCGTTTCTTCCGGGCGGGGCGATCCTGGCGATGGCCGTGCTGGGCGGCGCGTTCGCCCTGTTCGCGGTCGTCCTGCGGGCGATCGACCGGACCGCGACCGAGATCAAGGGCTCCTTCCTGCCCGGCGTCGTGACGGGCCTGCGGGACTGGTCCCGCCCTCGCGATCGGGATCAGATCCGGCGCATCTCGCCGCACCCGTAAGCCCGCCGCGCTCGTCTGCGCCGGCGGATCCAACCTCGGCCACCGGATAGTCGATGCCGATCGACACCCCGGACTGGGTCCGCGACGCGGTCTTCTACCAGATCTTTCCGGATCGCTTCGCGAGCAGCGCCGCCCTGGCCAAGCCTGGTCCGCTCGAGCCGTGGGACGCGCCGCCGACCGCACACGGCTTCAAGGGTGGCGACCTCGTGGGCATCGCAGAACGCCTGGACGACCTCGTCGAGCTGGGTGTCACGGCCCTGTACCTGACACCCATCGTCATGTCGGCCGCAAACCACCGGTATCACGCCTACGACTATCTGCGCGTGGACCCGCTGCTCGGAGGCGATCCAGCCCTACGAACCTTGCTCGACGGCGCCCACCAGCGGCTCATGCGGGTGATCCTCGACGGGGTCTTCAACCACTGCGGCCGGGGATTCTGGCCGTTCCACCACGTCGTCGAGAACGGCGCGGCATCGCCCTACCGGAACTGGTTCCATCTGGACGCCGCCGTCCTCGCCGCCCAGCGCCAGATCGATCCCTATCCAGATCGACGCGGGCGCGGGCGGACTGACGAGGCGCGCGGCTACCGCGCCTGGTGGAACCTTCCGGCGCTGCCGAAGCTCAACACGGACGAGCCGGCGGTGCGCGAATACCTCCTCGGCGTCGCCGAGCACTGGCTCCGCTTTGGGGCGGACGGCTGGCGGATGGATGTTCCCCAGGAGATCGACGATCCGTCGTTCTGGCGAGCGTTCCGCGAGCGCTGCCGCGCCGTAAATCCGGAGTCGTACCTGGTCGGGGAGATCTGGGACGAGGCACCGGACTGGCTCCGCGGTGACCGTTTCGATGCGCTCATGAACTACCCGCTGGCGACGACGATCCTTGGGTTCGTGGGCGGCACCAGCCTGGACGTGGGGCTGATCGAGCGCCACGACACGTACCGCCGGATGATCGACATCCTGGACGGCGTCGCCTTCGCGCAGCGGCTGGAGCGGCTGATGACCAACTATGATCCGGTGGTCGTGGCCGTCCAGCTCAACCTCCTCGGCAGCCACGACACCCCCCGCGCCCTCAGCGTCCTCGGCGGCGATCAGCTCGCGTTCCGCCACGCGATGCTCCTGCAGGCGACCCTGCCCGGCGCGCCGTGCATCTACTACGGCGACGAGATCGGGATGGAGGGCGGGCTCGATCCGGATAACCGGCGTGCCTATCCGACCGGACCCGCGCCCGGTGACCGGGCTCTCCGGACGTTCGTGCGCTCGCTCCTGGAGGCGCGCCGGTCACACGTCGCATTGCGCCGCGGGACCGTGAGGGTCGCCGGCGTCGGGGACCATGCGGTCGCGATCATCCGCGAGGCGGAGGGCCACCTCGCCATCGTGGCGGTCAACCCGGGTCCCCAGCCGGCCCGACTGCAATTCCAGGTGCCGGACGGCCGGCCGTTGCGGGCGGCCGCGATACCGGACCTGCCGCCGGGTACGGCCGGTGATGCTGACGCCGAGGCCGCCGGCGCGGCCAACACCATGGTCGTGGTGCTGCCCCCGTCCGGCGCGCTCGTGCTCGTCGACGACTGACCGGCCGCGGCCGCCCATTGGCCGGCACCCGCTGCGGGCCCGGACCGCTACCGTTGACCCCGATGAACCGGCCAGACCATCGACACGCGACAGCCGGTCGGGCCGTCCGGCTGGCCGCCGCGCTGGCCGTCGGCGTCCTGCTCGGCGTCGCGATCGATGTCGCCAGGGTCGGCGGCCCGGTCGCCTGGCTCGCTCGCTGGGGCGTCCTGCCTCCCTACGAGGCGCGCGGCGTCCTCGTTCCGGTCGACGCGGCCGGGCGATCCGCATATCTCGACTGCCGAGGCTCCGGATCGCCGACCGTCGTCTTCGAGTCGGGGTTGGGCACGGGTGCCGGCGGTTGGGGCTCGGTGTTTCCCGAAACGGCCGCCATCACGCGCGCCTGCGTCTGGGACCGGCCGGGAATCGGACGCAGCCCGGCGCGCGACCGGCACGCGGCTCTGGACACCGCGCGGGACCTGCTGGCCGCCCTTGCCGCGGCCGGTGAGGCGGGGCCGTTCGTCCTTGTGGGGCACTCCCTGGGCGGGGTCTACGCCCGGATCTTCGCGGCCGCCTACCGGAGCGAGATGGCGGGTGTGGTCCTGGTCGATCCGTTCACTCCCGACATCTCGCCGGCCGAGCGGGCGGGCGTGCGGCTCGAGCCGTCGCTGGTCGCCGAGTGGGCGACCGACATGCGGGGCACGTTCGAGCTCATCGAGCGCCTGGAAGGGCTGGACTGGCCGGCCACCGCGGACCAGCTGGCCGTGGCCCGCCTGGGCGACATCCCGCTCGAGCTGATCTTCGTCGACCAGCGCCTCCGCTACGACGACCGGATCGACCCGGCCACGAGGGACCGGCTCATCGCCGCCTGGCGGGAGCTCGAGCTGGCGTTGTCGACGGATTCGCGCCTGACGATCGCGGATGGCAGCCGCCACGTCGTGCAGCTCGACCGGCCGGACGTCGTGGTCGACTCGATCCGGCGGCTGGTCGATCGAGCCCGATCGACCAGCCTGAGGGTGCCGCATCCGGCAAGCGCCGGTGCCACCGGGCTCGCGTCGGCTCCCGTCGGCCGAATGACTAGCCTTTCGTCGAGCCCAGCGTCAGCCCGCTGATGAAGTGGCGCTGGAGCGCGATGTACACGAGGATCGTTGGGATCGCAGCCAGGAGGGCGCCGGCTGCCAGCACGTTCGTGTCCGTGAAGAACTGGCCCTGGAGGTTGTTCAGGGCGGAGGTGATCGGCCGCTTATCGCCCGACTTCATGAGCAGCAGAGCCCAGAAGAAGTCGTTGTAGATGAAGGTGAACTCGAGCGTCGCCAGCGCGGCAAGCGCCGGCCGGCACAAAGGCAGGATGACGTTCCAGTAGATCCGCCAGACGCCGGCGCCATCGGCGAGGGCAGCCTCGGTCAGCTCACGGGACAGGGTCTTCATGTAGTTGCTCAGGACGAAGACGCAGAACCCGGTCTGGAAGGCGACGTGGATGATGATGATGCCCAGGTACTGGTCGTACAGCACCCCGTTGTCGCTCAGCGGTTGGGGCAGCGGCAGCAGCAGGTACAGCCGGTAGAGCGGGACGATGATCACCTGCGGCGGCAGCAGGTTCCCGGCCGTGAAGAGCATCAGGCAGACCAGGTTGAACCGCCAGCTGAACCGCGAGACGGCGAACGCCACCATCGAGGCCAGGAGCAGCGTGAGCAGCACCGATGGAACCGCCACGATCAACGAGTTCAGGTAGAACTGGGGAAAGTTTGCCCGCTCCCAGGCGTTGACGAAGTTGTCGAGGTTGAGGACCGACGGGAGCGAGATGTAGCCATGGGTCAGGGTCTCGCCGTACGGCCGGAGCGCGGTGTAGGCCGCCCACAGCAACGGGAAGAGCCACGTCACCGTCATGAACGTCAGGAAGAGGTAGAGGCTGACCCGGCGGGGCCGCAGCCGTCGCCGGTTCGCCGGCACGTCGAGCCTGGCCGCAGCCGCGGTCATCGCCGTTCCTCGCGCATCGTCCGCGTCAGGAACAGGATGATGGGCCCCAGCGAGATCAGCAGCAGGATGACCGCGATCGCCGAGCCGAAGCCGACGCGATTCGATTCGCTGATGCTGTTGTTGGTGATGAGCGTGGAGAGCAGCTCCAGGCCGTTCTTGCCGCCGTTGATGATGTAGGCGATGTCGAACGCCCGAAGGGCCTCGATCGTGGTGACCACGACGATGACCACGTTGATCGGCGCCATGACCGGGAAGACCACGCGCAGGAACGTCTGGCGCTCGCTCGCGCCGTCCACTTTGGCAGCCTCGCGCAGGGCGGGATCGACGCTCTTCAGGCCGGCCAGGTAGAGGACCATGATGTAGCCGACGTGGCGCCAGCTCGTGGCGACGAGCGCGGCCCACAGGTTGAGGCTGGGGTCGCCCAGCCAGTCGATGAGGTTCTCGTTCGAGGTGCGCCCCAGGGCGTTGTTGATGAACCCCTGCTCGGGTGCGTACTGCAGCGTCCAGATGATGCCGATGACGGCCAGCGACAGGACGACCGGCAGGTAGAACACGGTCTGGTAGATGCGCGTGCCGCGGATCTCGCGATCGAGCAGGACCGCCATGAACATCCCCAGCGGGGTGGCGATGAACATGAGGAAGGCCAGCCAGATGAGGTTGTGCTGGAGGGCCGGCCAGAAGAACGGGTAGGCCGTGAACAGCGATTCGTAGTTCTTCAGGCCGATGATGTTCTTGTCGCTGATGCCGCCGATCCCGTTCCAGTTCGTGAACGAGAAGAGGACCGAGACGACCGTCGGACCCCAGATCAGGGCAAGGTCGAAGAACAGCGGGACGCCCACCATGAGCGACAGGACGAGCTTGTCCCGGCGGGTGAGCAGGCTGTAACGGCGCCGTGCGCGTCGCCCCAGGGCGGCCGCCCCCGAACCGCCGGTCTTGCCCGGCAGGGCGGGGGCGAGGCCTTCGCGAACGCGGTCAGCCAATGCGTGGAACAGTGTAGCGACTGCCCCACGGCCTTCTTAACCGAGCGTGTTCCAGAAGTCCTGGATCTTCTTCTGGAGGCCGCCCAGGTCTTGGTTGGGGTCCTTGAGGAAGCCGAGGAGGAACGCCTGCATCCCGTTGGGACCGGCGAAATTGGGATTCGTGTCACGGTCCAGGAACTGGGTGATCCGCTGGGCGCTGCCGATCACCTCGGCGGCCTTCTTCTGGAGTGCGGTGTATCCGCTCGTGTCCGCGTCCTTGGAGGCCGCGATGTTGCTCTTGTCGGCGGTCACCCAGGCGACCTGCGTCGCCGGGTCGGCGAGGTACTCCAGGAACTTCTTCGAGCCGTCCAGGTTCTTGGGCGCCTTGCTGAGCATGAAGCCATCGATCGGAGCGTCGAGCGCCTTCTCGGCGTCGTACTGCGTGCCGAGGTCGGGATAGGGGAAGAAGTCGAGGTCGTCCAGGTCCGCCTGCCCGGCCGTCTGGAACTGCTGGGACAGGAACATGCCGTGGAAGTACATCGCGGCCTTCTTCTGGACGAGCGCCTGGGATGCGTCCTGCCAGATGCGGCCGGCGGCGCCTTCCTGGTGGAAGGGCAGGATGCCCTTCCACGTGTCGAAGACGGTCTTGACCTTCGGATCGCTCCACTTCTCCTTGCCGGCCATGAGGTCGACGTGGAACTGGTAGCCGTTCAGGCGCAGGTTGAGGATGTCGAACGTGCCCATCGCCGGCCAGCCGTCCTTGTCGGCGAAGGCGAACGGGACGAGTTTGTCCTTCTGGATCTTGGCGGCCAGCGTCTTGAGCTCATCGAACGTCTTGGGGATCGTGTAGCCCTTGTCCGCGAAGAGGCTCTTGCGGTAGAAGACGGCCCACGGATACAGGTAGATCGGGATGAAGTACTGCTTCCCGTCGTCGCCGGTCGAGCCCACCTTGAAGGCCTCGCCGTACTTGGATCCGACCGTGGCCCAGACGTCGCTGATGTCGGTGGCGAGGCCCTGCGCCGCGAAGAACCGCATGCGGAAGCCGGAGAACCACGTCCAGACATCGTCCGGCGTGCCCTGCAGGTACGAGCTGATCTGGTTCTGGAACGTGCCGTGGTCGACGGTGTTGACCTTGACCGTGATCCCGGTCTGGCTGGTGAACTTGTCGACCGCGTCCTGCAGCGCCTTCTTGGGGACCGCGTCCGAATAGTTCGAACCGAGCGTGATCGAGCCGCCTGCCGCAGCCGACCCCGCCGCGGCAGAGGGCGCCGTCGTCCCGGCGACGGTCGATGGCGAGGCCCCGGGCCCGCACGCGGCGAGCAACGCCGGCAAGCTGGCCACGCCGGCGACCCCGGCCATGCCCTTGAGGACATCGCGACGGGTGACAGCCGACAGGCCGGCCGGTGACGGCGAACGGGGCATGTCCGGGTTGGCCATGGGTCCTCCTCCAGGCTTCTCGGTGGAACGCCTATTTGTGCTTGTGCGCGACTCGTCCGCGACCAACAGAAACCGACACAACCGGTCCGATTGTGCCGCTCGCTCGGGGGCCGTGTCAAGATATTCCAACAGGTTCGCCCACTCGACGTGGCGAAGACCGTTGACTTGTGTTGGTTTCTTGTGCAAATCTTGGCCCGCGGCCAGCCAGCCGGGATGGGCACAGTGACCTCCTCGGGGTCCTCGCACGCGCGGCGCTGGCCATCGGCTCGCTGGAGCCCATTGCAGGAGCCCATTGAAGGGGAGGCCGACGGGGTGCTAGCCCGGCAGCGGCAGGCGTACATCTTGGAGCGGGTGCGCGGCGATGGCGCCGTTCGGGTGGCCGATCTCGTCCGCGAGCTGGGCGTCTCCGACATGACGATCCGTCGTGACCTGGAGTTGCTCCATGCGCGAGGGCTCATCGAGAAGGTGCACGGCGGCGCGACGGCCGTGCCGGGCAGCGCGTTGTTCGAGCCGGGGTTCGCCGCCAAGCTGGCACTCCAGCAGGCCGAGAAGGAGGCGATCGCCGAGGCTGCGGTCGCGCTGGTGGATCCGGGAACGGCGATCGGCATCTCCGCCGGGACCACGACCTACGCGCTGGCGCGTCGCCTCGCGGACGTGGTGGGGCTGACCGTCGTCACGAACGCCGTCCGCGTGGCCGACGTCCTGCATGAGGCCTGGCGCACCGATCAGACGATCGTTCTCACGGGCGGAGTCCGAACCCCATCCGATGCGCTCGTCGGGCCCTTCGCGGTGGCGGCTCTTCGCAACGTCCACCTCGACCTCGTGATCATCGGGGTCCACGGCATGGACGTCCGGTCGGGCTTCACGTCGCCCAACCTCCTGGAGGCCGAAACCGATCGCGCGCTGATCGAGGCCGGCCGGCGCCTGGTCGTTGTCGCCGACCACACGAAATGGGGGGTGATCGGGCTCAGCTCGATCGCGCGGTTGAACCAGGCGGACGTCCTCATCACCGACACCGGGCTGGACCTCGCGGCGCGTGACGAGCTGGCAGCCCACGTCAAGGAGCTCATGGTGGTCGAGGCCCGACCCCCGGCGGTCATCGTCCGCCCGCCTGCCCGGGAACTGCCGGGCTCCGAGGCGGTCCTCGCGGGCGCAGCCACCGCTCGGGCGGTCCCGACCAACCCGGCCGGCCACTCGCCGGGCCCACCGATGCAAGGCTAGGCGATCCGCCTGCCCAGGGCGCGAACGGCCGCTTCGACGGCGGCCGTCGCGTCGGCAAAGGACGTTCCGGGCGGGACCGCGAACGGCGGGCCAAAGCGCACTGTTATCCGACCGCGGCGGCGTGGCAGGCGGGCGCCTTTGGGCAGCATCGCGTGGGCGCCGTCGAGGTGGACCGGCAGCACGGTGGCGCCCAGGTCGGATGCCAGCAGCCCGATCCCGTCCTTGAAGGGCGTGAGCTCGCCCGAGACCGAGCGGCCGCCCTCGGGGAACAGGACGACGTTCCAGCCGTCGGCCAGGAAGTCGCCAACCCGGTCGAGCGATGCCCGGACGCGTTCGCTGCGGCCGAACGGGAACGTCCCAAAGGCGAGTGCCGTGAGCGGACCGAGCAGCCCGCCGTCGAAGAAGTAGTCGGCGGCCGCGGCAACCGCCGTACGAGCCCGGATTCGCCCGGGCAGTGCCGCGAGGATCGAGGGCGCATCGAGGTGGCTGGTGTGGTTGCCGCAGATGAGGACCGGCTCGCCAAGTCCCCGTAGGTGCTCTCGGCCCTCCACACGCGGGCGGGCGATCAGGCGGATGATCGGACGGATGGCAATCGCGCTCAGCGTGGCACGGGCGAGACCGGCCGGCCGGCTGAACGCCCAGCGCGACGGCTCGTCCTGGGTGGTGGAGGCACCTCGCCGACTGAGCGCAAGTGCGGCGACCGCGGCCAGGTCGGCCGATGCATCCAGCTCATCGACCTCGACCGCCGCGTCGAGGCGTTCCTCGAGTTCGAGGGCAAGGGCGACGAGGGCCAGCGAATCGAGCCCCAGCGTTTCCAGCGCCGTGGCCGGCCCGAGGCCGGTCGGCGCCCGACCGTGGGTTCGCACGATCGTCGCTCGAACGGCGTCGACGACGGCGGCCTGGGCGTCGGCAACGCTCATCGGCAGGCTGTCGTCGGCGGCGGATGCGGCCCGCGCCGCCGAGGCAGGAACCTCGGTCGAGTCCCGGGACCGCCGGCCGCCGCTCGCATCGCCTCGTGCGGGCCCCCTGGCGCCGAGCGGCGCCTCCGCCGCCAGCCAGTCGGCGACGGGCGACCTGCGGATCTTGAGCGTGTGCGTCCGGGGAAGATCGGCGTCCGGCCAGCGCCACCAGCGGCGCACGCGTTGATGCGGCGCAAGCCGTCCGTTGGCGGACTCGACGGCGGCGTCCAGCGCGACCCGAAGGGCCTCCGTGTCGATGTCCGGCTCGGCCGGCAGGAGGACCGCCACGAGGCGTCCGGGTCCGTGCTCGAGGACCACAGCAGCATTGATTGCCGGCTCGGCCGTGAGCGCCGACTCGACGTCGTCCGGATAGACCTTCAGCCCGTTCGGGAGGGCGATGCGGTCGCGGGTCCGGCCCAGGATGACGATCTCGCCCGGCCGATCGGCGCGCGGCTCGCCGGCCGGCGCCACCGTGGCAGCGTCACCGCTGTGGACCCAGCCGTTCTCGAGCGCCTCGGCGGTCTCGTCCGGCCGCTCCCAGTAGCCGAGCATCGCATTGGGACCGCGCGCGAGCAGCTCACCGTCGGGAGCGATGCGGACCTCCATGCCGACCATCGGCCGGCCGACGGTTCCCGGCCGCCTGCTGGATCGCGTGTGGCCCGCGATCGCGGCACATTCGGTGGCGCCGTAGCCCTGGACCACGATCACGCCCATCGCCTCGATCGCCAGCTGGAGATCGGCGGGCAGCCGGGCGCCGCCGGAGGTGATGATCCGCAACCGGCCGCCGAAGCGGGCGAGGACCGACCGGAACAGCAGACGGCGCAGCACGATCGGCAGGTGGAGGGCGATCGCGCGAAGGCGGTCCAGGCGCTCGAGCCGGTTCGTCCGGCGGGCGTCGCCTTCGATCGCGTCGACGAGGATCTGCAGGATCTGCGGCACGGCCGTGATCGCCGTGATCCGTTCCCGGCGGAGCGTCTCGAACAGGGCGGCCGGAGTCAGACTGGGCAGAAAGGTCAGCTGCGAACCGGTAACCAGGCCGTGGAACAGCGGGACGATCTGTCCGTACATGTGCGACAGGGGTATCAGCGACAGGCCTACTTCGGCGCCCTCGCCCGCGCTGCACAGCACCGCCCGCGTGTTATGGACCAGCGCGCCGTGGCTCAGGACCACGCCCTTCGGATCGCTGGTCGTGCCGCTGGTGAAGAGGATCTCGGCGATGGCCGTCGAGTCGGGCGGCGGCGGCAATTCGGGCTCACCGTCCACGCGACGCGGATCGAGCTCGGCCGGCGTCAGCGAGATCACCGGCACGCCCAGCGCTGCCGCATCGTCGGCCGAGACGGCGGGGCCCACCACGACGAGCGTGGGGCGGGTCCTGGCTGCGATCCGGATGGCCAGGTCTGGCGCCATGCGCAGGTCGAGGGGCACGATCGCGGCGCCCAGGCGCCAGGCGGCGAAATACGCCACGACCAGCCACGGTTCGTTGGCCGACCACGTCACGATCCGGTCGCCCGGCGCCACGCCGCGAGCCATCATCGCTGCGGCCGCCCGATGGCTCGCGGCCAGCAGCCGGCGATACGTCCATCGCTCGCGGCGACGGCTCCGGGCGATCGTCATGGCCGTCGCCTGCGGGGCGCGACGGGCCGCCAGCTCGAGCAGCTCGACGAGCGTCTCGCCGGTCCGCCGGCGGGCCCACTCCGGGACCGGCGGCCCGGCCAGGTGGACGGTTTGCCCGGTCAGGTGGACCTCGTCACCGCCGGGGCCGGCCGACGTCGCCGGACGCTCCTGGGCTGGCCTCACGGCACGGTCAGGGATGCACGAGCGCGGCCGCCCGAAGGCCGTAATAGGCGAGCGGCAGGACCAGGATGAGCGAGTCGATCCGGTCGAGGAGTCCGCCGAAGCCGGGCAGCCACGTCCCGGCGTCCTTTGTTCCGAACTCGCGCTTCAGCGCCGATTCGAACAGGTCGCCCCAGACGGCTCCGACGGCCACGAGCGGCGGCAGGCCGATGAGGATCAGAGCCGGCATCGTCGGCAGGACGGGCATGTAGAGAACCAGTCCGACCGTGGCTCCGGCGAGATTGCCGGCCAGGCCCTCCAGTGTCTTGTTGGGGCTGAGCAGCGGCGCCAGCGGATGGCGGCCGAAGGTCCGCCCCGCGACGTACGCCCCGATGTCGGAGAAGGCGACGGCCACGCCGAGCACAAAGAGGACCGTTCCGCCTTCGGGGACGTCTCGGGCGATGAGCGTCCCGTGACCGAGCAGGAGCGGCAGGTAACCGAAGCCGAGGGCCCCGAAGGCGAGGTGGCGAACCCCGTGCCGGATGTCGGCCGCCACCACGGGCTGGATGATTCCGACGAGCAGGAGGAGCGGGACCATCGCGAGGAGCGCCGCGGCGCCGGCCAGTGCAAGGCCGCCGGCGACGATGGCCCCGATCGCGAGCAGGGCGCGGTGGCTGGCCGGCAGCCCTGTCAGCCGGCCGAACTCGCGGAGACCGACGAGGGCCAGCACCGTCATCAGCAGGCTGACGGCCGGCGGGCCCGACAGGCAGGCCGCGCCCCAGACGGTCGCGATGACGAGCCAGGTGAACCAGCGGGCGAGCAGGGTCCGCGGGGTCGCGCCGCCCCGGCGGGCGGCTCCGAACAGGGCGACCGCGGCGAGCGAGATCAGCGCCAGGATGGCCAGGCTCGCGCCGATGTAGACAGCCGGCGCCGTCTCGGGATCCACAAACAGGTCAGTCGGCACGGTCAAGCTCGGCGCGCGCCGTCGCGACGCGCTGGACGAGGGTCACCAGCGAGCCGATGAGGATGAGGCCCGCCGCGGCCGCCAGCAGGCGGCCGTCGCCGGTGAGGTAGGCCGCGGGTGCCGCGAGCGCCAGCACGATCATCCGGCCCGGCTTGGACATGACGCCCCCGTACTGGCGCCTGCCACCGGCCGCCCGGGCGGTTATGCCCACGTAGCTGGCGAGGACGGCGGCGATCACGGCGGTCAGGGCCAGGCGCGGCTCGACCGCGGGATGGAAGGCCAGCCCGCCGATGAAGAGAACATCGCCGACGCGGTCGCCAAGCTCGTTCCACAGCTCGCCGATCGGCCGGGCCTGACCAGTTCGGCGTGCGACGGATCCATCCAGGATATTGAGGACGAGGCGGATCGCGGCCAGCACGGGAACGGCCAGCAGCAACGGCGGCGCCTGGCCGGCGAGGCCGAGGCAGAGTCCGCCGGCGGCGGACACGACGATCGCCGCCCCGGTGATCGCGTCGGGGTTAACGCCACGGGCGACCAGCAGGTCCTCGAGCGGTCGCACGAGGCGTTGCGATGCCGGCTTCAGGCCGTAGAGACCCACTGCACCCCTCTGACGGAACGGTCGACGTTATGTGCCAGGCTCTCTGTCCGGCGAATGCGGCGCCGTCACGATGGCGGCGCGCCTGGGGCTCGTCAAGACGAGACGACGTCGGGCAACTCGGCCCGTGCGGACGCTCGTGACGAGTTCTGGCAGGGACAGGGAAGGGGCCGGCGACAAGCCTGTCGCGCGCCGACGAACGAGGCGGGTCAGGGCGCCGCTCGACGCCACACGCCGAGCGCCCGTCAGCCGGCGGTCACCTCCGCCCGCAGGACGTATCGGCCCACGTCATCCACGAGGTGATAGCGAGTCGCGCCGAGCCCCGGCGACCAGGCGGATCCATGGAGCTCGGTCCCCGGCGCCGCGGCAATCAGGTACTCGAGGCGGTAGGTCCTCGGCAGCGCGGAGAGGATCCCGCCCAGCTCAGCTGCCAGCAGCGCTTCCTCGAGCCAGTCAACGTATATCGCATTGTTGGCGTGCGCCATCGGGTCGAGCTCGTGAGGCCGAACCTTGAACGCTCGCCGACCGGCAGTGGCCGGGGCCATCTCGGCCCGGACGCGGATCGGTACGAAGCCATCCGCCCGCGCGACAAAGAGCGCGGGAAACTCAGCCGGGACGCGGATCGGCGCGCCGCGCGTCGTGTCGGTCATGACCCAGTCGGTCTCGACCTCGGCCACCAACCGGCCGTCGGCCGCATGGACGTCTGTTTGGCGACGAGCCATCACCCGGCGAAAGCCGACGACACTCGTCGAGACGTCCGCGGTCGAGCCCATGGGGATCGGCGCCAGCAGGCGCAGCTGCAACCCGCGAACGACCCACGCCAGGCCGCGCTCGGCGTACCAGTGCCGTCCGTAGCCGAGTCGCTCCGAGTGGATCCAGGCCACGTCCTGCGCCCACCGCAGGAGCGCCGAGGCACGCAGCGTGGCGTCAGCCCCGCATTCGTCGAAGCGGGCGCGGTACGGAACCACCGCCGTCGCCGGTGCCGTGCCGGCCAGGGGCCCCTGCCCGGCGGTCACGGCCGGGCTGTCATGGCCGGGCTGTCACGGCCGGGCTGTCACGGCCGGGCCTGGGCCAGGCCGGCCAGCGTCTCGATCGTGATCAGGCGTGTCGCCTGGTGCGGCGCGGTCATCCGCTCGAGCCGGATGAGACAGGCCAGGCGGGTATCGAACACGACCAGGCCGACCAGCAGTGACTCCTCCTCGTCCGCGGCGTGCTGGCGGGCGTCGTCGAGCTGGTGGAGAACGTCGGCGTTGATGCCTCGGGCGCCCCACTTGCAATCGTAGGCCTCGGCACGGCCGGCCGCCTCGACGGTGACGTCATACGGATGGATCTCGGCCCGCACGCCATCGAACAGGACCCGGCGCTCCCGGCGAACGCCACCCGCGGCCGGAACGCGTCGCCGCAGCAATCTCTCGGCCAGGGCCTCCACGATGGCGCCACGGAACTGGCTCCGGACCTGCTCGCCCCGCCCGGCGACCTCCAGCGAAGCTGCCAGGATCCCCTCGGACTGTCCGTCCGGAAAGCAGCCTGGCACGATGATCCGCCAGCTCTCCGGATCGGTCGTCTCGCCGTTCATCACCGCCCGGGCCATCACGAGCTGGGCCGAGGATGCGGACTCCAGGAGCTCGGCCATGCGGCCGACGAGCGGATCTGCCTGGATGCCCGCGTAGACGATCGCGCGGGCGTCGGGCGCGGCGTCCTGGAATCGCACGGTCAGGCGCCACCCACCGGTTCACCGAGCGCGAGTGCGACCAGATCCGGAAACGTCGAAAGCCAGTCGATGGCACGGTGCGGGTCGCCGATCGCCTGCGTCTCCGCGATCGCGCCCTCGATAGCCGACGCGGCTGACTCGGAAGCGGCTTCAGGACCCCGCTGTGCCGCGATCGCGGCGAACCGCTCGCGTTGAGCCGCGACGAGGTCCGTCACGAACGACCACTCGTCCTCGATCTCCTCGGCCAGCGACCCGAGCGCATCCAGGGCGGACAGGGCTCGATCCAGGAGCTCGGCGACCGTGACGCTCACGACGGCCAGCGTACTCGAATCGGCAGAGCGGCCTCCCGAGACGGCCCTGGCGGTATTCGACGGAACCCGCGAGAGGGCCGGCAACCTGCTCTCAGGCCGGATGGCGTCTCCGGTGAGCGCGTGGCATCGGCATCGCCGACGGGTGTCAGCGGGGACGCATCTCGAAGCGGCGGCGCGGACTCCGCGTGGTCGTCGGGCTGACCCGCTCGGAGACCCGCTCCAGCTCCCGGCGGACGCGGGCGACCAGGCCGCTCAGGACCGCTCGGTGGCGATCGTCCCAGGCTGCCGAGTAGGCGCTGATCGCCTCGCGACGGATCGCGGCCGCGGTCACGCGTTCGCCGCGTCCCTCCAGGGCCGCGACGCCGTCCAGGACGACCCGGTAGAGGGCGGGCAGGTCCTGGGACGGGGACGTCGGGGGCACCACCTGAGCAGCGTCGAACGAGCACCGCCCCGAAGCCATAGCGAAGTGGTCCCGTGTGACCGAGCCGATGGGATCAGCCGATCAGTCGCCGCGATGCCCACCGGATCGAACGCTGAACCGGTGGAGGTCGCCGGCCGCCGGTCCCCAGGTGGCCTCCACGTCCTCCACCCACGCGCCACGAGGGCCGCTGCGAAGGAGACCGAGCAGCGTCTCGAGCTGGGCCCGCCGCCCTTCTGCGACGCAGCGGAGGGAGCCGTCGGGTTCGTTCGCGACCCAGCCGCCCACGCCCAGGCGGTTCGCTTCCTCGAGCACGAAGTAGCGGAACCCGACGCCCTGGACCCGACCACGGACCACGGCGTCCAGGCGGACGGCGGGGTCGGTCATGCGCGGTGGGCCTCGAGGCGCGGCCAGGCGAGCGCCAGCACGTCCACCGCCAGCTCGGGGCTGGCATTGCCGTCGATTGCCTCGGCGATCCGGGCGAGACGGGCGATGAACGGGGCGAGCGAGCCGTCCGGCAGGCGGGCCGCGGCCGATCGCATCTCCTCCATGAGGCCGGGATCGTGAAGTCGGCCGCCGTCTCCCAGCCGGACCCGCTCGAGGTCGAGCGCCAGATCGCGCCACACCTCGACGAGCTGGGCCGCGGCCCGCCGTCGCTCGATCGGACTGGCGCGACCGGCCGGCTCCGCGGCATCCGACACGGGTTCGACCGCTGCCGCCGTTCCCGCCCCGGGCCCCGCGTCGGGAGCGGTCACGGCGATCGCGCCGTCATCGGCGGCTCCCGGAGCCGCGGCGTCACCATGACCCCCGGCGCCACCCCGGCCGGTCGACGGAGTCGAGCGTGGGCGTGAGGCCAGGCGGGCAACGAGACGCGCGGCGTCGCCTGTGCGTATGCCAGCGCAAGGCCGGGGCGGCCACCGGCCAGTCGGGCGACGCGGGCGGCCGACGGAGGATCCACGATGCCCCGCTCGGTCAGCCATTGCTCGATCTCGCGGATGCCAACCGTGCCGAGTCGCAGGCGGGCACACCGCGACCGGATGGTGGGCAGCAGCCGGTCCTCGTCGTCGGCACAGAGAACGATGACGACCCCTGCGGGCGCTTCTTCGAGCGTCTTGAGCAGCGCGTTCTGGGCATCCTCGTTCATGCGATCAGCTCGCTCGATGACGGCGACCCGTGCTCCCCCTTCGACCGGCAGGAGGGCAAGGTCGGCCACGAGCGTCCGGATCGGATCGATCCGGACCTGGTCGCCGGGACCCCCGGGAGCCAGGCGATGGAGGTCGGGATGATTGCCGCTCGCAACGAGCCGGCAGCCGCGGCAGGCGCGGCACGGCCGGTCGGCCGGCGACTGTGCGAGACACAGCAGGCCGGCGGCCAGGTCCATGGCCAGCGTGGTCTTGCCGACCGAAGCGGGTCCCCCGAGAAGGATCGCGTGCGGGGGACGCCCCTCGATCATCGACCGGACGGCCGCCAGCGCCGCGGGCTGGCCGCGAGTGAACGCTCCGCTCACACGCGGCCGGTCAGGACTCTGACGCCGTCACCGCCGACTTGCGGGTGGCCCGGCGCTTGGGTGTGGCGCCGGCCGTGCTCTCCGTCGCGTCCGTGCCGGAGGCCGGCGTGGCCGTGCGCGACCGGGCGGCTCGGCGCACAGCCCGTCCAGCTTGCGGGCCGGCCTCTGCTCCGTCCGCCGGCGTCTGTCCGGCCTCGGCTTTGGCATCGGCGGCCGCCGACCGCATGCGGGTCGTCCGGCGCGGCCTTGCAGGTTCGGTTGCCGCCGAATCGATCGTCGCGGCCGAGGCGTCAACCGTCTTGCGCGGACGGCCCGGCCGACGCTTCGGCGCTGCCTCCGCCCCAGCTGCGCCGGCTGCCTCGGCCGGACCGGCGGGCTCGGCCTGGGTGGCGGCCCTGAGTCGTCCGCGGCCTCGACCGCTGGCGGTCGCCCTGCCCCCTGCCTGGCCCTCGGTCGGCTCGGCCGATGGGAGTCCGGCGTCGGACCGACGCTGAACGCCTGCCGTTCGGGCCTGTGGTGCCGGGCCGCCTGGGCCGCGGCCCGGGCCCTTGGCGGCCAGCTGGGCACGCAGGAGTGCCTCGAGCTCGGGCGGCACCTCGCTCCATTGCTCGCCCGATCGCGGCGCGCCACCCGGCTGAGGACCACGGCCACGGCCGCGATCTGGCCGTTCGACTCGATCGTCCCGGTCGCGGGAGCGGCCGTATCGCTCCTCAGGGCGGTCATCGCGACCGCCGCGCGGCTGGCCACCGGTGCGCCCGCTCACGTCGGGGTAGCGATTGATGCCGCCGCCACCACCGCGACCGTATCGCTCGCGGTCGACGGCCGCGGAGTACCCGCTCCTGGCGCGGCCACCACGGCCACCGACCGGTCCGCGGGCGGCACCTCTCGTCATGCCGCGCCGCTCCGCTATCAGGTATTCGGGGATCGCGGGCTCGTCGTCGAACTCTTCCTCCGGCGGCAACGGCGAGCGCGTCGGCTGGCGTGGGACGCCCATCTGGGTGTCCCATACCGAACCGAAGGCGGCCGGCCGAGGCGATCGTCGCGCCGGTAGCGGCTCCGCGATCTCGTCCTCGATCGGCTCAGGGGCCGCGGCTGGTGCGGCGTCTGCGACGACCTCGGGCTGCTCGTCACGTCCGCGGCCGCGGCCCCTGCCCCGCCCACCGCGCCGGCGCCGCCGGCGCCGGCCGTCGCCGTCGGTCTCTTCGCCCTCCGCAATGAGGGGCGGCTCGCCGATCGGCTCGAGCTCGTCGGCCGATCCCGCCGGCTCGAACTCGCCGGACTCGGCCGCGGCCGGCTCCGACCGGACCCGGGACAGCTTCTCGCCCGGCAGCACGATGAGCGAGCCGCCCGCGGCGGCGACTGTCGGCTCCGGCTCGCCCGCAGCGGCTCGCCCGCGTCCGCGCCCGGTCCGGGCCGTGGCGGCCACCGGCTCGGCCTCGCCCGCCCGCCCTCGTCCACGGCCGGTTCGGCCACGTCCGCGGCCGGTACCCTCGGTCTGCTTGTCGGGAACCTCGGTCATGGACAGGTCCGCCTC
>WNGE01001250.1_pt1 | contig 32282 bp, 30 predicted proteins | sample 5400651 | NCBI WGS metagenome assembly WNGE01 (sample SAMN13153370, study PRJNA577476) | soil metagenome | isolation source: 60 cm soil or saprolite under grassland replicate 2 | place: USA:California | collected 2016-06-15
CTAGAGGGTCGGTCAGGTTAACGATGTCAGGCGGCTTGCTGGGCCGCCCAGGGCGCACGGGCGATGACGTGCAGGTTGTGGACGACCGCGGAACGGCGTAGGTCGAACAGGTTCTTGCGTTGGCCCAGGTAGCGGGCGCGGCGGCCCTGCCACTGGCCGATCTGGGCAAGGCTGTGCTCAACCTTGACCCGCTCGCGCAGCTCGGCTCGCCCTTGCGGGGTGAGTTGTCGCTCGCGCAGCTCGACCAGCAGCCGCTCGTCGGGGTGGATCTGGACGCTGCGCCCACGGGTGCTGGTGGTGCACTGCTCGCGCAGTGGGCAAGCCTGGCAGACGGCGGCGGGGAACTGGACCCTGCCGCCCGGGGTGAACGGCATCTGCTGGCTGGCGGGGCAGGTCAGCAGCCCGTGCTCCCAGTCGAGCGCGAAGTCGGTCTTGGCGAACCGCGGCCCGTTGCGGACCCGCCAGGCCTTGCAGAAGACCTCCAGGTCGTCGGGGCGGTCACGCACCAGCACGCTGGCCAGGTAGGCCCGATCGATGTGCAGCTCGGCCAGCGTGGCGTCCTGGGCGGCCAGGTCGGCGGCGATCTGGGTGGCGCCGGCGGCCTCGGGGATGTTCGCCGGGGTCACCGCGACCGCTGGGATCAGGCCTGAGTCCAGGTCACGCAGCACGTGGCGCTTGTAGCCATCCACCAGGGTGCTGCGGCCCTTGCGGCCGTGGCGCATCTGGGGGTCCTCGATCGAGATCCGCCGATCCCTGGCCACGCCCTGGCGCAGCGTCGGCGGCTGCCCATCGGCCAGCGCCACGTCCTGGCCCACGACCTGCCGGGCGGCGCCCAGCGCGGCATCGACCCCCGGGACCGCCGCGACCTGGTCGCCCGCCACGAAGGCTTCGACCGCCTCCAGGAAGCCGAGCACCACCCCCAGTGCCCCATCCCGCGCGGCCGGGTCGTCCCAGTCGCAGTCCAACGCCGCCTTGACACTGGGCCCGCCGAGCTGTGGCACGCCCGCCTCGACCGCCACCGCCGCCACCCCAGCGGTCCACGGCAGCCCCCGCCCCTGCTGCCGCGCGATGACGCCCAACGCCTTGCGCAGGGCGTGACCCAGAAGGTTGATCGTGTCCTCCACCCGCCCCGCGCCCCACAACGGGCTGGCGTCCAACGCCGCCCGCAACGCCCGGTCGCCGAACCCACCCTTGGCCTTGGCCAGCGCCACGCTCTGCTCCACCAGCCGACGGTCAAGCCCGGCCCCGATCAGCCGGGCGCGGAAGCCCACCAGCGTGCCCTTGCTAAACGGTGGCCGCTCGGCGTCCAGGCAGCCCAGCACCAGCTGCCAGCGCCGATCCATCACCGTCGCCTCGATGACCCCATCGTCGGAGGCGCCGGTGTAGGCCTGCAGGATCGTCGCCAACGCCAACAGGGCCGGCGGCACCGGCGGCTGTCCCTTGGGGCTGTCGGCCCAGGCCGCGGCCAGCTCAGCCTGGAACGCCTCGTCGAACAGCTCGTGACGGTGCGCACGCAGCCAGACAAACAGCTTGGCGCGCCGGACCAGCCGGATGACGGCCTGCTCGGCCGGTGACGGCTCCACGGGTGGACGCCACACAGGTGGGCGCATGACAGGCAGCCTCCTCAGACCGCGCGGACGCGCTGATGCGTCGCGATCGGTGCTACCTACCACAAACCAGGTTAACTTGACCGGCCCTCTAGCAGAAGCGTGGCAGGTGGTAGGCGAGCTGGTTCCGCCAGGAGGACCAGTCGTGGGGGACGTCGTAGCCCCAGAGGTCGAGCTCGTGGCGGATGCCCTTGGAGGCGAGCACGCCGGCGAACTGCTTCGTGCTCTCCAGCGAGCCGGTGGTGTCCTCCCACTGGCCCTGGCCGCAGACCAGCACCAGGCTGACCTGGCGGCGCAGCCAGTCCAGGTGGTCGCCGTCCATGTTGGCCATGTAGTCCATGGGGTTGTTGAAGTAGGCGTCCTCGCCGCGCTCCCAGCCGCCGCCGACCACGGTGACGTCGTAGACCCCGCTCATACACAGCGCCAGCGGGAACAGGTCGGCCCGCTTGAGGGCGAAATTGGCCGCGTGGTAGGCGCCGAAGCTGCAGCCGGTGACCATCGTCTTGGTCTGGCCGGCGCAGTCCTCGGCGATCCGGGGGAGCACCCGGTTGAGGATCCAGTCCTCGTACAGGCCGTGCCGCCGGGCGCGGGCCTCGAGCGAGAGGCTGCCGTTGCGCCAGCTGTGGGCGTCGAAGCTGTCGACGCAGTAGAGCTTGACCCTGCCGGCGTCGAGCAGCTCGGACACGGCGGCGACCATGCCGCGGTCCTCGTAGTCGGAGCAGCGGCCCGCGTCCGAGGGGAACACCAGCAGCGGGCGCCCGTAGTGGCCGTAGGCGATCACCCCGCCCGCCCCGAACGCCGGCGAGTCGACCGACCAGTAGTCACGTCTCATGCCCACAGCTCCTCGAGGAACCTGACCAGGTACGGGTCGAACAGGTCCCGCCAGGCCGTCCAGTTGTGCCCGTCGCGGCTGGGCACGAACCGCACGGGGTAGCCCTGGCGGGCCAGCACCAGGCCGGTGGCGCGGTTGTTCGGCAGGTTCACCTCCACCGTGCCACAGGTGATCACCACCGGGACGGGGTGGCTCCACTCGCGCTCGGCGTGGACCCGGTCCATGAAGCGGCGGATCCGCCGGAACTCCTCGAAGCCGAGGTCGTGCGGGTCGTAGCGGTGGTGGAAGAAGCTACCCGACTGCAGGAACAGCCCGCCGAAGGTGGGCGGGTGCAGGCGGTGGGCGTGGAGCATGGCGAGCGCCCCGAGGCTCGCGCCCATGCCGACCCGCCAGCGGCGGCCCGGCGGCGACGGCGCCAGCCCGGCCAGCGACGGCAGGATCTCGCGGGCCAGCGCCTCGGCATAGGCCGGGCTGGCCGAGTAGTGCTCGCCGCGGCGCATCGGGTGCAGCAGGGCGGCGCGCATGCGCGGCAGGGCACGGCGGTGCGAGAGCCGGTCGAGCAGCAGCTGCAGGCCGGAGTAGCGCGCGTACTCGATGCCGTCGTGGACGACCAGCAGTGGCAGCCGCTCGTCGGGGCTGGTGTCCGGTGGGCTCCAGATCAGCGCGTGCAGCCGCCCGTCGAGCGAGGGGACCTCCAGCTCGAGGTCGCGGACGTCGCCGGCGGGCACCTCGGCCGGTCCCGTCCAGGCGGGCGCGCGGTAGCCGGGGAACTCGATCACCGACTTGTCGCCGAACGGCCCCGGGCCGCGCAGCGGGTTCGCCGGGTCGCAGACCAGCTCGCTGCGGCCGTCGGCGTAGAGCAGCTCGACCAGGTACTCCATGCGGTCGACCGGTGGCCGCGGGAAGGCCAGCCGCCATGGGTCACCGTTCTCGCCCGGTTCCAGGCCCCAGCCACCCCGCGGCATGGCCACCTCCTGGAACAGCCAGGCGGCGGCCAGGTCGGGCGGGGGGTGGTGCAGCCGGAAGGTGACGCCGTCGCTGCTGACCAGCGGACCGGCGTCGGTATCGCTGCTCTGCATGGGCTGCACGATACCGGTCCCGGATGACGGCCGCCTGAGCGGTGCCCGGCGCCGCCGCGGCCGGGGTCGGCACGGCAGCCGACCCCGGCCTGGCCGGCCGACAGGGCGCTCGGTCCTCGCTCCCGCCGCGGATCTGGCAACCTGGAGGGGTTGCACCCGGGACGGACCGCCCGGCAGGAGAAGACGGATCACCATGCTGGCAACGCTCACCGGGCTCGGCCTCTCGGCCGCCGCCGGCCTCAACGCCTACATTCCGCTGCTGCTGGTCGGGGTGGTGGCCCGCTGGACCGACGCGGTCGCCCTGCCGCCGGACTTCGCCTGGATCCAGAACGGGTGGGTCCTCGCCGCCGTGGCCGTGCTGCTGCTCGCCGAGGTGGTGCTCGACAAGGTGGCGGTGGTCGACCACCTCAACGACCTGGTGCAGACGTTCGTGCGCCCGGCCGTCGGCGGCGTGATCTTCGCCGCCACCGCCGCGGCGCAGCAGGTCGACGCCTCGCCCTGGATGCGGGAGCACCCCTGGGTCGGCTGGCTGGCCGGCATCGCGGTGGCCGGGCTGGTCCACGCCGGCAAGGCGAGCGCCCGCCCGGTCATCAACGTCACCACCTTCGGGATCGCGACCCCGCTGGTGAGCGCGGCCGAGGACGGCGTCTCCCTCGGCATGAGCCTGCTGGCGCTGTTCGCCCCGGTGCTGGTCCTGGTCGGCCTGCTGCTGCTCGCCGTGGCCATGGTCCTGGCGCTGCGGCGCCTGCGCCGCCGCTGGCGGCAGCGGCAGCGGCCCGTCCCCGCCTGAGCCCCGCGGCGGCCGCCGTGCCGCGCCGGCCTGGTCGGGGCTCGTGGAATGCCCGGGGCCTGGCGGACCGTTCTACCCTGTGCGAGGGACGAATGCTGAGGAGGCGACGAGGTGCAGACCACGGTCGAGACCGCGACGTTCGCGGCGGGGTGCTTCTGGGGCGTCGAGGCGGACTTCCGGCAGATCCCGGGCGTGCGCCGGACCACGGCGGGCTACATCGGCGGCGGCCTCGACCAGCCCACTTACAAGGACGTCTGCAGCGACCGGACGGGCCACGCCGAGGCCGTCCAGGTCGAGTACGACCCTGCCCAGGTCTCCTACGAGCAGCTCCTCGACGCGTTCTGGAAGCTGCACGACCCCACCCAGGTCAACCGGCAGGGCCCGGACGTCGGCACGCAGTACCGCACGGCGATCTTCACCCACGACGAGGCCCAGTCCAAGGCCGCCGAGGCCGCCAAGGAGCGGGCACAGGCGAGCTTCTCCCGGCCGATCGCGACCGAGATCGTGCCCGCGGCCACCTTCTGGCCGGCCGAGGAGTACCACCAGCGCTACCTGGAGAAGCGCGGCATGTCCTCCTGCGCCATCACGGTGGAGTCGTAGCGGCGGCAGCAGGGCGCTGCGGGCATCAGCGCCTGCGGCGGCTTCACCGACAAGGGCGCGGAGCGGGTCTAGGGGCGTTGGTCGGTCCGGCCGTAACGTTCCCGAGACGCAGGCTGGCCACACTGGCACGCGACCGGCGACGCTGGTGGGCATCGGGGTCAAGCCTTCGTTGCCGCGTGATGGGAGGACCATGTCGGTGACCCCTGTGGGTGGAGTCGTCCGGACGCGCTGGCGGCGGGCGGCGGCGTGGTCGCTCTGGGCACTGGTCGTGCTCAGCATCGCCGTCATGGCCTGGCCGGACCACCTGCTGCGGCAGGCGGGGAGGCCTGAGCTGGCCCCACTGGGCACCAGCGACGCCGCCCCGTACGTGCTGGGGGTCGTGAGCGCGGCCACGGTCGGGGCGCTGCTCGGTAGCCGCCGCCCGGCGCACCCGGTCGGCTGGCTGCTGCTGGCCCTCGGGCTGTCGGTGGCGGTATCCGGGGTGGCCAGCGGATACGCGAACTACGGGCTGCTGGTCCGGCCCGGGGCGCTGCCGGCCGCTGACTACGTGGCCATCTACGAAGGCGTCAGCGTCCTGATCGCCGGAGGATGCCTCGGGTTCGTCCTGCTGCTCACCCCGACCGGGTCGCTGCCTTCGCCGCGCTGGCGCTGGTGGGCCAGGGTCGCGCTGGCCGCGCCACTCGTGGCGCTGGTCTCGTCGGCGCTGCTGCCGTTGGACCCGCCCTACCAGACGGTCCCCAACCCGCTCGCCCTCTCCGCGCTGGCCGGCCCGCTGCAGGTCGTCAACGTCGCGAGCTGGATCGTCACCGGCCTTGCGATCCCGGTCGCGGCCGCCTCGCTGGTGGTGCGCTTCCGCCGCGCCGGCGGGGTGGAACGCCAGCAGCTGCGCTGGCTGGCGCTGGCCGCGGGGTTGGTCACGGTGGTGTTGCTGGCCCTGGTGGCCCTGATCCCGGCTGGAAGTGAGCTCCTGCTCGGCTGGCTGTCAGCGGTCGCTGTGGCGTTGCTGCCGCTGGCGACCGGCGCGGCGATCCTGCGGTACCGGCTCTACGACATCGACCGCATCGTCAGCCGCACGCTGGCGTACGGGCTGCTCACGGTGTTGCTGGGCCTCGGCTACGCCGCGGTGGTCCTGGCGCTCGGCCAGCTCCTGCCAAGGGACAGCAGCCTGGCGGTGGCCGGGGGGACCCTGGCGGTCGCCGGCGCCTTCCAGCCCGCCCGCCGCCGCGTCCAGCAGCTGGTCGACCGGCGCTTCGACCGGCGCCGCTACGACGCCGCGCGGACGATCCAGGCGTTCAGCACCCGGCTGCGGGACGAGGTCGACCTCGACACGCTGAGCGGCGAGCTGCTGGCCGTGGTCGAGCAGACGATGCAGCCGACCAGGGTGTCGCTGTGGCTGCGGCCGTCACCAGCCACCTCCGGCGGCGCCGCGGCGCGCCACTGACCCTGGTGGCCTGGCCCGGGCGCCGTTGCGGCCAGACCGACGGTGGAGGCCGGCGCGAGCGTGGCGCGGCGACCCCGCCTTGGCCCACCAGCGCCGGCGCGGCGAGGGCGGAGGTGTCAGGGGACGTCGAGGCGGAAGTCGAGGTCGGCGGCGACGTCGGCGGTGTCCATCTGCGCCTTCTGCAGGCGGCCGGAGTAGTCCCAGTTGACCGCCTGCCAGCGGGTGAACTGGTCGAGCACCCAGATGCCGGACTGGCGGGCGCCGTTGCCCGAGCGGTGGTTGCCGCCGAAGGGCAGGTGGGCCTCGGCCCCTGAGGTGGAGTTGTTGACGCTCACCATGCCGGCGCCGACGCGCTCCCTGAAGCGGAACACCGCCTCGGGGTCGCGCGTGTAGATCGAGGCCGACAGGCCGTAGCCGTGGCCGTCGGCCAGCTCGACGCCCTCGTCGAAGTCACCGAACGAGGCCACCCCGACGATCGGGCCGAAGGTCTCGGTGCGGTACAGCTCGTCCTTGGCGGTGACCCCGTCGACGATCACGGGATGGCAGTAGAGGCCGGCGTCGGGGTCGCCGACGAACCCGGCCCGCGGGTTGGCCCGGGTGATCCGGCCGAGCCCGGTCGAGCCGCTGGTGCGGTGGTGGCCCTCGATCAGGTCCAGCCAGCCGAGGAAGCGCTCCAGGAAGCGCTCGTGCAGCATCGGCCCGTAGAGCACGTCCTGCCGCGGGTCGCCGATCCGCGCCGCGGCGGTCGCCGCGCTGAAGCGGGCCAGGAACTCGTCGTGGACCGACTCGTGCGCCACCACCGTGCCGAGCGAGGTGCAGCGCTGCCCGGCGGTGCCGAAGCCGCTGAACAGCGCCCCCTCCACCGCCAGGTCGAGGTCGGCGTCGGGCATCACCAGCAGCGGGTTCTTGCCGCCGAGCTCCAGGCAGGGCGCCTGCAGGTGGCGGCCGCAGAGCTCGCCGATGCGGCGACCGACCGCCGACGAGCCGGTGAAGCCGACCTTGTCGACCAGGCCCGCCTCGAGGGCCTGCTCGAGCCCCTCGAAGGTGGTCGGGCCGTCGGCCAGCACCAGGTTGAGCACCCCGTCGGGCAGGCCGGCGTGCCAGAACAGCTCGGCAAGGGCCAGCGCGCTCGCCGGCGCGTACTCCGCCGGCTTCCACACCACCGCGTTGCCGCAGACCAGCGCGGGCACCACGTACCAGGCGGGCACCGCCACCGGGAAGTTGCCCGCGGTGACCACCAGCGCCACCCCGACCGGCGTGCGGAAGGTGAACAGCTGCTTGTCGGGCATCTCGCTCGGCACCGTCTGCCCGTACAGGCGGCGGCCCTCGCCGAGGAAGAAGTTGCAGGTGTCGACGATCTCCTGCACCTCGCCGAGCGCCTCCGCGTAGGGCTTGCCGATCTCGTCGGTGACCAGCCGGGCGAGCGCCTCGGCGTTCGCCTCGACCAGCCGGCCGGCCTGCTGCACGGCACGGCCGCGGACCGGCGCCGGCGTCGCCGCCCAGGCCGCCTGGGCGGCCCGCGCCGCTTGGCACGCCTCCACCAGCACGGCCGCGTCGCCGAGCTCCGCCTCGCTGGTGACCTCGGCGGTCCGGGCCGGGTTGGGGAGCCGCAGGCGCCGCCCGGGCTGCCCCGGCCGTGCCTGCCCGCCGACGATCGAGGCCACGGTGCGCGTCATGGTTGCCTCCCGGTGCCGCGCGGGCATGGTGAGCGTTCAACAACCGACGGCCGCTGGACCGGCCGCCCGCTCCCAGGGTCGCCCGCCGCGGCCGCGGCTGGCAAGGCGGGGCGCTTCGGGTATGTGGCTATTTACCGGCACAGGCCGCGTGCCTATGCTCGCGCCAGGGGTCCGCCGAGCGGGTGGGGAGCTGGGCCATGACGGAGCAGGAGGTCCTGGCGGCGCGCCAGGCGATCGAGCGGCAGATCCAGGGGCGGACCCTGTGCGACCTGCTCGCGGACAACGCGACACGCCACGGCGAGATGCCGGCGCTCTCCTGGAAGCAGGACGGTGACTGGCGGACCGCCACCTGGCGGGAGTACCGGGAGCTGATCGCCGAGGTGGCCCTCGGCCTGGCGGGGCTCGGCGTCGGGCGCGGCGACTTCGTCGCCATCATGGCCTCCAACCGGCCCGAGCACGTGGTCGTCGACCAGGCCGCCTTCCACGCCGGCGCGGTGCCGACCACCTTCTACGCCACCCTCGCGCCGGAGCAGATCCGCTACTGCGCCGCCCACTGCGAGGCCAAGGTCGCGGTGCTGGAGAACCGCGACGTGTTCAAGCGCTGGCAGGAGATCCGCGACGAGCTGCCCGCCCTGCGGCACGTGGTCATGCTCTCCGACGCCGAGGAGCTCACCGACCAGCCCGGGGTGCTCTCCTGGTCGGAGCTGCTGACCCGCGGCCGGGAGGTCCTCGCCACCGCCGGCAAGGGCCGCTTCGACGAGCTGCGCGCCAAGGTCCAGCCGGAGGACCCGTGCACGCTGATCTACACCTCCGGCACCACCGGGCCGCCCAAGGGCGTCCTGCTCACCCACCACAACGTGCTCTACCAGGCGACCGCCCTCGACCGGCTGACCACCGTCCCCGACGGGCTCACCTCCGTCTCCTACCTGCCGCTGGCCCACATCGCCGAGCGGGTGCTGTCCATCTACCTGCCCCTGAAGAAGGTCGCCCAGGTCTACTTCTGCCCGGACGCCAGCCAGGCGCTCGAGTACGTGCGCCAGGCCCGGCCGAGCTTCTTCTTCGGCGTGCCGCGGGTGTGGGAGAAGGTCCGCGCGGGCATCACCGCCAGGCTGGCCGCCGAGTCGAACCCGCGCAGGCGCCGCCTGGCGCAGGCCGCCGTCGCCGGCGGCCTCGAGGTGGTGCGCCGCCGGCGCCGCGGCGCGCCCGTCGGGCCGCTGCTGCGCGCCCGCCACGCCCTGCTCGACCGGCTCGTGCTCGCCAAGATCCGCGAGGCCATCGGCCTGGACCGCTGCCTGTACACCTCCAGCGCCGCCTCGCCCCTGGCGCTCGACGTTGCCGAGTTCTTCGCCGCCATCGGCCTGCCGCTGGTCGAGGTCTACGGCATGACCGAGACCACCGGCGTGGCCACCGGCAACCCGCCGGACAAGCTCAGGATCGGCACGGTCGGGCCGGCCCTGCTCGGCGTCGAGGTGCGGCTCGGCGACGACGGCGAGGTGCTGGTCCGCGGCCCGGTCAACACGCCCGGCTACCACCGCCGCCCCGAGGCGACCGCCGAGCTGCTCGACGACGACGGCTGGCTGCACACCGGCGACGTCGGCGTGCTCGAGGACGACGGCTACCTGCGCATCGTCGACCGCAAGAAGGAGCTGATCATCACCTCGGGCGGCAAGAACGTCTCCCCGGCCAACGTCGAGGGCCTGCTCAAGGAGCACCCGCTGATCGGGCAGGCGCTCGCATACGGCGACAACCGCCCCTACCTGGTCGCCCTGGTGGTCCTCGACCACGAGGTCGCCCCGGGCTGGGCCAAGCAGGAGGGCGTCGCCTTCGACGGGCTGGCCGCGTTCGCCGGCGACCCGCGCGTGGTCGAGGAGGTGCAGCGCGCCGTCGACGCGGCCAACCAGCGCCTCTCCCGCGTCGAGCAGATCAAGCGCTTCGCCGTCGTCCCGGCCGAGTGGACCGCGGAGAGCGAGGAGCTGACGCCGACCATGAAGCTCAAGCGCCGCGTCATCCACGACAAGTACGCCAAGGACATCGAGGCACTGTACGCGGGCTGAGCCGGCCACCGAGCACGGTTCACCTGGCGCGGTGGGGGAGGACGGCACGGGCCTGGGGCGTGCCCGACTTCGGCGAGGGGCTCGACTGGTAGCCTGCGCGCGTGCGGGCCTGGGAGCTGGTGATCGTGTTCGGGGCGGCCGTCGGCGGCGGCGGGGTGAACGCGATCGCCGGCGGCGGGACGCTGCTCACCTTCCCGACGCTGCTGTGGCTGGGCCGCAACCCGGTGCTCGCCAACGCCACCAACACGCTGGGCCTGTGGCCGGGGACCCTGTTCGGCATCATCGGCTTCCGCGCCGAGCTGGCCCGCAGCCGCGCCTGGGTGGCGCTGCTGGTGGTCCCCTCCCTCGCCGGCGGCATCGCCGGCGCGGTCCTGCTGCTGCGCACGCCCACCTCGACCTTCGAGGCGATCGTGCCCTGGCTGATCCTGGTCGCGACCGTGCTGCTGGCGCTGCAGGAGCCGCTGTCGGCGCGGCTGCGGCAGCACGAGGCGATCCGCCTGGCGCCCGGCTGGAAGGCGCTGGCGGTCCTGTTCCAGGCCGCCGTCGGGGTCTACGGCGGCTACTTCGGCGCCGGCATCGGCATCCTCATGCTCGCCGCCCTCGGCCTGCTCGGCATGACCGACCTCCACCAGATGAACGGGGTCAAGAACCTGCTGGCCGCGGCCATCAACGGCATCGCGATCGTCTGGTTCGTCGCCTCCGGCGCGATCCTGTGGCGCGACGCCCTGGTGATGATGGCCGGCGCCGCCCTCGGCGGCTGGGCCTCCTCCAAGCTCGCCTACCGCCTCGGCCGCAAGGCCGTCCGCCGCGTGGTGGTGGCGATCGGCCTGGCGATGGCCGTCGCCCTCGCCCTGCGCCTGCGCTGAGCCCGGTCGTAGCGGGTGGACCGGCGAAGAGGTCCACCCGCTACGAGTGCCCTGCCGATCAGGAGGGGGACGCGACCTTCCAGAGGTAGCCGTCCGGGTCGCTGAAGTAGCCGAAGTACCCACCCCACCGAGAGGCCGCCGCCTCCTTCACGACGCTGCCGCCGGCAGCGACGGCCTTCCCCATGACCTCGTCCACGGCCTCGCTGGACTGGACGATGTAGTGGAACGAGACGCCCCGGAACCCGGACCCCTCGGAGGGGACGCCGGCGTCCTGGGCCGCCGCCTCCCGCTCGTAGAGGGCCAGCGACGACGACCCGTCGCCCAGGTTGAACGAGACGAAGCCAGGGTGGTCCTGGTCGATCGTGCAGCCCAGGCCTTCGGCGTAGAACTTCTTCGAGCGGGCAACGTCCTCGACACCGATCATGATCGCGGTCACCTTCAGTGGCACGGTCTTCTCCCTTCAGGTTGGTCGGACACCCTCTACCCGGATGACGGAACGGAGCGGCAAGAGGTAACGGCCGCTCACCCCGTCGTATCGGCCGGCGGGGCGGCGCGGCCAAGCCGGGCGGCCAGGGTGCGGACGTGGTCGAGCAGCTCCGGGGGCTCGTGGGCCTCGAAGTCGACGCCGAGCAGGGCGACGTGGAGCGCGAGGGCGTCGAGCGAGTTGGAGCCGCTGTACAGCACGCAGGTGTGGTCGTCGACTGCCTCCAGCACGCCGGCGGTGGGCGGGACCCGCTCGGCGAGCGCCTCGGCGGAGGCGTGCATGGTGAAGCGGCCCTGGTAGCGGTGCCGCGCGGAAGACACGACCCAGTTGACGTAGGCGGGGACGTCCTCGTCGGGCGGGTCGCGGGGGGTGAAGCGCGGGCCGGTCGGGACGCGGGGGGTCAGCCGGTCGACGCGGAAGGTGCGCCAGTCCTCCCGGTCGAGGTCCCAGGCGACCAGGTACCAGCGGCGGCCGGTGTGGACCAGGCGGAGCGGCTCGGTGTCGCGCCTGCTCGGGGTGCCCTCGCGGCTGCGGTAGTCGAAGCGCAGCCGCTGGTGGTCGCGGCAGGCCGCGGCGACCAGCATGAGGGTGTCCGGGTCGACGGTCGGGCCGACCCCGGCCAGCGGCAGCGTGACCGACTGCAGCGTCTCGACACGGTGGCGCAGGCGCGACGGCAGCACCTGCTCGAGCTTGGCCAGCGCGCGCAGCGACGTCTCCTCGATCCCGGCGACGGTGCCACCGGCGGCGGTGCGCAGGCCGACGGCGACGGCGACGGCCTCGTCGTCGTCGAGCAGCAGCGGCGGCAGCGCCGCGCCGGCGCCGAGGCGGTAGCCGCCGGCCGTGCCCGAGGTGGCGTGCACCGGGTAGCCGAGGCTGCGCAGCCGCTCGACGTCGCGGCGCACGGTCCGCGCGCTCACGCCGAGCCGTTCGGCCAGGTCCGCGCCGGACCAGTCGCGCCGTGCCTGCAGCAGCGACAGCAGCCGCAGCAGCCGCGCCGAGGTCTCCAACATTCCCCAAGTTTGCCATCCCTTGCGGACAGGATCTGACCGCAACGCCCGATAGCGTGGTCGCGTCCCGCAAGTCAGCGAGCCGAGCAGAGGGGAGTCTCCGTGGCCGAACCGACCACCCGCGACCTGTCACCGACCGGGGCCGACACCGAGATCCGGCCGTTCAGGATCGACGTCCCCCAGGTCGACCTCGACGACCTGCACGACCGGCTGGCCCGCACCCGCTGGCCCGACCAGCTGCCCGGCGCCGGCTGGGACTACGGCGTCGAGCTCTCCTACGTCAAGGAGCTGTGCGAGTACTGGCGTGGCGGCTACGACTGGCGCGAGCACGAGGCGCAGCTGAACCAGTACCCGCAGTTCAGCACCACGGTCGACGGCGCAGGCGTCCACTTCCTGCACGTGCGCTCGCCGGAGCCCGGCGCCCTGCCGCTGGTGCTCACCCACGGCTGGCCCGGCTCGGTCGGCGAGTACCTCGACGTGATCGGGCCGCTGTCCGACCCCAGGGCGCACGGCGGCGACCCCGCCGACGCGTTCCACCTGGTGGTCCCGTCCGTCCCGGGCTTCGGGTTCTCCGGGCCGACCGGCGACGCCGGCTGGGACAGCGCCCGCATCGCCAGGGCGTGGGACGCGCTGGTGCGTCGCCTCGGGTACGAGCGTTACGGCGCCCACGGGGGTGACGTCGGCGCCCTGGTCTCCCGCGAGCTGGGCATCCTCGCGCCAGGCGGCCTGCTGGGCGTGCACCTCCTGCAGATCTTCGCGTTCCCGTCCGGGGACCCGGCGGAGATGGCGGACCTGGACGACTTCGAACGGGCGGGGCTCGAGATCACCTCGAGCTTCCAGGAGCGGTCGGGCTACCTGAATATCCAGTCCACCCGCCCGCAGACGCTGGCCTACGGGCTCACCGACTCGCCGGCCGGCCAGCTCGCCTGGAACAGCGAGCTGTTCATGGGGTTCGGCGGCGAGAACCTTGGCAACGTCGACCGCGACCGCTTCCTCACCCACGTGATGCTGTACTGGCTGACCGCCACGGCCGGATCGTCGGCCCGCTGGTACTACGAGAACGCGCGCAGCAACGCCGGCTACCGGGAGGTGCAGAACCCCACGCCCACCGGCGTTGCCGTGTTCCCGTGGGACTTCCGCTCGGTGCGGCGCTTCGCCGAGCGTGCCAACAACATCGTGCACTGGTCGCAGTTCGACCGCGGCGGCCACTTCGCCGCCATGGACGCGCCCGACCTGCTCGTCGGCGACCTGCGCGAGTTCTTCCGCCGCTTCCGCTGACCACCCCGACGCGGCCACCGGCAAATCGGGTGACAGGTCTGACCCGGCCTGGCACCGTTGGGGCATGTGCGTGATCGTTGCCACCCGCAGGCCCGCAGGCGTCGACCTGCCGGGCGCGGTGGCGGCTGTGTCCGCACGGCTGGCCGGCGCGCGACGCTGACCCTCCTCCCGCTGCCAGAGCCGACGGAGGAGGGTCCGAGCGCCAGACGCCCGGCGTGTCTGCCCGGTTCTGGGCGCGGGTATGGGTGGCTCCGCCCGCGCCGTTCCCGCCAGCCGCAACCGGGCCGCTCCGACGCGGCCCGTCACCTCGAGGACTCCGATGACCAAGCAGCAGTTCGTGCGCTCCAAGCCGCACCTGAACATCGGCACCATGGGCCACGTCGACCACGGCAAGACCACCCTGACCGCGGCGATCACCAAGGTGCTCGCCGAGCGGGAGGGGTCCACCACCCGGTTCACGGCCTTCGAGCGGATCGACCGTGCCCCCGAGGAGGTCGAGCGGGGCGTCACGATCAACATCGCCCACGTCGAGTACGAGACGGCGACGCGCCACTACGCGCACGTCGACATGCCCGGCCACGCCGACTACGTGAAGAACATGATCACCGGCGCGGCGCAGGTCGACGGCGCCATCCTGGTGGTCTCCGCGGAGGACGGGGCGATGCCGCAGACGCGGGAGCACGTGCTGCTCGCGCGGCAGATCGGCGTGTCCCACGTGGTGGTCGCGCTCAACAAGGCCGACCTGGTCGACGACCCGGAGCTGCTGGACCTGGTCGAGCTGGAGGTCCGCGAGCTGCTGTCCGGCTACGGCTTCGACGGCGAGCGGGTCCCGGTCGTGCGGGTGTCGGCGCTGCGGGCGCTGCAGGGCGACCCCGCCTGGTCGGCCAGCATCGACGAGCTGCTCGAGGCGGTCGACCGGCACGTGCCGGTGCCGCCGCGGGACCTCGACCGGCCGTTCCTGATGCCGGTCGAGAACGTCCTGACGATCACCGGCCGCGGCACCGTGGTCACCGGCAAGGTCGAGCACGGCGCCGTCCGGGCCGGCGACGCCGTCGAGGTGGTGGGCCTCGGCCCGACCACCGCGACGGTCTGCACCGGGCTGGAGACGTTCGGCCGCACGCTGGACCGGGCGGAAGCCGGGGACAACGCCGCGCTGCTGCTGCGCGGGGTCAAGCGCCACCAGCTGCAGCGCGGGCAGGTGGTCTGCCTGCCGGGCAGCGTCGAGCCGCACCGGCGCTTCCGGGCGCGCGTGTACGTGCTGACCGAGCAGGAGGGCGGCAGGCACACCGCGTTCGTCAGCAACTACCGGCCGCAGTTCCACTTCCGCACCGCCAACGTGGTCGGGGTGGTGGACCTCGGCAAGGCCGAGCTGGCCATGCCGGGGGACACGGTCGAGCTGAGCGTCGAGCTCGGCAGGCCGGTCGCCATGGACGACGGCCTCGGCTTCGTGATCCGCGAGGGCAGCCGGACCGTCGGCGCCGGCACGGTGAGCAAGCTGCTCGACTGAACGCTACGGCCGGCCCCCCAGGGCCGGCCGTAGCGTTTTGCCACGCCTGGCCGCCCGGCTGCGTCAGTGGTACGGTTCGGCCGCTGATAGGACAGTCTGCTGGTCTGACCAACCCCCCGGCTCTTAAGGGAGCCAGCCGCCCGCGGAACCCTTCAGTCGCCCTACCTGCGGGACATCAGTGCCATGTTCGAGCCGATCGAGCGCAAGAAGGTCTACGAGCTGGTCGCCGAGCGCCTGGTCCAGGAGATCAGCGACCGCCGCCTCAACCCCGGCGACGAGCTGCCGAGGGAGCGCTACCTGGCCGAGGCCTACGGGGTCGGCCGCTCCTCGGTGCGCGAGGCGCTGCGGATGCTCGAGTCCAGGGGGCTGATCGCCTCGCCGGGGGGTGGGCGGCTGGTGGTGGCCGACTACGCCAACCCGCTGAACCAGTCCCTGGCGCTGCTGCTGCGGATGCACGACGGCGACCTGGGCGAGCTGTTCGAGATCCGCCGCATCCTCGAGGTGGAGTCCGCCGGGCTGGCCGCGCTGCGCCGCACGGTGTCCGACGTCGAGGCGATGCGGGCGGCCCAGCAGACGATGGAGGAAGGCCTCGCCACGGCGGAGCGCTACGTCGACGGCGACGTCCACTTCCACCTCGCCGTCGCGGCCGCGACCCACAACCGCGTCGCGACCTACATGATGCAGGCCATCCGCGACGTGCTGCACCGCGCGCTGCTGTCGATCTACCAGATCGCCGGCAGCCCGGAGCGGTCACTCGGCCAGCACCGCCAGATCCTCAACGCCATCAAGGCCAGGCGCTCCGACCAGGCCCGCGAGCGCATGCGCCAGCACCTGCTACGGGTGGAGCTGGACGTCGACGAGGCACGCCGGCGCACGGCCGGGCCGGCCGAGGTGGACACCACGGGAGGTCTGTAGATGGCACAGGTCGGGTTCGTGGGGCTCGGCGTCATGGGCGGCCGCATGGTGCGGCGGCTGCTGGCGGCCGGCCACCCCGTGACCGGCTGGAACCGGACCAGGGCCAAGGCGGGGTGGCTGCTGGCCGAGGGGATGGGCTGGGCCGACTCGCCACGGGCGGTGGTCGAGGCGTCCGAGGTCACCTTCAGCATGGTGACCGGCACGGCCGCGCTGCGCGCGGTCACCGAGGGCGACGACGGCGTCCTCGCCGGGCTCGGCCCGGGCAAGGTCTACGTCGACCTGAGCACCGTCAGCCCCGCGGCCAGCCAGGCGCTGGCCGCCGAGGTCGCCGAGCGGGGCGCGGCGATGCTCGACGCGCCGGTCTCCGGCAGCGTGGTGACCCTCGAGGAGGGCCGGCTGTCGATCATGGTCGGCGGCGACCGGGAGGTCCTCGAGCGGGTGCTGCCGGTCCTGCGCGACATCGGCCCGACCGTCACCCACGTCGGCCCCAACGGCCGCGGCGCGCTGATGAAGATCGCCACCAACCTCAGCCTGGCCGTGCAGATGACCGCGTTCAGCGAGGGCGTGCTGCTGGCCGAGAAGGGCGGCATCCCCCGCGAGGCCGCCGTGGAGGTGCTGCTGCGCAGCGCGGTCGCCTCGCCGATGGTGCGCTACCGCGGCCCCTTCGTCCTGAAGATGCCCGACGAGGCCTGGTTCGACGTCGACATGATGCAGAAGGACCTGCTCCTCGCCCTCGAGGCCGGCAGGGAGCTCGACGTCCCGCTGCCAACCACGGCCGTGGCCAACGAGCTGCTGACCACCGCCAGAGCGATGGGCCTGCGGGAGCAGGACTTCGCGACCGTGTTCACCGTGCTCGCCCGGATGTCCGGCCGTCAGGAGTGACCGGGGGCGTGTCCCGCGCAAGGGGAGGAGCCATGGCACGAGGTCGATGGAAGCCAGTGGCGGCGCTCGCCGCTCTCGTCCTGATCGCGTCGGCCTGCGGGGGTGGTGGTGGCGGTGGGAGCCAGAGCTCCAAGCCGCTGGTCATCGGCGCGTCCCTGCCGCTGACCGGTGACTTCTCACAGCCCGGCGGGGCGGCCAAGCGCGGCTACGAGATCTGGGCGGACATGCTCAACACCAGGGGCGGCCTGCTCGGCCGGCAGGTCGAGCTCAACATCCTCGACGACGCCAGCGACCAGAACACCATCGTGGCCGACTACAACCGGCTGATCACCCGCGACAAGGTCGACCTGCTGCTGGGGACGTTCTCGTCGCTGCTCAACCTGCCGGCCTCGGCGGTGGCCGAGCGCAACAAGATGGTCTACGTCGAGCCGGCAGGCGGCTCGCCGAAGATGTTCGAGCGCAAGTTCCACTACCTGTTCTTCGCCCAGCAGGCCACCGCGCCGCACCAGGCGGACGTGTTCGTCGACTGGATCAACAGCCTCCCGGCCGACCAGCGGCCCAAGACCGCCGCCTACCCGACCCAGGACGACCCGTTCACCACCCCGGTGATCCAGACCATGCAGAAGGCGCTGGAGAAGGCCGGCGTGAAGACCGTGTACACGACCGTCTACCCGCCGGACACCAACAACTTCGACACGATCGCCAACACCATCAAGGCACGCAACCCGGACCTGCTGGCCCAAGGGGCCGTGTTCGACGACGGCGTCGGGCTGGTCCGCTCCCTGGTGAAGGTCGGCTTCAGCCCCAAGACCATGTTCCAGACCTCGGCGCCGTCCAACTCCGACGAGTACGCCAAGGGGGTCGGCAAGGACAACACCGAGGGCGTGTTCTACACGGTGAGCTGGAGCGCCACCGCCGACTACCCGCTCAACCAGGAGTTCGTCCAGCGCTACCAGCAGAAGTACAACAAGCTGCCGGAGGAGGACGCGGCCGACGCGTTCGCGGCCGCGCAGGTGCTGCAGGCGGCCGTGGAGGCGGTCAAGGGCATCGACCAGGACAAGCTGGCCGAGTGGCTCCACGCCAACCAGGTCGACACGATCCTCGGCCCGCTGCGCTGGGACGCGACCGGCGCGCCGCAGTCCAACTTCCTGCTCGCCCAGTGGCAGGGCGGCAAGTCGCAGATCATCCTGCCGAAGGACGTGGCAACGGCCGACAAGGCGGTCGCGCCCAAGCCGGACTGGAAGAGCTGACCAAGAGGGCAGGCCCGTGACCCACGCCGTCCAGACCGTCATCCTCGGTCTGCTGGTCGGCGGGGTGTACGCGCTGCTGGCCGCGGGCCTGACCCTGGTCTTCGGGGTGATGCGGATCGTCAACGTCGCCCAGGGCGCCCTGCTGGTGCTGTCGGCGCTGCTCACCTTCGAGCTGTGGCGGCGCACCGGGCTCGACCCGATCCTCGCCGGCGCGCTGACCACGCCGCTGATGTTCGCCGTCGGCTGGGTGATCTACCGGCTGTTCGTCGCCCGCATCCGCACCGCGCCGGTGTCGATGACCGTGCTGCTGACCTTCGCGCTGGCCATCACCATCGAGGGCGCCATGGGGCTCACCTGGAAGAACGTCTTCCGCTCGGTGACCCCGAGCTACTTCAACCAGTCCTTCCACCTCGGGCCGCTGTTCTTCCCCAAGGCGCAGGTGTACGGCTGCCTCACCGCGGTGGTGGTGCTGGCCGGGCTGTACCTGCTGCTGACCCGCACCTGGGCGGGCCGGGCGATCCGGGCGGCCTCGGAGAACCCGCAGGGCAGCGAGCTGGTCGGCGTCGACGTCCGCGGCGTGGCCGCGCTGACCTTCGCCGTCGCGATCGCCACCACCGGCGCCGGCGGCTCGATCCTCTCGGTGCTCTACGCGGTCTTCCCGGCCTCGCACTACCAGTGGATCTCACGGCTGCTCGGCATCGTGGTCCTCGGCGGCATGGGCAGCGTGCCCGGCGCGCTCGCCGGCGCGCTGCTGCTCGGCGTGGCCGAGGCGCTCACCGCCACCTACGTCTCCACCCGCTGGTCGGCGGTGGTCTTCTACCTGGTGATCCTGGTGGTGCTGCTGGTCAGGCCGCAGGGCCTGGCCGGCTCGCGGCTGCGCGAGGACGTGGTCGCGTGAGGGCCGTGCGGCCGACCGCGACGGTCGTGCGCCGGGCCGTGGTGGTGGCGACCGGCCTGGCGCTCGCCGCCTACCCGCTGGTCCGCCTCGACGACGCCTACGGGCAGTCGGTGATGATCTTCGCCTTCCTGCTGGCGGTGATGGCGGGCGGCTGGAACATCATGGCCGGCTTCACCGGCTACGTCTCGCTGGGCCAGAGCGCGTTCCTGGGCATCGGCGCCTACACCGTCGCGCTGCTCTCGCTGCACCTGCACCTCTCGCCGCTGCTGCTGGCGCCGCTCGGCGGCGTCGCCGCCGCGCTGGTGGCCGCCGTCCTCGGCGCCACCGTGATGCGCACGCGCGAGCACGCCTTCGTGATCATCACCATCGCGCTGCTGTTCCTGTTCCAGACGCTGGCGCTCAACCTCGGCGGGCTCACCGGCGGCTCCAACGGGCTCACCCTGCCGCTGCCCTCCTGGGACCGCGACATCCAGAACCTCCCCTTCTACTACGCGATGCTGGTCCTGCTGGTGCTGTCGGTGGCGCTGTCGTGGTGGATCCGGCGCAGCAAGCTCGGCACCGGCCTGGTCGCCATCCGCGAGGACGAGGACAAGGCCGCCGCCATCGGCGTGCGCACCCCCGCCTACAAGGTGCTCAGCTTCGTCGCCAGCGCGGTGCTGATCGGCGTCGCCGGCGGCGTGTACGCCTACTTCCTGACCTTCATCGACCCGCGCGGCATGTTCGACATCCTGGTCAGCGTCCAGATCGTGCTGGCCGCGCTGCTCGGCGGGCGCGGCACCATCTGGGGGCCGGTGATCGGCGCGTTCGCGGTGGTGCCGCTCAACGAGGCCGCCAACAGCATCGCCGCGGCCGAGGGCCTGCGCCTGCTCGTCTTCGGCCTGGCGCTGGGCGCGGTGGTGCTGTTCCTGCCGCTCGGCGCGATCCCCAGCGCGCAGGCGTGGTGGTCGCGCCGGGGTGAGCGGCCGGTCCCCGTCGAGCGGCGCCAGCCGCTGACCGTCAGCGAGCGGGCCGAGCCCGCGCCGCAGGCCCCCGGGAGCGTCCTGCTCGAGGTGGACGGGGTGGCCAGGCGCTTCGGCGGCGTCACCGCGGTCGACGCCTGCTCGTTCGCGGTGCGGGAGGGCAGCCTCACCGGGCTGATCGGGCCCAACGGGTCGGGCAAGACCACCACCTTCAACCTGCTCAGCGGGATGCTGCGCTGCGGCGCCGGCGCCATCCGCCTCGACGGGCGGCGCATCGACCGGCTCGCCCCGTGGGAGCGCGCCTACCTCGGCCTCGGCCGGACCTTCCAGATCACGCGGCTGTTCCCGGGGATGACGGTGCTGGAGAACGTGGTCGCGCCGCTGCGCCGCTTCTCCTGGCCGAACCTCGCCGCCGACGCCGTCGGCGGCAAGGAGGCCAGGCGCGCCGAGGAGCTGCTCGACTTCGTCGGCATGCAGCCGTTCGCCGGCCACCCGGCCGGGCAGCTCTCCTTCGGGCAGCAGAAGCTGGTCGAGCTCGCCCAGGCGCTGATGCTCGAGCCGCGGCTGCTGCTGCTGGACGAGCCGGCGGGCGGCGTCAACCCCGGCCTGGTCGAGCGCCTCGCCGAGCTGATCCGCGAGCTGCGCGGCCAGGGCCTGACCGTCGTCGTGGTGGAGCACAACATGCCGCTGGTGCTGGGCCTGTGCGACCCGATCCTGGTGATGGCCAGGGGCAAGGTGATCGCGGAGGGCTCGCCGGCGGCCATCCAGCGCGACCCGCTGGTGCTCGACGCCTACCTCGGCGAGGGCTGGGGACGGGCCTCCGAGCCGCTGGAGGTGTGATGGCGGCACTGCTCGAGCTCAGCGGCGTCACGGCCGGCTACGGCGGCGCGCGGGTCCTCGACGGCGTCGACCTCGCCGTGGAGCGCGAGTCGATCACCTGCGTGGTCGGCCCCAACGGCGCCGGCAAGTCGACCCTGCTCAAGGCGGTGAGCGGGCTGCTGCGGCCGTGGCGGGGAACCATCACCCTCGACGGGACGGTGATCTCCGGCCTCGGCGCGGCCGCGGTCCTGGGCCGCGGGGTCGTCCAGGTGCCGCAGCAGCGCGGCCTGTTCCCCAGCCTCACCGTGCGCGAGAACGTCCTCATGGGCGCGTACGTGCTGCGCCGCGACCGCTCGCTGGTGCGGCGGCGCTACCGGGAGGTCGAGGAGCTGCTGCCGCTGCTCGGCGAGCGCGCCGCCGACAAGGCCGGGAACCTCTCCGGCGGCCAGCGCCGCCTGGTCGAGTTCGCCCGCTGCCTGATGCTCGACCCGGTGCTGGTGCTGCTCGACGAGCCCTCGCTCGGCCTGGAGCCGAGGACCCTGCGGCAGGTCTACGACCTGGTCGCGCGCATGCGCGACCAGGGCAGGACGATCCTGCTGGTGGAGCAGAACGTGCGGCTGGGCTTGCAGAGCGCGAGCCACGGCGTGGTGATGGAGGGCGGCCGCGTCCGCCTCACCGGCGCGGCGGCCGAGGTGCTGGCCAACCCGGAGATCGCCGACCTCTACCTGGGCGGCACCATCAGGCCGCCGGGGATCGGTGGACCTGGCGGCGTGGCAGGGGGGTCCGGGGGCTCGAGTAGCGAAGCGGTCGCCCCCGGTGGAACAGGGCCGTGATCGTCGATGTGCACGCCCACGTGATCGTCCCGGAGATCACCAGGGCGGCCGACCCGGCCGACGGCTGGCGGCCGGCCGTCCGCCGCGAGGGCGGCGCGCAGGTGGTGGAGTTCGGCGGCAGGTCGGTCCGCTCGGCGCTGGGCGAGTTCGTCGAGGTCGAGCGGATCCTCGCCGAGGCGAGGGCTGCCAATGTCGACCGGCTGGTGCTGTCCCCCTGGGTCAACCTGCTGCCCTACGGCCTCGACCTGGCGGCCGCCGTGCGCGCCTGCCGGGTGCAGAACGACGCCCTCGCCGGCCTCTGCGCCGCCCACCCGGACCGGGTCGCCGCGCTCGGCGCCGTGCCGCTGCAGGACCCGCCGGCCGCCGTCGCCGAGCTGACGCGCCTGATGGCCGCGCCCGGCGTCGGCGGCGCCGAGGTCGCCGCGAGCGTCGCCGGCGCGTCCCTCGGCGACGACCGCTTCCTGCCGTTCTGGGAGGCCGCCGAGGACCTGGGGTCCGTGGTGCTGGTCCACCCGACCACGCGCGGCTTCGACCTGCCCGTGCTGGAGCGGTACTACCTGTGGAACACCGTCGGCAACCCGCTGGAGACCGCCGTGGCCGGCGCCCACCTGGTGATGGCGGGCGTGCTGCAGCGGTTCCCGCGCCTGCGGCTGGTCCTCGCCCACGGCGGCGGCGCCCTGCCGGCGGTGCGGGGCCGGCTGCGCAGGGCCCACTCGTTGGGCCTGCCCGAGCGGTCGCGGCTGGCGGAGAGCCCCGACGCGTCGCTGGCGCGCCTCTACTACGACACCGTGACCCACGACGCCGAGCTGCTGCGGGCGTTGGTCGCCTGGGCCGGCGCCGACCACGTGCTGCTCGGCTCCGACCGTCCCTTCGACATGGGCAGCGACGACCCGGTCGGGGAGGTCCGCGCGCTCGGCCTCGACGCCGCGGCGGAGCGGGCCGTGCTCGGCGGCAACGCCGCCGCGCTGCTCGGGCTCACCGAGGCCGCGGCCCCCAACGCCAGGGAGGGGCGGCGGTGACCGCCAGCTACGACGTGGTCGTCGCCGGCGCCGGGCACAACAGCCTGGTCGCCGCCGCCTACCTCGCCAAGGCCGGCCTGACCTGCCTGGTGGTCGAGGCCCGTGAGCAGGTCGGGGGCGACACCAGCTCCGAGGAGCTGACCCTGCCCGGCTTCCTGCACGACACCTGCTCGACCGCGCACAACCTCATCCAGGCCAGCCCCACCGTCGCCAACCGGGAGCTGCCGCTGGAGGACTACGGCCTCGAGTACCTGCACCCGGACCCGGTGGTGCACGTGCCGTTCCCCGACGGGGCCTGGCTGACCCAGTGGCGCGACCCGGACCGGACCCGCGAGGAGCTGGCCCGCTTCTCGCGCCGCGACGCCGACGCCTACCACCGCCTGCTGGCCGACTACGGGCAGGTCGCGCCGCTGTTCGGCCGCTGGCGCAACACCCCGGTCGGCTGGGGCCCGGCGCTGCCCGAGCTGCTCGCCGGCGCCCCGGACGGCGCCAGGTGGCTGCGGCGGCAGGCGATGAGCGCCTGGGAGGTCGTCCAGGACACCTTCTCCGAGGAGCACGTGCGCGCCTTCATGCTGTGGATGAGCTTCATGACCGTCCAACCGGTCGAGCGGCCGGGCACCGGACCGCTCGCCTACTCGCTGGTCTTCGGGCGGCAGCGGCACAGCTGGACGCTGCCGAAGGGCGGGTCGCTGGCGCTGCCCCTGGCGCTGGCGCGGTTCGTCGAGGCCCACGGCGGCACGGTCCTCACCGGCCAGCGGGTGACCGGGCTGGTGGTCGAGGGCGGCCGCTGCGTCGGGGTGGAGACCGCCGACGGGCAGCGGCACCTGGCCGGCCGCGCGGTGCTCTCCACCGTCCACGTCAAGCACCTCGTCGCGCTGGCACCCGAGGCGGCGTGGGGCGACGACTTCCGCTTCGGGGTCGACACCTGGCGCGCCGGCGTCTCGATGTTCGTCGCCCACTACGCCACCACCGAGCCGCCCAGGTACCCGGCCGGCGACGGCACGGTCGAGTCGGTGGCGGCGGGCACGCCGCACTCGGTCGAGCGGATGCTGCGGGTCGGTTCGGAGCTCAGCCGCGGCATGGTCGCCAGCGACGACCCGGTGCTGCTGGTCCTGGCGCCGACCGTGGCCGACCCGTCGCGCGCCCCCGAGGGCCGCCACACCCTCAAGGTCGTCGGCTTCCAGCCCTACGAGCTGGCCGGCGGACCGCAGCGGTGGGACCAGCTGAAGGACCAGGTGGCCGAGGCGAACCTGGCCGCCCTGCGCCGCTACGCCCCCAACCTCGGCGACGACGTGGTCCTCGCCAGCCACGTGAAGAGTCCCCTGGACCTGGAGCGCTTCAACCCCCACAACTGGCACGGGTCCTGCCACGGCGGCGACATGGGCCCGGCGCAGTCCGGGGCGCTGCGGCCCGCGCCGGGATGGGCCGGCCACCGCACGCCGATCGCGGGCCTGTACCAGACCGGTGCCACCACCCACCCCGGCGGGTCGGTGTCGGCCGCGCCCGGCCGCAACGCCGCCATGGTGCTCCTGCGCGACCTCGGCTTCGACCCGGAGGAGGTGGCGGCCCGTGCCTGACGCCCGCATCGAGGCGGCCGTGGCCAACTGGGCGCCGCGGCTGGTCACCCAAGGCGTCGACCCCAACGACTTCGCCCGCGTGACCGCGCCGCTCGAGCGCTGGGAGGAGTGGCTCGGCGCCTGGCGCGCCAACGGCCACCTGCACGCCGGGCTGGCACGCGAGGCCGAGCGGCAGGGCCGCACGCTGACGGCCGGGCGTGCCTGGGTCCGCGCCACGCTCTCCTACCACTACGCCAAGTTCGTCTGGATGGTCGACCTCGAACGCCACCGGGAGGCCGCCGACCTGGCGGTCGCGGCGCTGCGCCACGCCCACCGCCTGCTCGACCCCAGCGCCGAGCGGCTGGAGATCCCCTTCGAGGGGACCGAGATGGTGGCGACCCTGCGGCGCCCGCCGGCGCCCCGTCCCGCGCCGCTGGTGCTGCTCCTCCCCGGCCTCGACTCCACCAAGGAGGAGTTCTTCAACTGGGAGAACGTCTTCCTCGAGCGCGGCATGGCGACCCTGTCCCTGGACGGCCCCGGGCAGGGCGAGACCGGCTACCACAGCCACATCCGGCCCGACTACGAGGTCGCCGTGAGCGCCGCCCTCGACCACCTGCAAGGACGCGACGACCTGCTGGGCGACCGGGTCGGCGCGGTCGGGGTGAGCCTCGGCGGCTACTACGCGCCGAGGGCGGCCGCGTTCGAGCCGCGCATCCGCGCCGCGGTGGCGATCGGCGGCCCCTACGACTTCGGCGAGTGCTGGGCCGGGCTGCCGGGGCTCACCCGCGAGGCCTTCGTGCACCACTCCGGTGCCCACGACGAGGCGGAAGCCGAGCGCCTCGCCGGCCGGCTCGACCTCGGCCCGGTCCTGCCGCGCCTGGCGCAGCCGCTGCTGGTGGTCTTCGGCCGGCTCGACCGCCTGATCCCCTGGCGGCAGGCCGAGCGCGTGGCGGCCGAGGCCCCCGCCGGCGAGCTGGTGATGTACGAGGACGGCAACCACGTCTGCAACAACCTGCCCTACCGCTACCAGCCCCTCGCCGCCGACTGGATGCGGGAGCGCCTCTCCGATGGCTAGCACCGAGCCCGACAAGGCTTTCCCGGTCGGCGCCGGGCGCCGTGCATCCCTGACCCCGGACGATCAGGGGATCCCACGAGGCGGCGACCGGGAAAGCCTGAATTGGCGAGGTACCAAAGGCGGCTGGGTGGGGCGCCCGCTCAGGCGCCGGGAGGACGCCGCCATGCTGCGCGGCGAGGCGGCCTACGTCGACGACCTGGTGCTGCCCGGCATGGCGCACATGGTGGCCGTGCGCAGCCCCGAGGCCCACGCCCGCCTCGGGAAGGTCGAGGTCGCCGCGGCGCTGCGCGCACCGGGGGTGCTGGCGGTGCTGACCGGGGCCGACCTCGCCGGCCAGGTCGGGCGGATGGCGGCGATGGCGCCGGAGGGGGCGGAGATCGCCGAGGTGCCCGTCCCGCTGCTCGCCACCGGGACGGTCCGCTTCGCCGGGGAGCCGGTCGCCGTGGTCGTCGCCGAGACGCGCGCGGCCGCCGTGGACGCCGCCGAGCTCGTCTCGGTCGACTACGACCCGCTGCCGGTGCTGGTCGACCCGCACGCCGCGCTCGCCGCCGAAGTGCGGCTGCACCAGACGGCTCCCGGCAACGTGCTGCTGCGCTGGGCGCGGCGCCACGGCGACGTGGACGGCGCCTTCGCCGCGGCCGCCCACCGGGTGCGCGGCCGCTTCGGCATGCCCCGGCTGGTCGCCGCCCCGATCGAGCCGCGCGGCGCAGTCGCCGCCTACGACCCGGAGGACGACCTGCTGACCCTGTGGCTGTCCGCGCAGGACCCCCACCGCCCCCTGCGCGGCCTCTCGGCGATCCTGCGGCGCCCGCCGGAGCGCTGCCGCGTGGTCGTCCGCGACGTCGGCGGCGCCTTCGGCAGCAAGGGGGCGCTCGCGCCAGAGGCCGCGGTGGCCGCCGTCGCCGCCATGCGGCTCGGGCGCCCGGTCAAGTGGATCGAGCAGCGCTGGGAGAACTTCCAGGCCGCCTACCAGGGCCGCGGCCAGGAGATCGAGGCGGAGCTGGCGCTGGACGCCGAGGGCCGCTTCCTGGCCGTGCGCGCCAGGACCCTCGCCGACCTCGGCGCCTACCTGTACCCGTTCACCGCCGCGCCGCCGGTCACCGCCGCGATGCTGCTGACCGGCGCCTACGACGTGCCCGCCGTCGACGTGGAGGTGGTCGGGGTGGCCACCAACAAGGTGCCGACCGGCCCCTACCGCGGCGCCGGCCGCCCGGAGGGCGCCTACGTGGCGGAGCGGCTCGCCGACCTGGCCGCGGCCGCGCTCGGCGTCGACCCGGCCGAGGTCCGCCGGCGCAACTTCATCGCGCCGGAGCGCTTCCCGCACACCACCGCGCTCGGCTTCACCTACGACTCCGGCGACTACGGGCGCGCCCTCGACCGCGCCTGCGCCCTGCTCGGCTACGCCGAGCGCCGCGCCGAGCAGCGTGAGGCCCGCCAGGCCGGGCGCCTGGTCGGCATCGGCCTGTGCGTGTTCGTGGAGCGCGCCGGCGCCGGGCTGTGGGAGAGCGGCTGGGTCGGGGTCGCGCCCGACGGCCGCGTGCTGGTGCGGACCGGCTCGACGCCGCACGGGCAGGGCCACGCGACCACCTTCGCCCAGATCGCCGCCGAGGCGCTCGGCGTCGACCCGGAGCAGGTGCGGGTCGAGGCCGGCGACACGCGCACGGTGCCGCAGGGGATGGGCACCTACGCCAGCCGCTCGGTGACCATCGGCGGCTCCGCCGTGTACCTCGCCGCCCAGGAGGTCGGGCGCAAGGCCGCGCGCGTCGCCGCCGCCCTGCTCGGCGCCACGCCGCAGGAGGTGCGGCTCGTCGACGGCGGGGTGCTCACCGCGCCCGGCGGCCGCTCGGTGACCCTCGCGGAGGCCGCGGCCGCCGTCGGCGACCCGTCGCGGCTGCCCGCCGGGGTCGAGCCCGGGCTCGACGCGCAGGTCCGCTTCGAGCTGCCGGGACCGGTGTTCCCGTTCGGAGCATACGCGACGGTCGTCGAGATCGACCGGGAGACCGGCCGGCTCGCGATCCGGCGCCTGGTCGGGGTGGACGACAGCGGCACGATCGTGAACCCGCTGCTGGCCAAGGGCCAGGTGGTCGGCTCCTCGGTCCAGGGCGTCGGCGAGGCGCTGTTCGAGGAGGCCGTCTACGACGAGGCCGGGCAGCTGCTCAGCGGCAGCTTCACGGCGTACGGGCTGCCGAGCGCCGTGGAGGCGCCGCGGGTCGAGGGCGAGTTCGTGGAGACCCCGTCCCCGTTCACCCCGCTCGGCACCAAGGGGGTGGGGGAGAGCGGCGCGATCGCGGTCCCCGCCGCGATCGCCAACGCGGTCGCCGACGCCCTCGCGCCCCTCGGCGTCCGCCACCTCGACCCGCCCTACACCCCGGAGAAGCTCTGGCGCGTCCTGCGCGACCGCTGAGCCCTCGGCGACCTCGTGTGGGCCTCGCCCGGCCGGGTGGACCCTCGGCGCCCCGTTCGCCCGGCCGCGCGCCGAGGCGCGCGGCCGGGCGGGGTCAGCTCTGGACCTTGAGGCCGTCGAGGGGTGCGAAGTGGGGAACCAGGGCGGACAGCTCGCCGGAGGCGGTCTCCGGGACGTCGGGGAAGGTGGTGGACAGCTCGACGCTCCTGCCCGGGTCGACGCTGAGCGGGACGGACGTGACCGTCTGGTCGCTGGGCACGTAGCGCTTGCGGTTGGCGCCGTCGTAGAGGGAGACGCCGCCGGTGTCGCTCGGGTTCGCCGTCCCCGGCTTGCCCAGCAGGTTGCCGATGGTGACGGTGTTGCTGGTCTGGTTGGTGATGGTGAACCGCAGGGTGACGTTGGTGCCGTCGCGCTTGAGGGAGCCGGCGGACAGGACCAGGCCGGCGACGTCGCCGCGGACGCTGGCGAGCGGCCCGCTGGCCTTCCCGCCGGCCTGGCCGTTGTCCTTGTCCTTGCTGGTGCAGGCGCCGAGCAGCAGCGCGACGGCCAGGGCCAGCAGCACGGCCAGGGCCTGCGGCCGGGTGCGGTGTGGAGTGGTTGGCATGGCGGCTCGCTTAGGTGGGGATCGCCACGGTCACGCGGCGGTTGCGGGCACGGCCTTTGGGGTTGTCGCTGCCGTCGGGGTTCTTGTTGGGCGCGATCGGCTTGCTGGCGCCGAAGCCCTTGACCGAGAACTGGGTGGGCCGGTCGGAGAGCAGCTGGGCGAGGGCGTCGCGCACGGCCTGGGCGCGGCGTTGCGACAGGGGAAGGTTGTAGGCCTGGGTGCCGATCGAGTCGGTGTGGCCCTCGACCCGGACGACGCCCTTGGCCCGGTCGCGGATCAGCTTGGCGGTGTCCTGCAGGTCGGCCTGGGCGGCGGCGGTGAGCTTGTCGGAGTTGAAGGCGAACAGCACGTCGGCGGCGAGGTCGACCTCGGTGTCCCCGGGAGACTCGTTGAGGGTGGCGGTGTCCTTGCCGTTGCGGATGGTGACGGTGCGGAACACCAGGTCGACCACGCGGGGGGTCACGTCCAGGCCGCCACCGATCGCCTGCCCGCCGGCGACGGTCGTGGTGGTCGCGCCGGCGACCGTGCCGCCGCTGTCGCCGCTCACCGTGGTGCCGGTCTCGCCGCCGGTCAGCGTGCTGCTGGTGGTGCCCAGCGTGGTCGTGCTGGTCTCCTGCGCGGCCGCGGGGGCGCCGCCCCCCGGGGGAGCGGCGAGGGCCACGGCGAGCAGGCTCGCGAGCAGGCCGATGCCGAGCGCCATGCGCCGACGGCGGGACCCCGTTGGGGTAGCCGGGCCGGGCCGGTGTCGTGGGTCGCTCATGAGCTCAGGGGGACGTTGTCGAGGGCGGGGAAGTGGGGCACGGTCACGGTCAGCTTGCTCACCTGGGCCGGCGGGGCCGGGAACTTGGCGAACATGGTGGTTTCCTGGCCGGGCTCGACGCCCTTGAGCTCGGTGCCGCTGTGCAGGATGCCCGTGGTGCACAGGCAGCCCTTGTTGGTATCGCGCAGCACCAGGTACTTCTTCTTGCCCTCGGGGTCGACCAGGTAGACGCCGGACATGTCGAAGGTCAGGGCGTTGCCGACCTCGACGAAGCCGGCCTCCCCCCAGGTCCAGTCGAAGTTGAAGGGCTTGGTGCCCTTGTTGGCGATGGTGAAGATCAGGGTGACGGTGTTCGGGTCGCTGCGGCGCAGCTGGTTGACGGCCAGGGTGATGCCGGGCAGGTCGGCGTGGTCGCTCGAGGCGACCACCGGGGCCGGGGCGGGCTGGCCAGCGGTCGTGGTCGCGCTCGCCTGGGCGGCCTGGGCCTGGGCAGGCTTGCCCTTGCCGAGGCTGCACCCGGCGGCGAGCGCGGCCACCAGGACCAGGCTGAGGAACAGGACGGGGGAGCGGGGGGCGGATCGCCACACCCTGCTGGCGGAACTACGCATACGGCGCGTCTCCTTGTCAGGGGGGTGACTCGTGGTCGGGGCTCGCGGTCTGACGGTCCTATCTTTCCCCGCCTGTACGAACCTCCACGCGGAGAAGGTTCATCCCTCGTTGTCGCGCGCCGATAACGCGGCCGTCTTCATCCAGCCTCGGGAAGGACGCGATCCGGGCAACCGCGAGTTACGCGCGCAGCACGGACGCACCGGCAACCTGGAGATGTCCACCGAGCGTGCGCAATTCCCGTCGGACTACGCGGCTGCCCCCGAGCAGTGGGGGAGGAGAGAGGAGGGGGGCTGTGGACAAAGATGATCGGTCGTGCGGAGTTCGGCCTACCATTGCGCGCGAACAGTTTGGACCGGACGGAGGGTCGTGCAATGAGCGGCGGTCAGCGTGCTCGGGTCGAGAACGGTGGCATGGTCACTGCTCGGCCGCTGACGGCAGAGCAACAGCACCTCGTCCTGTTCGCGTTCCGGCGCCCGCGTGGTCACTACACGACCGAGCGTGCTGGTCAGCTCTCGGGCATACCGGCCCGCACCCTGTACGACTGGGCGAAGGAAGGCGTGATCGCGCCGGACCATCCTGGTCGCCCCATGGCCTGGTCCTACCGCGACCTCGCGTTCGTTCGGCTGCTCGCGTGGCTCCGGCAGGGACGAATGGAGCGCCTGACCGCCGCCCGACGGGTCGCTGACATCCGGAACCTGATGGCGGACCCGGCGCGGCAGGTCAGCGAGATTCGTTCCGACGGCACCGTCGTCCTCCTCGGCGACGAGACCATCGACCGGCTCACCGGCCAGCAGGTCTTCGACTCGATGGCGATGCTCCTGTCGACCTTCAGCCTGCTCGATTCGGTCGCTGAACTCGGGCGTCAGCGGCTCTGGGGCCCGGATCTGATCCAGCCCTCCGAGCTGACCTGGATCCTGCCGTGGGCGATGGGCGGTGAGCCGTGCGTTCGCTTCACAAGGATCCCCACCGTGGGGCTGCACGCGCTCCGGCACGAACAAGGCCTCGACACGGAGCAGATCGTCGCGCTCTATCCCGCTCTGGACGCTGCCCAAGTTGAGGACGCAATCGCGCTCGAGGAACGGCTGTGTCGAGCGGCGTAGGCCTGCGCCTGCTTCTCGACCAGAACTTTCCGAAGCCAGCCGGCTTCAACCTGGCCGACGTCGGCACGTCGATCCACGCTACCCACGTCTCCGACCACGATCCCGCTCTCACCTCAGCTGGCGTGCCCGACTGGCTGCTCTACCTGCGCGCCGCGGACGACGGCTTCGACGCCGTGATCACCCGCGACTGGCACCAGTTCGACCGGCCTGAGGAGCTGTGGGTACTCGCCAACCTCCGGATCGTGGTCATCTCGTGGCGACAGCCCATCAACAACCCTGTCGCCGAGTGGGGGCACCTACTGGCGTACATGCCACAGCTCAGGCGGCGGATCGAGCGGCGGCAGCCCCGCGTGCTGCTCCTTCCGCCACCGCATCTCAACAAGGGCAACGAGGTCAACCCGAGGGAGACGCTCGGACGCTACGCCGCCCGGCAGGGTCGGGCCGTCGCCGAGGTGTTGGCGGAGACCCAGTCCGCAGTCCGCGACGTGCTCCATCGTGCCGAGCGCGCTGACCTCTACGTCCGGCTGGAACGCGGCCGGCGGCCGGCAGGGGAGTAGCGCCCGGGTACGCAGGCCTTCAGCGGGACTTCACCCGGTAGTTCAGGTGGGTGACACCGATCCCCTCGGTGACTTTGGGCGTCTCAAGTGCGACCGGAGTGCCGCTGAGGTTGTCGAAGAAGCGGATGCCCTTGCCGAGCAGCACGGGCACCAGGTCCACCTGGATCTCGTCCAGCAGCCCCAGGTTGAGGAGCTGCTGGGCAATGTTGGGACTGGCGACCGCGACCATCTTCTCGCCGGCGGTTGCCTTCGCATGCTCCAGCGCGCGCTCGATCCCGTCGGTGACGAAGGTGAACGGCGCGTCCTCGCGTGGCCAGCCGTCCGGAACGCTGTGGGTGACCACGAACACGGGCACGCCGGTCGGGTGGCTGCCGCCCCACCCGCCTGTGTGGTCGAACAGGCGGCGGCCGCACAGCAGCGCGCCGACGTTGGCGAGCCCCTCGCGCAGGTGACGCGCGCTCGCCTCGGAGGTGTGGAAGCTCCACTGCGGGTCGGCGCTCGGCACGGTGACCTCACCGTGGAGGAACCAGTCGAACAGCGGCCCCACGTCATCGGTGGGGTCGGCGACGAGGCCGTCCAGCGACATCGACATGTTGGCGACGACCGTGGCCATGTGGGCCTCCCGTTCCTGGGTTCCGCTATCCGGTCACCCATGGAACGGTGGCGGCGGTGGGAACTCATCGGCCGACGGGGGAGTGGGGGAGAGCGGACGGCTGGGGCAGCCAACTGGCCTCGCCGACCCCCTGGCAGATCCTGCTCGGAGACTGACAGCCGCTCTCTTGGGCTGCGCTACGCGCCGCGCTCGAGCCGTTCCTTCAGGT
>WNGE01004014.1_pt1 | contig 32260 bp, 44 predicted proteins | sample 5400651 | NCBI WGS metagenome assembly WNGE01 (sample SAMN13153370, study PRJNA577476) | soil metagenome | isolation source: 60 cm soil or saprolite under grassland replicate 2 | place: USA:California | collected 2016-06-15
CGTCGAGCGAATCGTGCACCGTGAAGTGACGGTCGAGCCCGGAGATCTCCAGCGCCCGGCGCGTTTCGAGCCCCGGCCCGACGAGGAGAAACGCGCGGCGGTTCGCAAGCCGGGTACGCGCCTCGATCAGGACGCCGAGCCCGGTCGAGTCGATGAACGACACGCCGGACAGGTCGATGATCAGCCGCTCGGGGCCGCGCTCTGCGGCGGCGATCAGCCCGTCACGCACGAGATGCGCGTTGTAGAGGTCGAGCTCGCCGCCGAGCCGCACGACGATCGCTCCGTCCCGTTCCTCGACGCCGGTAACCGGCGCATCGTGCAGACCCCCCGTTTCGTCCACTCCTGCCCTCCCCCTGTTGGCACCGCCGGTCCCCAACGTCGATCCTGCGGGATTCAAGCAAACACTACGATCCCCCGGACGATGACGAGCGTCGAGGTCCCGTACTCCATTGCCTGCGTTCTGCCCTCCCTCGTCGTCCTCGACGTCACGAACGAGATCGCCCACGAGGTTGCAGGTGCGGAGTCGTCAGGCGGGATCGCGTTCATCACGGCAGGCGAGGGTGGCCTGATCCGGGTGAACGAGCGGGAGTCGGGCTTTTTCGCCGACGTCGAAGGGCTGCTCGAGCGCCTCGTGCCGCTCGACGTCCCAGGCCGGGAGAGGCTGCTCGCATTTCTGCTCGGCGCGCGGACGGAGCAGCTCCCGTTCGCCGGCGGCCGGCTTTGCCTGGGGCGCTGGCAGCGGATTCTCGTCTTCGGCTTCAGCGAAGAACTGGCGCCCGATTGGACGCTCACGCTCATCGGTTGATTAACGGCGCTCGGAAAAGGCACACTTCATCGATGGATCAGGCGCGCGCGCATCGGCGCCTTGCCGGCTTCGGCGCCTTCGCGCTGCTCGCGCTCGTCGCTGAGCTCTGCGGGCGCAGCCTGACCGTGAGGCTTGACCTGGGCCGGCACGTACCGACGCCCAGCTACGCGGGCGCGAACTACTACCCGTTCCTGCTCGCCGGCGTGAAGATCGGCGCCGCGCTGATGCTCGCGGCGCTGATGTGGCGGTTCATCAAGGCGCGGGCCGCGGCGCGCGCGGCACGGAGGCTGCTGCGCGCCGTCGGCGCGAGCCCGGAGCGCACGCCACGTGTTCGCGTCGCGCTTTCCTTCCAGAGCTGGGCGTTGGCGTATGCGCTCACGGCCGGCATCTATCTCGTGCAGACGGACACGGAACGCTTCGCGGCGGGGCGGTGGCCGCTCATGTCGCCGTGGTTGCACACCTCCGCTCTTTCCGTCTTCGCCGTGCTCTCCGTGCTCGTCGCGCTCCTGTACGGCGCCGTCTCGCGCTGGCTGTCGGAGTACGAGCGCTTTGCGGAACAAGTTGCCGCGGTCGTGCGTTCGCTCCTCCGTATGCGGCGGGGACTTTCAACCCCTCGTGTGCGCAGCGACCCGGACCCGCCGCGGCGCCTCTTCGGGCTCGTCTTCGAGTCCAGGCCTCCTCCCGTCGCGGCGTAACCGGGCGTAAGCCCGGGTTGTCGGCCAACTCGGGAGGAGGAAATGAGCACTCACACAGCAACCCAAACTGCTGCTTCGCAGACTCACGCGGAGCGCGCCGCGTGGCGGCTCCGGATTCTGGCATCACTCGGCCCGCTCGCCGCGCTCGGTGGCGTGGTCTGGGCGATCGTCCAGCCATACCGCGTCACGCTGCTGCACCCGCACGACCAGGGGTTCTGGTGGTTGTTCGTCGAGCCGCCGCTCCTCGTCGTTCTCGCGGGTGCGCTCTTCCACGTGCTCGTCGCGCGCGTGCTGATCGAGGACCTGCTGGAGGAGTGATGCAGCCTCCGGCCGAGCACGTGCACTGGATGTTCGCGACGGGCTTCCTGCTGCTGGCTCTCTTTTTGCTCGCCGAGGTGATCGCGGGCGAGGAGGTCTGGCGGCGCCGGACGTGGCGGACGTACCTCTGGCCGTCGTTCCTGTTCCTCATGGGCGTCCTGATGTGGCCCGTGATGACCTTCTTCACCAACTCGACGATCCACATGGTCGCGCACGGCGCGTGGGCGCAGGTGATGATGCTCGCCGGCGCTGCGGAGCTGGGTCTCGTGAAGGGCAAGCTGCGCAACGAGCTCTGGCGCTTCGCGATGCCGATCGCATTCCTCGTCTCCGGAATTGCGTTCCTGCTCCACGAGCAGAATCCGTGGCTCTTCCAGCGCTCCTCGTTCCTGCATCACCTGCTCGGCTGGACGATGGTGGTCGGCGCGGCGTTCCCGCTCGCGCGGGCGCTCCGGCCGCGCTGGGCGCTGGCGAACGCGGGCATCGCGATCGTGTTCGTGGTCGTCGCCGTGGCGCTGTTCTCGGATCGCGATCTCGCTCCCGTCTTCGGGCACCTGTCACCGCTCGCCGGGCAGCCGCATCGATGAAGCGGACGCTCGCTTTCCTCGCGCTGCTCGCGCTCGTCGCGCCGGCGTCGGCGTTCGCGCACGCGAGCGTCCGCGCGACCCAGCCGTCCTACAGAGAGCGACTCGAACAGCCGCCGCGCACGGTGTGGGTCCGCTTCGACCAAGGCGTGAAGGCGCTGCAGAACTCGATCATGGTCGTGTCGGCCGACGGCCGCGTGGTCTCTCGCACCACGCACGCCGGAGCCGATTCACGGATGATCGTCACGACGCTGAAGGCGCTCCCGAAGGGCGCATACACGGTGCGCTGGCACGCGATCTCGTCTGACGGGCACGTCGTGTCGGGGGTCTGGACGTTCGGCGTCGGCGTCGCCGCGCCGCCGCCGACCGAGGCGTACGGGGCGTCCGGGCCGACGCGCACGGAGCACATCGTCCGCTGGCTGTACTTCCTCGCGCTCGCGCTGCTCGTCGGCGGCCTCGGCTTCAGGCTCCTCATCGTTCGCGGGCCGCTGCCGCCGCGCGCTGAGTCGCGCTTCTACAAGCTGACCGGCTTCGGCGTCGTCGCCGTGCTCGAGATCGGCATCGTGGCGTTCCTACTGCGCGCCGAGGATGCGCTGCAGCTCCCGTTTGGGCGGCTGCTGTACGGCGATCTTTCGCCGATCGCGAGCGGGACGCGCTTCGGCACGGCGTTCATCGCGATGACGCTCGGCTTCGCGCTCGTCGCCGCTCTGCTCTATCTCGCCTGGCTGCTCGAGCGGCGGGCCTTGCTGTGGTTGGCGTTCGTCGTCGCAATCGGCTTCGCCTCGGGCCTCTCGCTGTCGGGGCACTCGGCCGCGGACGCCGGCTCGTCGTGGAAGTCGGAGCTCGCGGACTGGGTGCACCTCTCCGCCGCCTGCCTCTGGCTCGGCGGGCTCGTGCAGCTCGCTTTGGTGGTCTGGCCGCTTGCACCGGACTTGCGACGGGAGGCGTTCCTCCGTTACGCGCGGCTGGCGCCCGTCCTCATCGCGGCGCTCGTCGCGGCGGGGATCTACCTCAGCATCCTGCGCCTCCCGCACGTGTCCGACCTGTGGACTGAGGGGTACGGCCACGTGCTGCTCGTCAAGCTCGCGCTCGTGTCAGTGGCGCTCGCGTGGGGCGGCCTGCACCACACGGTCGCGGGGCCGCTCGTGGAGCGCGGCCACCCGATCGTCGGCAAGCTCTCGCGCAGCCTGCTCGGCGAGGCGTCCGTCGGGATGGCGGTGCTGCTCGCCGCGGCTGTGCTCGTCGACTCGAAGCCGCCGCCGCAGCCGGTGCCGCCGCCGGCGCAGGCCGTTACGGTTTCTCCATAACGACGTTCGCCGTCTCCGGAGGCGCGGGCTTTCTCGGCCTGCACCTCGCTCGCTCCTTCGTGGCTCAGGGCCACGACGTCCGCACGCTCGACGTCGCGCCGATCGACGACCCCGTCGAGCGGAACGTGACCGAGATCCGCGGCGACATGCGCGACCCGGCGCGGGCGCGTGAGCTCTGCACGGGCGCGGACGTCCTCGTCCATGCGGCTGCCGCGTTGCCGATCCGCGGCTCGCGGCGCGAGATCATGTCGGTGAACGTCGACGGGACCGCGGCGCTGCTCGCCGCCGCGAGCGAGGAGGGCGTGCGGCGCGTCGTCTACATCTCGTCGACCGCCGTATACGGCGTGCCCAGGGTGCATCCCCTCGCCGAAGACTCTCTGCTCGAGGGCGTCGGCGCGTACGGGGAGTCGAAGATCGCGTGCGAGCGGCTCGTCGGCGCGTCGGCGCTCGAGAGCGTGATCATCCGCCCGAAGACGTTCCTCGGGCCGGAGCGGCTCGGGGTCTTCGAGATCCTCTTCGACTGGATCCGCGACGGACGCCGCATCTACGTTCTCGGCGATGGCAACAACCGTTACCAGCTGCTCGCCGTCGACGATCTTGTCGATGCGATCGGGCGCGCGTGTACGGCCGATGTCGCCGGCGACGTGTTCAACGTCGGAGCGACCGAGTTCGGCACCGTGCGCAGCGACCTCGAAGCCTTGATCGCGCACGCAGGGACGCGCTCGCGCCTGCGCCCGATTCCCGCGCGGCCCGCCGAGCTCGCGCTGCGCGCGCTCGAGGTCGCGAAGCTGTCGCCGCTCGGCGAGTGGCACTACAAGACGGCGTCGCGGGACTCCTTCGTCGACGTCTCGAACGCGGAGCGGCGGCTCGGCTGGCGCGCGACGAAGTCCAACGTGGACACGCTCGTGGAGAACTACGACTGGTACGTGGCGAACCGCGCCCGGATGCAGGCAGCCGGGGTGACGCACCGCGTGCCGTGGAACCAGCAGGCGCTCGGCTGGCTGAAAAAGGTCTCCTGATGGCTGTTGGCTCTGTCTATACAGGGCCAACAGCCGTCCTTTTGGTCGGGTTGGCCTTGTACATACAAGTCCAAGTGGCGTCTTTTTTGGCATGAAGGTCCTGTCGCGAAAGGACGTGGAGTCACTCCTGGACCTGGACGCGCTCGTCGATGCCCTCGCCGAGGCCTTCGTCGACCTCAGCGGGGGTCGCGCGTCGATGCCGCAACGCGTCGCGGCATTCTCCGGCCAAGGCCTGCTCGGCGTGATGCCCGCCTACCTCCCTTCGGCGAACCTGCTCGAGACGAAGCTCGTGACGCTGTTCGAGCGCAACGCCGGCACCGAGCTGCCGACGCACCAGGCGGCGATCGCCGTCTTCGATCCCGAGCGTGGCGCGCTCACCGCGCTCATGGACGGGACCTACATCACGGCGACCCGAACGGCGGCCGGCTCCGCGCTCTCGGCGCGGCTGCTCGCGCGCGAGGACGCGCGGGTGCTCGCGATCTGCGGCACGGGCGTGCAGGCGCGCACGCACGCGCGCGCCGTGTCACGCGTGCGCGGGATCGAGGAGGTACGCATCGCAGGGCGCGACCGCGGGAAAGCGGAGGCGCTCGCGGCGGAGCTGGGCGGAACCGCGGTCGACTCTTTCGAGGACGCCGTGCGCGGGGCGGACATCGTCTGTGCGACGACGCACTCGCCCCAGCCCGTTGTGCGGCGGGCCTGGCTCGCGCCGGGCACGCACGTCACTTCGGTCGGGGTCAATCCCGCGGGCGCGGAGCTCGAAGACGCGCTCGTCGCGGATGCGAACGTGTTCGTCGAGTCGCGCGACGCGGTGCTGTCCCCGTTCCCGGCAGGCGCGAACGATCTGCGCGGTCTCGCGCCGGACCGACTGACAGAGATCGGCGAGGTGCTGAGCGGCGCGCGGCCGGGTCGCACCGACGCCCAGCAGCTGACGGTCTACAAGTCCGTCGGCGTCGCGGTCATGGACGCCGCCGCGGCCGCGCTCGCTCTACGCGCCGCCGCGGAGCGCGGCGCGGGCGTCGAGGTCGAGCTGTGACGGTCGAGGAGTCCGTCGAGATCGCGAAACCGCAAGAGCTCGTCTACGCAATCGTCCGCGACCTCGAGCGCGCGCCGGAATGGCAACACTCCCTCGAATCTGTCGACGTGCACGCCGGCACCGAGGTGCGGCGGGTCGCCGGCCTGCGACAGGAGGCGGCGTTCCTCGTGGTCGAGGACGATCCGCCGCGTCGGCTCGCGATCGCGTCGGAAGGCGGGCCCGCAGATGCGCGCGCGACGTTCGAGCTGGAACCCTCCGGCGACGGCACGCTCGTCAAGTTCACGCTCGAGGTCGACCTGCGCGGGCCGGCCCGCGTCGCTCGCCGCATCGTGAAGACAACTGCTCGGCGCGAGGTGCGCTCGAGCCTGCAGAAGCTCAAGGAGGTGGCGGAAGAGTGAGGGTCGCGCTCCGGGACGGCACGCGGATCTTCTTCGAGGTAATAGGCACGAAGCTCGTCGCCGACGGTCCGGCGATGCGCGAGCGGCCGACGCTCCTGCTGCTCCACGGCGGGCCGGGCTTCGACCATTCGGTGATGGCGCACACTCTTGCGCCGCTGTCCGACGTCGCGCAGCTGGTGCTGCTCGATCACCGCGGCCAGGGACGCAGCGACGGCGACGACGTCGCGCAGTGGAATCTCGACCATTGGGTCCCGGACATCGTCGACTTCTGCGAAGCCCTCGAGCTCGAACGGCCGATGATTCTCGGACAGTCGTTCGGCGGCGTCGTGGCGCTTGCGGTTGCCGCGCGCTATCCCGACCTGCCGTCGAAGCTGATCGTGTCGAGCAGCCTCGCGAAGTTCCGCCCGGACCGTGCGTTCCCGATGTTCGAGCGGCTGGGCGGACCGGAGGTGCGCGAGGTTGCCGAGCGTCATTTCCGCGAGCTCTCCGACGAGTCCGCGGAAGAGTTTCTCCGCGTGTGCCTCCCGGTCTACAACCCGACGCCCATGGACCCGGAGGTCATCGCGCGCGTTCGCCTCAAGCTCGAAGTCGGGAACCACTTCTTCCGGAACGAAGGCTTCAAGGTCGATCTTTTTCCCGAGCTGTCGAACATCCGCTGCCCGACGCTCGTGCTCGGCGGCGAGCTCGACCCCATCACTCCCGTCGCGGACTCCCAGGACATCGCAGCCGCGATCCCCCAGGCGGAAGTTCGCATCTTCGAAGGCGCGGGACACGGCGTGTTCCGCGACCAGCCCGAGGAGGCGATCGCGGTGATTCGAGAGTTCGTTCTCCGGTGAACGAGCTGCTCTCGTATCGCGACCGCTTTCCGATCCTCGAGCACACGACGTACCTGATCAACCACTCCCTCGGCGCGATGCCCGCAGCGGTCGAGGATCGGATGCGCGAGTACGCGCGCACGTGGGCCGAGCGCGGCATCCGCGCGTGGGGCGAGGGATGGTGGACGCTGCCGCTAACCGTCGGCGACCAGATCGGCCGCATCATTGGGGCGCCGCCGGGGACCGTCTGTATGCATCAGAACGTCTCGATCGCCGAGGCGGTCGTGCTCTCGTGCTTCCAGGACTCGGGAGAGCGGAACAGGATCGTCTACGAGCGCGAGAACTTCCCGAGCGTGCGCTACGTCTATCAGGCGCGGCGCGATCTCGACGTCGTCGCGTCCGACGACGTGGTCGCGGCGATCGACGAGCGCACGCTGCTCGTCCCCGTCCAGCACGTTCTCTTCAAGTCGGGGGAGATTCAGGACGTCGAGTCGATCGTCCGCCGCGCGCACTCGATGGGCGCCTACGTCGTCCTCGATGCGTATCAGTCCGCGGGCACGGTGCCGCTCGACGTGACCGCGCTCGGCGTCGACTTCGCCGTCGGCGGCTCGGTGAAATGGCTCTGCGGCGGGCCGGGAGCGGGCTGGCTCTACGTGCGGCCCGATCTGATCGAACGGCTGGAACCGTCGGTGACGGGCTGGCAGGCGCACGCGCGGCCGTTCGCGTTCGAGCCGGAGCTGGAGTACGCGGAGGGCATCGCGCGCTTCCTGACCGGGACGCCGAACGTGCCCGCGCTGTACGCATGCACGCCGGGGTACGACCTGATCGAGGAGCTCTGGGTCGAGCGCATCCGCGCGAACTCGCTGCGGCAGACAGAGCGGTTGATCGAGGGCGCGGAGCAGCGCGGATTCGACGTGCGGTCGCCGCGCGAGCCGGAACGGCGCGGCGGGACCGTGACGATGAACGTCCCCGACTTCGAGGCTGTGCACAAGGAACTCTCGGAGCGGCAGATTCTGTGCGACTTCCGTCCCGATGCAGGCATCCGCCTCGGGCCGCACTACTTCACGAGCGACGAGGAGCTCGAGTTCGCGCTCGACCAGACCGCGCAGATCCTCGAGACCGGCGCGCACGAGCGCTGGCTCGGTGCGACCGCCCGCTTCTGACCTGCGGCTCCTGCACGTCGGATTTCCGCCGGTAAAGCGGCGGCGAAACACCACAGGGTCGCCGGGCGGGCGCCTTCATAGCGCCGCGCGATCCCGCCAGGCTGGCGAGGTCAACTTCACTCGTCGAAGGACGGGCACGAAAGGAGCACAACCATGCACGCAACGAAGCTGCCGAAGGTCGTGGTCGCGACGGCACTTGCCGCCGCAGCCCTCGGCGCAACGCCCCTCGCCCAGGCCGGGGTAGGCGCGCCGCAGAAGCGCCCGCACATCATCGGCGTCCTGAAGCGTCCGCACATCATCGCCGTGAAGCACCCGGACATCATCGGCGTCCTGAAGCGTCCGCACATCATCGCCGTGAAGCATCCGGACATCATCGCCATCCTCACCCTCGGCGTCCGGAAAGCCGGAGGAGACAACTAACACGATCGACGTCCGATGGACGATGCGCGAAGGCTGGGTGCAGCACCCGGCCTTCGCGTCTATCCGTACGGCCGGCGTCGCTCGTTCTACGCCGCGGAGCGGAGCCTGAGCCGCCGCGGCCGAAGCCGGCGCGGCATCCGCGCGAGGAGGTCGGCGCGGATCGGGGCGGCGGCGTCACGACAGTCGTGGCAGCGAAGGGACGCGGAGCGCGCGAGCGTCGGCGACAGGGCGTCGCCGCACGCGAGACAGGTGCTGGTCGGCCGTGGCTCGGGCGTCGCACCGGGCACGATGGCGTGAGGATCGGACGGACTTTCTAATGCTTTTCCCAGCCGTGTCCGATAAGAAGGGTGTAGATGAGGGGTGCGGCTGCTGCTTCTGCCATTTTCTCGGCGATTCTCGCGCTGCTTTTCGCGCTGCCTGCCGGCGCCGCCGAGATCGTCACGCGGAACGCGACGCACATCCATCTCGCGACGGACAACCGCGGCCGTGCGATGGTCACCTACTACCACGGTGGCCGCATGTGGCACGCGTTCTACTCGCGCGCGATCAACGCGCGGTCTCCGAGCCCGGCGGCCAAGCAGGTGAAGTTCAAGGTCGACTACTCAGGCGGCCGCGGCGAGTGGCGCCGCTTCAAGAACTCGTGCCGGCCCTACGACGGCTCGGCGCTGGCGTGGTTCATCGCCGCGTGCAAGGCGAAGGACGGGTCCTACTGGGCGCTGCAGGCCTGGCAGCGGATGCTCCCGAACGTGGGCTACGTGCCGTGGACGCACGAGCAGAAGGTCTGGGAGCTGCACATCTCGCACTGGACGGGCGAGACCGCGCAATTGGAGGCGTACACGGACTGGGTCTACGGCGGGCGCTTCCACGAGGTCTTCGGCCGTGCGAGCTACAGAGGCCAGCCCGTCTACGGCTTCAGCACGACGCACTCCGGCAAACCGCTCGACACGTTCGGCCGGCTCGTCTACCTCGACACGTTCGGCTCCGCCTATGGGCCCGGGTGGCGGCGTGAGAACTCGTTCGTCGTGCACAAGCCGAGCGGGATGTTCTGTTACGGCTTCTACCCCTATTCGACCTACAACAGCTATCCGCACCAGCGCTCGCAGAAGGTCACCGGCAATGGAGAGAAGTACCGCCTGACTCTCTCCGGGCCGGGCGTGACGCCGGACGTCGCGCTGACGGTCGAGGGGCTCCCCGATTACGACCCGCAGAATCCCACCCTGTTCGAGCGGGAAAACCAGATGAGCGCGAAGGTCCGCGAGATGGCCGCCGAGTACGGCGAGAACCTCTGCGGACACCACTGACGCGCTTGCGTCAGGCGGAGGCGGCCAGCAGGTAGAGCTCGAGCACGAGCCGGCTCTTGCCGATTTTGGCAAGTGATACCCGAACGCCTCGGCGTCCTAGGTGCCGCGGTGTCGCCCGTAGAGCGGAACGTTCCGGAGAAACTCAATGAAGGTGTCGCCCTGCCAGATGATGTCTTCGGCGGCGATGCTGTCGCGGACCATCACCACAGCGACCCGATCGCCGCGGCCGTCGAACGCGAACGTTTCCTCTGCTCCGTCGCCGCCAAACCGGAAGATGCCCGGCAATTCGGGGAGCGGCGCGCCGCCGGGAGATATTTCTTCAATCGCGTCGATCTCGATCGTGATGTCTCCCTTGTCGCCGGAGCCGCCGTTCGAGCTGAGCATGAACTCGACATAGTCGGCCGGAAACTCGATCCCTGGAGCGCTCTCTCGTTCGCGGATGATGGCGAGCGGCGCGCCTGGGCGCGTCTGCCACGATGCGGTCAACGCTTCGAGTTCCGGGCGCATCGTTCCGAGAATGCCACGAGCAAGGGCGTCCGTCGCGTGCCGAGCCTCCCGTGCCCTAGATCGAGAGCTCGAGCCCGTCGTAGGCAAACTCGTGCTCGCCGTTCGACGGCAGCTCGGCGGGGCGGTGCGTGACGAGCAGGCGCTTTGCACCTGACGCTTCGAACGCCGCGAGCGTCTCGTCGAGCGCGAGATGTCCGCGCGGCTCGCCGTCGAGCTCGCCGCGCAGCAGCGTGGCCTCGCAAACGAACAGGTCAGCGTCTCGCGCGGCGTCCGCGAGCGCTCCACTCGGGCCCGAGTCGCCGGAGTACGTGACCGTGCGGTCGCCCGTGACGCGCAGCGCGTACGCGTCGAGCCGGTAGTGCGGCACGCGCGTGGCGACGACGGCGTGACTCGCTGCGACGAAGGGGACTCCCGGCGTGTACTCGTGCACGCCGAACACGCGCTCGAACATGTCGGGAAAGCCGAGCCGCGCTCCGAACTGCTCGAGCTGCTCAATCCCGCCGGGCGGAACCCAGACCGCGGCGCGCGCGGGCGCGTCGCCGCGTCCCTGGAGGTACATCGAGCCCCACACCCACGGCACGAGGTCGCCCCAGTGGTCGAGGTGGAAGTGCGTGATCACGATCGCGTCGACGCGCGGCCACGGGTCCCGCTCGCGCAGGCGCGCGAGCACGCCGGGCCCGCAGTCCAGCAACAGGTTGCCCGAGCCGTTGACGAGGTAGCCGGATTGCGCGCCGCCCGGGTTGGGCCACGCGGGCGAGCAGCCCACGACGGTCAGCTTCACGGCTGTATCTTCGCATCCTCGATGCTCTATGCTCCGCGCCATGGCTGAAGCACCGGTGGAACTGATCAAGCGCGTCCCCCTCTTCTCCGATCTGGACAACCGCGAGTTGAAGCAGATCGCACAATCGATGAAGGAGCGCAAGTTCAACGCGGGCGACGTCGTGACCGAGGAAGGCAAGGGCGGCATCGGCTTCTTCGTCATCGCAGACGGCACGGCGAAGGTGACGATCGGCGGTGAGCAGGTACGGACGTTCAGCACGGGCGACTACTTCGGAGAGATCGGGCTGATCGCAGACATCGACCGCACGGCGACGATCACGGCCGAGAGCGAGCTGACCTGCTACGGCATGACGTCCTGGGATTTCCGCCCGCTCGTCGAGTCGAACGCGTCGATCGCGTGGAAGATGCTCCAGGTGATGGCGCAGCGGCTCAAGGAAGCCGAAGCGCGGTAGCAGAGGAGCGCGCGCTTCCCGCCTGGTCTCTGCCGCCCGGGGCGGGGGACCAGATCAGGCTCGGCTCCGAGTGGCCCGAACGCGTCACGCGCGAATGGGCGCTGGACGGTGCGACGGGCAAAGGCGTACGCGTGTGCATCCTCGACAGCGGCGTCGACGCCGACCATCCCAAGGTCGGCGTGATCCAGGGGGCGGTCGCGATCAGCGTGGGCGAGGACGGCGCACCGATCGCCACACCCGACGAGGAGGGCGACCTCTGCGGCCACGGGACGGCGTGCGCCGGCGTCATCCGCGGGCTCGCGCCTGAGTGCGAGATCTACAGCGCGCGCGTCCTCGGCGCCGGCTACACCGGCTCCGGCCCCATTCTCCTCGGCGGGCTGCGCTGGGCCGTGGAGCAGGGCTTCGACGTCGTGAACATGAGCCTCTCGACCACGAAGCGCCAGTTCGCGGAGGTGCTGCACGAGCTCGCAGACAAGGCGTACTTCAACCGCACGATCCTCGTCGCGTCCGCGCACAACATGCCCGTCGAGAGCTACCCGTGGCGCTTCTCGTCGGTGATCTCCGTCGGCAGCCATTCGGAGCCGGACTCGCATCTCTTCTACTACAACCCGAATCCGCCGGTCGAGTTCTTCGCGCGCGGCGTCGACGTCGAGCTCGCGTGGATAGGCGGGACGACGATCCGCGCCACGGGCAACAGCTTCGCGACGCCGCACATCTCCGGGATCTGCGCGCTCGTGCGCTCGAAGCATCCCGAGCTGACGCCGTTCCAGCTGAAGAGCGTGCTGCACCTGACTGCCGACAACATGGGAGGAACGCAATGAGCGAAGACGGACTCCGGGCAGCCGTGGCCGCAGGCGTGATCGGCGCCGAGGCCGCCTACGGATCGCTGCTCCGGTCGATCGTCGAGGTGGCGCGCGCGATCTTTTCCGCGAAGCGCTCGTCGATCTTCCTGCTCGACGAGGAGACCGACGAGCTCGTGTTCGAGGCGCTGGCCGGCGAGGAGGAACAGGGGTTGATCGGGACCCGCATCCCGTCGAGCACCGGGATCGTCGGCTGGACGCTCGTCACGCGGCAGCCGCTCGTGATCGAGGACCTGACGCAGGATCCCCGGCACTCGCGGGAGGTCGCCGAGAAGACGGGTTACGTCCCCAAGGGGATCATGTCCGTGCCGCTGCTCGTCGAGGAGCGTGCGCTCGGCGTGCTCCAGGTGCTCGACCGACCCCAGCGGCCGGGCTTCTCGCTGCAGGAGATGGAGCTGCTCGGGCTGTTCGCGAACCAGGCGGCGATCGCCCTCGACCTGCTCCAGCGGTCGCGGCGCGCGAAGGCTGCGCTCGAGGAGGGCGGCGGAGACGTTGCCGTTGTCGCCCGCCTCGCCGCCGCGCTCGACGAGCTGACGGAGGACCGTCGCGAACAGGCGCTTGCTCTGCTCAACGCGCTGGAAGACGTGCTCAAGCAATGAGAAGGGCGCCCGACGGGCGCCCTTCGAAACGGTGTTGAGCGGAGCCTATTCGTTGTACTCGGCGTACTCCGTCTGGTCCATCATGTGACCCTCGACGTCCGGCTTCTCGTTGAACTCGTTGCTCTCGTTGAGCCGGTGGCCCTCGACGTCGGGCTTCTCGGTGTACTCGTTGTTCTCGTTGAGGCGGTGGCCCTGGACGTCGTCGTCCTTGGGCTCGTCCTTGCGCTCGGCGTACTCGTTGAACTTGCTCTCGTCGCTCACTGTGAAGCTCCTTTCACTGCTCGGATGTTCGCCTGCAACCGACTAGACGCATTGTGCCTACCAAATCTTCCATTGTTCCTTTGAAAAGGCAAGCGAACGTGCGATTCTCAGCTCCATGAGGGACTTTCGGGCGCAGCTGCGCGAGACGGGAAGGTCGTTTCACGCCGTTTTCGCCAACCGACAGCTCCGGAAGCTGCAGCTTGCGTTTGCCGGTTCGATCACCGGCGAATGGGGCTTCCTCGTGGCCCTCGCCGTCTACGCCAACGAGCACGGAGGAGCGACGGCGGTCAGCGCCGTTCTCGTCATCCGCTGGGTCGCTTCTGCCCTGACGGCACCGTGGCTCGCATATTTCGCCGACCGGTACCCCCGCGAGCGCGTGATGCTCGCCGCGGATCTGAGCCGCGTGGCGGCAATGGCGGGGATGGCGGCCGCCGCATTCGCAGGGGCATCACCGGCGATCATCTTCGTTCTGGCGGGCTTCATGGCCGTCGCGTCGAAAACGTTTCGGCCCGCGCAGGCGGCTCTCCTGCCGAAGCTGGCCGAAACGCCCGAGGAGCTCACCGCTGCTAACGCGACCTCGACGGCAATCGAGAGCGTCGGGACGTTCGTCGGGCCCGCTCTCGGCGGACTGCTGCTCGCAGCGGCAAGCGTCGGCTGGGTCTTCGTCGCCGACGCGTTGACGCTCGTGTGGTCCGCCTTCTTCGTCCTCCAGATCCGCAGCGCGGCCGAGGCGCCGGCCCGACTGCAGCGGGCGGGCGGCAGGTGGCGTGAGATCTTCGCGGGCTTCAGCGCGCTTGGTGCCGAGCGCGACGCGCGCGTCATCGTCTTTCTCTACTTCTTCCAGACCGTGGTCGCGGGTGCGCTCCGTGTGCTGATCGTCGTCACGGCCCTCGACTTGCTCGACATCGGCAACTCGGGTCTCGGCTTCCTCAATGCCGCGATGGGCGTCGGCGGAGTGGTCGGGATCGCGCTGACGTTTGCGCTCATCGGCCGGAAAAAGCTCGCCTCGGATTTCGGCTTCGGGCTCATCTTGATCGGCGCCGGGCTCGGTCTGATCGGCGTCTGGCCGACGGTGCTGGGCGCGATCATCCTCGTCGGCGTGTTCGGGATCGGCAACACGATCGTCGACGTGTCGGGCGTCACGTTGCTTCAGCGCGCCGTTCGGGACGAGGTGCTCGGCCGCGTCTTCGGCGCGCTCCAGAGCATTCTCGTGCTCGGGCTCGCCGTGGGGGCCCTGATCGTGCCCCTGCTGCTCGACCTGATCGGAACGCGAGCCTCGTTGATTTCGGTCGGCGCGATGCTTCCCGTCCTCGCGCTGCTGCTCTGGCGACGACTGTCCGTCATCGACGCTCGTGCGTACGTTCCGGTCGAGCGGATCGAGCTGCTGCGGGCGAACCCGATCTTTGCGCCTCTGCCGGCTGCGACCATCGAGCACCTCGCGGTGAAGCTGATTCCGATCACCGTCCGCACGGGCGAGGTCGTGTTCAAGCAGGGCGACCCGGGCGACCGCTTCTACGTCGTCGAGGACGGGCGCGTCGAGATCTCGATCGACGAGGAGAAGGTCGCGGACGCCTGGCCGGGCGAGGCGTTCGGCGAGATCGCGCTGCTGCGCGACATTCCCCGCACCGGCACGGTGACCGCGGCCGAGGACACGACGTTGCTCGCGCTCGAGCCGGACGAGTTCATCGCCGCGGTGACCGGGCACGCACCGAGCCGCGAAGCGGCGGACGCCGTCGTCGGCGCGCGTCTCGCGGCGCCGATGGGAATCGGCTCCGCGTGACGTCGCGGCTGAGCGACGCGGAGCTCGTCGCGCGCTGCCGCGCGGGCGACCAGGAGGCGTGGGCGGAGCTCGTCGAGCGCTTCTCGCGCTACGTGTACGCAATCGCCGTGCAGGGCTTTCGCTTGTCGGAGCAGGACGCCGAGGACGTCTTCCAGGAGGTCTTCGCCCGGACGTACGAGCGGCTCGACCGGCTCCGCGACGCCGCCGCCGTGCGGCCCTGGCTCGCGCAGCTGACGCGCAACCTGTGCGTCGACCGCCTGCGAGAGCGCTCCCGCGTCGAGCCGACAGAGGACATCGAGGCCGGCGCGGACGAGTCGCTCGCGGAGATCGATCTCGCGCTCGACGTCCGGGGGGCCCTGGAGGCCCTCGGCGACCCGTGCTCGGACCTGCTCGACCGGTTCTTCTGCCGCGACGAGAGCTACCGGACGATCGGGGAAGGACTCGAGCTTCCTCCCGGGACGATCGCGAGCCGCATCTCGCGCTGCCTCGTCAAATTGAGGGGGCAACTCGAGGGAAGAAACGACGGTTCCGGGCCGTCTGGAGTTCGATGAGCGAAAACGCCTGGAACGAGGAGCGCCTCGGCATGCTGCTCCGGCTGTTGAGGCCTGCGCCTCGCGGCTGGGTCGAGGCGGCGGCGGAACTGCCCCGTCTCCGTGCCGTTCTCGACGATCTCGTCGAGCGCGCCGAGTCCGACGCCGCCTTCCGTGCGACGGTCATCGCGGATCTCGAGGCGGCGCTGGCGCGCGAGGGCGTCGAGCCCACGCCGCGGGTTCTCCGCGAGCTCCGCGCCCGCCTCACCTCGTAGCACTAGCAAACTGCGGTAGCAAACTCTCGGCGCGAAGCCATCACACCTCCGTAACGGCGGCTGCCACCAGAGGTGTCCGATTGAGGCGAGGGGACGGTTCAAGGCCCTGAGCTAGATCGGGGTTCTCCGGCACGAAGCGGTCACACCTCCGCAACGGCGGCTGCCACCAAAGGTGTCCGGGGTGGACGAGAGCTCGGCGAGACGTGTCTCGACGCCCGACAGCCGGGGCTCCGTCGACTATCGTCGGCCCCGGTGCATGCGCGGTCCGAGTGGAAGCGTGCGACGGCGCTCACGGCCGTCGTCGGCGCCGCGCTTCTCTGCGTGAGCCTCGCGGCCTCGGCACCGGGCGATCCCAGGCGCAAGCTGACGGCCGACGGCCAGGCGCTCGCGAGGTCGTTCGTGCTCCGGAAGGCGGACCTTCCCCTCGCCGTGAGGTGGAAGGTGGAGCCGACCGATTTCAGTCAGCCGAACCCGGCGTGCCTCGTGAAGCACTACAGCTACTCCGCGCTGACGCTCGTGGGCGAAGCGGGAAACACGTTCACCATCGCGCCGGGCATCCCGCTCGTCGAGTCGGACGGCTCGGTGTTCCTGAGCGCGGGGCAGGCGCGCCGAGCAGCCGCGATCGACCAGAAGATCGGTCTGGCCCGTTGCGTTGCCTCCTCCCTCGCCAAAGAGGTGAGCAAAGGCTCGCCTGGAGTCACGGTGAGCGTCCAGAAAATCTCACGCCTTTCGTTTTCAGGGATCGGCGGTGCCTACGGGTTCCGATTCGTCCTGCGGCTTCGCAGCTCCCAGGGCGCGGGAACAATCGACGCGACGCTCGTCGGCATCCGACGCGGACGTGAGCTCGCCTCGCTGAGCTTCATCACAACGCAACAGCCGTGGCCTCAGGCTCAGGTCCGGTCGTTTGCCCAGACGACGGCGAACCGCATGAAGACGAGCTGAGGGCGCGCCGTGCTCTCGCTGCCTGCCGAGGAACTGCTCGACGAGCTGGCGCGCGGGACTCCCGTGCCGGGGGCGGGCCCCGCAGCGGCGCTCGTGACCGCGGCCGCGGCGGCGCTCGCCGCGATGGCGGCCCGCTACTCCGGCGAATCGTGGAACGAGTCGGCGGCGGCGGTCGCGCAGGCCGATTCGGCCGAGGCGCTCCAGGCGTTCCTGACGGCGCGCGAAGCCGTCGGCGAACCGCGGCGGGCAGCCCGCGACTTCAAGCTCGGGCAGGCGCTCGACCGCGCCGCGGACGTTCCCCTCGCGATCGTCGAGGCCGCCTGCGACGTCGCCCAGCTCGCGGCGCACGTTGCCGACCATTGCGAGGGCGACGTTCGCGCCGACGCCGCCGCCGCGACCGCGCTCGCGCACGGCGCCGCACGCGCGGCTGCGCACCTCGTCGAGGTCAACCTCGCGGCGGCCGAGGGCGACAAGCGAATCGCCCGGGCGCGCGACCTCGTCCGGGCGGCCGGAGCCGCCGCGGACGAGGCCGTCGGCCGGGCGCCGTCCTAGACGCCTACGTCGCCCCGTCCTCGGACGAGGCGTTGACCCAGGAGGCGCTGTCCGTGCCGCCGCTGTCGGGTGTCCTGTCCAGCCAGGACGCGGCGGGGAGCGCGAGTGCCGCGACGGCGGCGAGCACGAGACAGCGATTGCGGATGCCCCGGCGGGCGTTCTTCTTGAGCTCTCGCATTGAGCTTTTCCCTCTCTTCGTGTGTGGAGGTCCGCGCTGAAAATAGGGAGCGCCCCACTTGCGGGCGTCCCCCTGAAGGGGTAGGTCCGGCCGGCGCGACGGTCCTAGAGCCGAAGATCGCTCTGAGGAGTGATCACGGCTCGACGATTTGGAGTAGACGCCGCGCGTACTCCGGCGCGGTCGCCTCCTCCTCGTGCCGGAAGTACACGTACGCAGGCGGGCGAAGCCGCGCCGCGAGGGCACGCAGGTCGTCCTCCGAGTAGGGAGGCTCGCGCAGGCGGATGTAACGGAAGGGCTCCGCGTCGAAGTCGTTGACGCGGACGACGCCTTCGACGCCGTCCCACGACTCGTGCCGGAAGTCGTACGCGACGTCGAGCTCGGGCGGCAGCGAGCCCTGCAGAAACGTGAGCAGGCCGTCGTCGCGCGCGCTCTGGACGGTGATCCGCAACGGGCCGAGGCGATCGGCGAGCAGCTGCACGCGCTCGACGAACGTGCCGACCCGATCCAGCCTGGTCAGCGGCATCTTGACCGCGAAGGCGAACCCCGCCGGCGTCTGCTCGGCCCAGCGCGCGAACTGGTCCTCCGCGGGAAGACGGTAGCCGGTCGTGTTCAGCTCGACGGTGTCGAAGCGCTCGGCGTAGAACGAGAGGAAGGTCTTGGGATCGGCGTCCGCGGGATAGAAGCCGCCGCGCCATGAGGGATAGCTCCAGCCGGACGTGCCGACGTGGATCACGCGTGTGCTCCGCGGCGGCTGGAACGCTCTACGATGCGGTTCATGGCCCTGCGGATGCTGGCACTCGCCGCGATCGTGGCCGCGGCCCCGGCGTCCGCCGCTTCGTCACGTTCCGATCGAACCGTCATCAGGCTCGTATCGACTGCGACGTCGATCCAGGAGCACGACGTCGCGCCCAAGGGCACCAGCGCGGGGGACTGGGTCGCCGGCAACGACAAGTTGACCAATGCCGCGGCGCAGTTCGGCAAGCCGAAAGGCGCGCTCGTCGGATCGGACCGTGCGGTCTTCCGCTACGTGAGACAGGGAGTGGTCACGCTGACCGGAACGGCGAAGCTTCCGGACGGCAACATCCGCACCAAAGGCCGAGTCCGCGTCAGGTCTGGCAGCCGGTACGTCATTCCGGTCGTGGGCGGCACGGGTCATTACGCCTCGGCACGAGGTTCGGTCACGGTGACGAACATGTCGAAAGACGGCAAGGTCACGCTGAACGTCTACACGCTGAACCTTTAGACGGCACGTCAGCTAGAGGGGGGCGAACAGATCGACGACGTTGCCGTCGGGGTCGGCGACGTTTGCGTAGCGCTGGCCCCAGAACGCGTCGTAGGGCTCCTTCTTGCCGGCGAAGCCCGCGTCGGTCAGCGCGGCGTACGTCTCGTTGACCTCTGCGGCGTCCTTGCACTCGAAGGCGAGCGCCATCCCGTGACCGTCGGGCCGCTTCCACTCGGGGTCGAGCTTGCGGATCAGCTCCTCCGTGTCCCACATCAGCCGCAGCCCGTTGGGCAAGGTGACCTCGAAATGATCCTCGCCCTCGGACGGCTCCGGCACGTCCAGGCCGAGCGTGCGGTAGAAGCGGCACGATTCGCCGATGTCCCATGAGACGATCCCGATCGCTGCGAGGGCCGCCATCCTGGGCGGACGCTAGCATCCTGCTCCCGTGGCGACGACAGATCTCGTGCTGACCGACGACACGATTCACGTGCTCGACCACGGCTTCGTCCGGCTGGACGACGTCATGGCGAGCGACCTCTCGGTCGTCAACGCCGCGCGCGTCTCGTTCGCGCGGCGCAAGGAGGAGATGGACGACTCCGACGCGGGGCTGATCCGCTTCCTGATGCGGGATCGACATGGGACGCCGTTCGAGCACAACGCCTTCCGCTTCCACATCCGCGCTCCGATCTTCGTGGCGCGCGAGTGGATGAGACACCGTGTTGGGTCCTTCAATGAATTTTCTCTTCGGTATGCAAAGGCGACCGAGGACTTCTACGTCCCCGAGCCCGAAGATGTCCGCAGTCAGGTCGGCAAGCCGGGCGCGTACACCTTCGAGTCCCTCGGTCCCGAGCTCGCCGAGGAGACACGAGACGCCATGCGCCACGTCTACGAGCACGCGTACTCGACCTACGAGCGGCTCGTCGAGGCAGGCGTCGCGCGCGAGGTTGCGCGGAGCGTGCTGCCGGTCGGCGCGTATACCGAGTTCTACTGGACGGTGAACGCGCGTTCGCTGATGAACTTCGTCTCGCTGCGCGCAGCGGAGACCGCGCAGCGGGAGATCCGCCGCTACGCGGAGGCCGTCGAGCGCTTCCTCGAGCAGCACATGCCGATCACCCACGCCGCGTTCGTCGCGAGCGGCCGCGTCGCGCCCTGAGTTAGATCGTCTTCAGCAGCACGCGGCCCGGCTCGTGCTGGCCGCGTTTCTGCTCGGTGACGACCCAGCCGTCGAAGTTCTTGAGCTTGTACGCCACCGTGAACCGCACCTCGGTGGTCGAGTCGCGCTCGGAGGTCGCGACGAGGAAGGACCCGCACGGAACGACGGCGCGGCCCTTGCGCGTCAGCCAGAGCGTGTAGTACGCACCGCGCGAAAGCTTCTTCAGGTTCGAGATCCGGACCAGCATCTGCCAGTTGCCGGCGTCGTCCTTGTTGCCGAGCGCGATCGAGCCGATGGCACCCGACGGCGCCGAGGACGTGCCGTGCATGACGACCCTGCGCTTCTCCGCGAAGCCGTTGCCGTTGCCGTTCTGGCCGGTCAGGTAGCCGATGCCGAACGCCGCCGCGGCGAGCGCGGCCGCAAGCACGGCGATCGTCGCGTTGCGGCGGCGGTTGAAGAAGGGTGTAACGACCTCCGGCTGTACGGCGCGCGGCTCGGCCAGCGACGGGGGAAGCTCTGGGGGCGCGCCCGCCGCGACCAGCAGGTCGTGCGCGCGCTGAAGCCGTGCCCGCTCCTCGGCGTCGAGGTCGCTGCCGACGAGCTCTTCGAAGTCAGGCGTCACCGAAACTCTCCCTCCAGCAGATCGGCGAGGCGCGCGAGACCACTCCGCGTCCTCGTCTTCACAGTGCCGAGTGGAATGTCGAGGAACCGCGCGACCTCACTCTGAGAGAGGGCTCCCCAGTACGCCAGCTCGAGCACCTCGCGCTCGTGCTCCGGAAGATCCTCCACGGCGCGATGCACGCGCCACGAGACGTAGCCGGACTGTGCGCGCTCCGCGGGCCCGGCTTCCGGCGCGACGGCTTCGGGCGGATCGGCGAACGTCGCCTCGCCGCGTGCACGTGCGCGGTCGACGATCGCGTTGCGGGCGACCGCGTAGAGCCAGGGCGCACCGGGCCCGCGCTCCGGCCGGTAGCTCCCGGCTGACCGCCAGATCGCGGCAAAGGTTTCCTGCACGGCGTCCTCAGCGCGGCTGCGGTCCCGCAGCATTCGGAGTGCCAGGCCGTAGAGCGGCCGGACGAACCTGCGGTAAAGAATCTCGAAAGCTCCGTTGTCTCCATCGGCGATCCGCTGTAGAAGGTCTCCGTCGGTCACGCGCCGCTCGGGCTCGGCGGCAGGCGGCTCGGGGCGCGGGGGCGCTGCGAGCTCCATCTTCTGATCGTGTCTACGCATTGCGTGCAAAGCCGGTTTTCCGGCGTATGGATTCTGACGCAGATGTACGAATCTCGTTAATTCGCTGCAAGCCAGACTAAAAGCGGCACAAATCGGTGAAAAGGAGGGGGCCGTCCAGGGAGGAAAGGACAACATGAGAAAAGCGCTGCTTTCCATTGCCGCTGTGCTCGTTCTGGCGCTCCCGGCGTCGAGTTCTGCGGCGACCATTGCGATCAAGATCACGGCGACGGGATTCACCCCGAAGACCGTGAGCATCAACCAGGGCGACGCCGTCAAGTGGACGAACGCCGACAAGGTGAACCACCAGCTCGTTGCCAACAACGGCGCGTTCGCGTCGCCGATCATCAAGGCGGGGGAGACGTACACGTTCACCTTCAGCGCCGCCGGGACGTTCCACTATCACGACGCCCTGCACCCGGCGTTGACGGGCACGATCGCGGTCAAGGGGCCGCCGCCGTCGGTGTCGCTCGTGGTAAGCGCTCCGATCGTCTTCTACGGCGACCAGACCGTCGTCTCGGGGACCGTCTCGAGCGCCAAGGCCAACGAGGCCGTGACCCTGCTCGCGCAGCCGTTCGGCTCGTCCGCGCAGCAGGTCGCGACGCTCGTGACCGCTGCCGGCGGCGCGTTCACGTTCACGACGACACCCACGTTGCTGACGATCTACACGGCGAAGTGGAAGAGCGCCGAGAGCCAGCCGGTGACCGTTCAGGTCCGGCCGAAGCTCACGCTGTCGCGGACGAGCGCCACGCGCCTGTTCGCGAAGCTGGGGGGCACGCGGTCCTTCGCCGGCCGATCCATCTACCTGCAGCGTCGCTCGTCGTTCGGGCAGTGGGTGACGGTGCTCAAGCTGAGGCTCGGGCCGCTCTCCGGCCGGATCTTCAGGGCCCCGCATCGGAAAGGCACGTTCACGTACCGCGTGTACATGACCACCAACCAGGCGGGCTCGGGTTACCTCGACACGTGGAGCAATTCGGTCAGGGTCCGGTACCGCCATTGACGCAAATGCAATCGACGAAGCAATTCCGTCAGGGCTCGTTACCGCCGCTAAACCAATCCCCGGGAGGGGGTACCGCGTTGAGAAAACTGATTCTGCTCGCGGGTGCGGTGGCCTTGCTGGTCGCCGCTCCCGCACCGGCAAAGACGGTCACCGTCGACATCAGCAAGGCCGGCTTCGTGCCGACCCCGGTGACCGTTCAGATGGGTGACTCGGTGACGTGGACCAACAAGGACACGGTCAACCACCAGGTCGTCTGTGCGACGTGTCCGTTCACTTCGCCCGTGCTCGCGCCCAACGCGACGTTCACCTTCACGTTCACCAAGGTCGGCAACTTCGCGACTGTCGATCCTCTGAACAAGAACAAGAAGGGGACGGTCAAGGTCGAGGCGGCGCCTGCGACGCTGACGCTCGCCGCCAGTCCGAAGGCAGTGAACTACGGGAGCATGACGACGATCTCCGGAACGCTGTCGACGGGCCAGACGAATCAAAAGATCGAGATCCTGAGCCAGCCGTGCGGCGAGAACGCTCCGAAGGTCATCGGCAACGTGACGACGACGACGAGCGGGGCCTTCACGTACCAGGCGCAGCCGACGCTCAACACGAGCTACCAGGTCCGGTACAAGCCCGCCGCGACAACGTTCTCGAGCCCCTTGATCCCGGTCTCGGTGCGTCCCGTCGTGATCCTGAAGCGGAATGCGGCGCACAGGTTCACCGCGCAGGTCGTTGCGACCCAGTCCTTTGTGGGGAAGGCCGTGGTCTTCCAGCGCTGGGTGGCCAAGACCCACCGGTGGACGTCGGTGAAGACCGTGTTCCTCGGCAGCCGGCACGCGGCCTCCGCACCGGTCGCCGGCTCGACCGTGAGCAGCGTGACGTTCGGAGCAAGGCTTCGGAGCAGGCTCAGCGTGCGCGCCCTCCTGCCGTCAGGGCAGGCGGGGCCGTGCTACGTCGCCACGAAGTCCGCGACGATTCGCAGCTGACCTCGTCGGGACCAGGTCCCGGGCCATGGCCCGGGACCTGGTCCCGGATTACTTCGCCGCGTCGAAGCGCTGCTGGACGGCGTCCCAGTTGACGACGTTCCACCAGGCGCCCAGATATTCGGGCCGCCGGTTGTTGTATTTGAGGTAGTACGCGTGCTCCCAGACGTCGATCCCGAGCAGCGGGACGTCGTCCCAGTCCTTCAGCACGGGGCTGTCCTGGTTCGGCGTCGAGTAGACGGCGAGACCCGTGCCGTCCCAGACGAGCCACGTCCAGCCTGAGCCGAAGCGCTTCACGCCGGCGTCGTTCACCTGCTGCTTGAGCTCGTCGAAGCCGCCGAAGGTGTCGTCGATCGCCTTCGCCAGCGACCCCGACGGCTCGCCGCCGCCGTCCGGCGACATGATCTCCCAGAACAGCGTGTGATTCGCGTGCCCGCCGGCGTTGTTGCGGACGGCCGCGCGCTTCTCCTCCGGCAGCAGGTCGAGCTCGACGAGCACCTGCTCGACCGGCTTGCTCGCCCACGGAGTTCCGTCGAGGGCGGCGTTGGCGTTGTCCACGTACGCCTGGTGGTGCTTGTCGTGGTGGAGCCGCATCGTCTGCTCGTCGATCGTCGGCTCGAGCGCCCCGTAGTCGTACGGAAGGGGCGGCACTTCGAAAGCCATCGCTTGCTCCCTTCGTCCTTTTCTCCGGACGATATCCTCCTGCTTCCAGCACGAAGAGATCGCGCCCCGCGCGCTCAAGCCGGCGCTGCTCGAGCTCGACGGCATCTCGCGCGCTGCCGTGGAGGCGCACTACAAGCTCTACCAGGGCTACGTCGCGAAGCGAAACGAGATCCTCGGCCTCCTCGCGGACGCCGAGCTCGAAGCCGCGAACCAGACCTACTCGGACTTCCGCGCGCTGAAGGTCGACCTCACGTTCGCGATCGGGGGGATCAAGAACCACGAGCTCTACTTCGACCACCTCGGCGGGAACGGCGGAGATCCGGAGGGCAGGATCCGCGATCTGATCGAGCGCGACTTCGGCTCGCACGAGGCATGGCGTTCCGATCTCAAAGCGACCGGCATGGCCGCGCGCGGCTGGGCCTGGACCGCCTATGACTGGGACGAGGGGCGGCTGTTCAACTACCTCGGCGACGCGCAGAACACCTTCCCGGTGTGGAACGCGACGCCCCTCGTCGCGCTCGACGTCTACGAGCACGCCTACTTCCTCGACTACCAGACCGACCGGGCGTCGTACATCGACGCGTTCTTCGCGAACCTCGACTGGGGCGTCGTGAACGACTGGGTCGAGCGCAACGGAATCGCGACGAGATAGCGATCGCGCTCGGCATCGTCGTCGGCTACCTGGCCGGCTCGGTCTCGTTCGGATACTGGATCGTCCGGGTCTTCAAGCACGAGGACGTGCGCACGCGCGGCAGCGGGAACATCGGCGCGACGAACGTCTGGCGCACGTACGGCCGCTGGTATGGGGTACCCGTGGTCCTGCTCGACACGGCAAAGGGCTTCGTGCCTGCACTCGTGTTCTCGCTCACCGTCTCGCCGCTTGCCGGCGTGCTCGCGGGCGCGGGCGCGATGGTGGGTCATGCGCGGCCGATCTTCCTGCGCTTCGAGAAGGGCGGGAAGATGGTCGCGACGACCGGCGGCGCGTTCCTCGGCGTTGCGCCTCTCGTCGGCGCGGTCGGGCTCGGAGTCTGGATCGTGGTGTTCCTGATGACGCGGTACGCGTCGGTGGCGTCGATGCTCGCGGCCGTGTCGCTGCCGGTCGCGGCGGCACTGCTCGGCTACTCGTGGCCCGTGGTCGTGTTCGCGGCCGTCGCCGCCGCCGCGGTGATCTTCCTGCACCGGGCCAACGTGAAGCGGCTGCTGCGCGGGGAGGAGAACCGCTTCGTGCTGCTCAGGAAGCGCGGAGGGCGGAAACCTCGTACGCAGCCACCGGGCGTCCGAACCCCTTGAGCTCGAGCTCGCCGACCGGCTGAGCTTCGACGACGTCCTCGACCGCGGCGAGCACGCGCTGGCTGATCAGGGTCTGACCGGCGTTCGCATGGGTGCTGAGCCGGGAGGCGAGGTTCGTGACGGGCCCGAGCGCGCCGTAGTCGTATCGCCCCTCGAAGCCGATCCGGCCGATCGTGGCGTAGCCCGCGGCGATTCCGATCCCGAGCCCAAGCTCGGTGCCGCGTTTGCGCCAGAGAGCCGCGAGCTCGTCGAATTGCTCCTGCAGCGCGAGCGCCATGCGGATCGACTGCGCCTCGTGCTCGGCCACGGGAGCCGGGTCGTTGAAGAACACCATCACGCCGTCGCCGGCGAAGTGCTCCAACGTTGCGTCGTGCGCCGCGATCAGATCGCCGATGATCGCGTGGTAGTCGCGGAGCAGCTCGAAGAGCTCCTCCGGCGCCGCAGTCTCGACGAATGTCGTGAAGCCGCGCAGGTCGCAGAAGAGGACGGAGATGTACGCGCGGTGCCCCGCGAGCAGTCGCTGACCGTCCTCGCTCGACAGCAGCTCGGCGACTTGCGGCGAAACGAAGCGAGCGAGCTCGCCGCGCTGCCGTTCCACGCGGTCGAGCAAGCGCGCATTGGCGATCGCGATCGCCGCCTGATCGGCGAACGTCGTGACGAGCCGAATCGCGTCTTCGCTGAAGGGCTCCGGCACGGTGCGCGTCACTGCGAGCACGCCGATCAGCTCATCCTCGACGAGGATCGGAACGCCGAGCATGGCGCGATACGGCGTGAAGTTCTGGCCCTCCCAGTGGTAGTCGGGGTCGGCGAAAGCGTCGGGAATGTGGACAACCGAGCGCGTCAGCGCAACTCGACCCGTGAGCGTGAACCGGTCGGGCGTGTACGGGTGCGGGTGTTCGCGCTCCCAGTCGAGCTGGGCCGGATTGGCGCCGATGAGGGCCTCGGCTCGAAGGAACTGGCCGTCGAGCAGCCACAAGCCGGTCGACTCGCCGTCGCACAGCTGCTTCGCTGCCTCGACGACGGCGTCGAAGACCGGTTGGAGGCCCTGGCCGCGCACGACCGCGCTGAGAACCTCGCTGACCGCGCGCTGCTGCTCGCGCAGCCTCTCCACCTGCGCCGCGAGCTCGGTGGTGCTCACGCAGCCGGTTCCAGCGGCCCCATCGTCAGGCCGTGGCCCTTGAGTTGCTCCCAGTAGAGCTCGGCCGTCTCGCGATGGCCGCTCCAGACGACCGCTCGGCCGGCGTTGTGGATCTGGTCGGCGAAGACGAGACCCCTGTCGTAGTCGACGCCGGGGATGGTCGACGAGAGTGCAAACGCGACGCCCTGGAACGTGTTGTGGTTGTCGTTGAGCACGATCACGTTCCACGGCTTGCCGAGCCCGGTGCCGGTGTCGGGTGGGCGCGTGAGCGTCTCAGTCATGGAGCCAGTCCTCCAGGCTCGTGTGCCGTGAAGGCGCTGCGCCGTCCGCGAGCTCGGCGCGCAGCTCGCCGACGGTTCCGTAGCGCTCTGCCAGCACGTCGTGCGAGTGGATCGTCTCGAGATTCACCTGCCGCGAGTAGAGGAAGTCCTCGTCCGCCAGGTCGGGGAAGCGCTCGATCGTCGTCGCGAGCGCGATGCGCACCGAGTCCTCCACGAACCGCGGCTGCAGATGCGCGTGCTCGACGACGAACAGCTCGTCCGGCCGCTTCAGCAGCTCGTACACGGGCGAGCTCATCGAGGCCTCGACTATGTCGACGAGCCGCTCTGCGTTCAGCTGGTGCTCGGTGCCGACGTACAGCGTCCCGCGGCCGCGCTGGTTGTGGGTCGCCAGCGGCACGAGCTGGAGGATCCGTTCGACGTCGTCGTCCTCGAAGCCCGCCTCGAGGAGGCGCTCGGTCGCCTTGTCGCGGACGAGCCCCTGCGCGCAGGGACACGCGTTGATGCCCGTCGCCTCGACGCCGACAAGCCGGCGCACGGCGCTCTCCGAGGCCGCGGCGATTCCGATCAGCGCGACCATCTCCTGCGTCGCAAGCTTGGTCACGGGCGTCCTCCGCTCGAGCGGGTACTTCGCGCGGATCCGCACCTCGGCGCGGAGCGCGCGCTGCCGCTCGACGATGTGCTGTGCGATGTGCTCGGCGAGCGCCTCGATCACGAGCGCCTCGCCGATCACGACCCGGTCGATCGCCTCCTCGAACAGCTCCGGAAACCGCGACATGTGCACGCCCTTCTGCGATGCGGCGAGGTCGACGGTGCAGTCGATCTCCGCCGAGACGACCTGCTCGAAGCGACCCCAGCGGAGGTGTATCGCCTTCGCGATCCCCTTGACGCCCGCCCTGGAAAGGCCGAGCTGGACCTCGGGCTCCGAGGCCTGAAGGTCCTGTGTGACAAGCTTCGCGTCGCCGTCCATGACCGCTTCCCAGGATACGTCGTTCGCCCGGCTCACCTCGCTCGCCGTGCACGATCTGCGCACGCCGCTCGCGACCATCTTCGGGTTCGCGCGGACGATGCAGCGCGGCGCGGAGCTCGAGCCGCCGCTCTCCCGTTACGTCGAGATGATCATCGCCGCGTCCGAGCAGATGACCGAGCTGCTCGAGGAGCTCGGCCTGGCTGCGCGCATCGCCGGCGAACGCTACGAGCCCGTGCTCGTCGAGGTCGACACGCTCGAGCTCGCACGCTCGGCCGTGCCGGCCGCGGACGGCACGGGCACGACGATCACGACGGAGCCGCCCACGGTGCAGCGCGCGCTGGCGCTGCTTGCCCACTGCGCGCGGCGGCACGGCCCCGTCGACGAGGTGAGCCTGCACGTCAAGGGCGCGGTGCTGATGCTCGGGCCCGTGACCGAGGCGGCCGCGCCCGTGCTCCTCGGTGAGGACCTGAAAGACCTCGGCGCGGCGGTCGCGGTGAGCGCGCTGAGAGCGCTCGGCGGCACCGTCGAGCTCGACGGCGAGGCGCTGCGCCTCGACCTCTCCTAGAGCACGTTCACCGCAGCAGCCGCGAGAGTCGCCGGTCCTTGAGGATGCGGCCGCCGGTCTGGCAGTCAGGGCAGTAGTAGACCGTGTGCTCCTCGTAATCGACGCGCGCAACCGGGGTGCCGCACACGTAGCAGGGCTCGTGCAGCTTGTCGTGCACGCGGTACGTGCGCGCGTCGTTCGCGCCGCGCTCGCGGAGCTCGAGCCCGCGCTCCAGCTCGACGTCGATCGCCGTGGCGAGGCCCTGCACCTGTCCCGGGACCAGGTCCCGGGACAGGGCGAAGGGGGACAGCTTCGCATGGTGGAGGATCTCGTTCGCCCAGGCCCGCCCGATGCCCGCGATCACCTTCTGGTCGCGCAGCAGCGAGTGGAGCCGGCGCGATTCCTGCGCGCAAATCGCTCCCAGCGCATCCGCGCCGAGGCCGAGAGCCTCGGGGCCGAGATGCGCCAGCTCTCCCTCCGCAGCCTCCGGCGTCAGCAGCCAGACGCCCGCCCGCTTCTTCGATCCCGCTTCGGTGAGCACGAGCTTGGCACCGCCCTGGAACTCCAGCCGGAAGGCCGGCGTCTTCGGCCCCTTGTCCCCGGGGCGCAGGTACCGCAGGCGCCCGGCCGTCATCAGGTGGACGAGCAGCACGAGCTCGCCGTCCTCGGTCGGGAACAGGAGGCGCTTCGCCCGCCGCCGCGCTCCCGCGAGCCGCCGGCCCTCGAGCGTCGACAGCGGCGGGTCGAACGTCTTCAGGGTCGCGACGTGCGCCGGTCCCGCCTTCGCGATCGGAAAAGCCGCCACCGGCTCGTCGAGCTGGCGCCGCCAGGCCTCCATCTCGGGCAGCTCGGGCATCTAACGTCCATCCACCATGGCCGAGCCCATCAGGGTAGTGGTGCGCCGCGGCGGCGTGGTCGAGGCGACGCATCTCGTCCACGCAGTCGCAGTGCGGGAAGGACGCACGGTCGCTCGAGCCGGAGACCCTGCGCTCGTCACGCTGTTCCGCTCGTCCGCGAAGCCCTTCCAGGCGCTACCGCTCGCCCGTGCGTACGACGACCTCGACCCGCGGGAGCTCGCGATCGCCTCGGCCTCGCACCTGGCCGGACGCGAGCAGCTCGCTGCCGTCCGGATGCTGCTGGCGCGGGCGCGGGCGGACGAGGACGACCTCGAGTGCGGCCCGGAGGGGCACCCGCCGTCGCGGCTCAAGCACAACTGCTCCGGCAAGCACGCCGGGATGCTCGCCGTCTGCCGGGCGAACGGCTGGCGCACGGAGGGCTACCGCCTCGAAAGCCACCGCATGCAACGCACGAACCTGCGCGACCTCGCGGCGGCTGCGGGCGTGGACGAGGACGCGATCCGGACCGCGGTCGACGGCTGCGGCGTCGTCACTTTCGCGCTGCCGCTCGAGCGCATGGCGGCGACGTTCGCGCGGCTCGAGGAAACGTCGGAGGGGATTCGGGTCGCGGACGCGATGCGGGCTCATCCCGAGCTGATCCGCGGCCCCGGGGCGACGGACACCGTGTTGATGCAGACGCTCACCGGCGCCGTCGTGAAGGGCGGAGCGGAGGGTCTGCTCTGCGGTCTGCTACCGGACGGAAGCGGCTTCGCGCTCAAGAGCGCCGACGGCGCGTACCGCGCGCTCGGCCCCGCCGCGGCGACGTTCCTCGCGCAGATCGGCTTCGAGCTTTCGCGCCTCGCCGAGTCGCCGCTCACGAACAGTCGCGGCGAACGCGTCGGCACGATCGCCGCTGAGTGAACCGGTCAAAAAATGTCATCGAATTTCCGAAGAGAGGTGTAATATTCCGCGCGTGTGAGGTGAGGGTGAGCCGGAGGCGCAGGGTTTTCGTCGACCGGCTCATTTGCGTTCGTCGTCCGACCCAGAACCCTGTTCGTGTCCACGTAACGCGAATCCCCGGGAGGTTCACGCTTGCTCACGGTCGACATCTCTCTCCCCGACGTCGAAGAACTGCACAGGCTCGTCCAGGACGGGCAGGAGAAAGGGTTCCTCACCTATGACGAGATCGTCGTGGGGCTGGAGGAGGTCGAGCTCACCAAGGAGCAAATCGAAGACTTCTACACATATCTCGTCGACCACGGGGTCGAGCTCATGGAGGGCGAGACGCACAAGTCACCGCCCCACGAGCAGGTCCCTCCCGAGGACGACAAGGCGGCCGCAAAGGAGGCGAGCGCGAAGCTCGATCTCACCGTTGAGCCCTCGCTCGACTCGCTCCGGCTCTACCTGCGGGAGATCGGGAAGGTGCCGCTGCTCACCGCCGACCAGGAGGTCTACCTGGCGAAGCGGATCGAGCGCGGCGACATGTATGCGAAGACGCAAATGATCGAGGCGAACCTCCGCCTCGTCGTCTCGATCGCGAAGTCGTACCTCGGCCGCGGACTGTCGTTCCTCGATCTGATTCAGGAAGGCTCGCTCGGCCTGATCCGCGCCGTGGAGAAGTTCGACTACCGCAAGGGCTACAAGTTCTCGACGTACGCGACGTGGTGGATCCGGCAAGCCGTGACGCGCGCGATCGCCGACAAGGCGCGCACGATCCGCATCCCCGTGCACATGGTCGAGAAGCTGAACAAGGTCGTGCACATCGAGCGCCAGCTCGTGCAACGCCTGGGGAGAGAGCCGGAGGCGGAGGAGATCGCGGAGGAGCTCGAGATCACGGTGTTCGAGGTGCGCGACATCCTGCGCATGTCGCAGCTGCCCGTCTCGCTCGAGAAGCCGATCGGAGAGGAGGAGGAGTCGTCGCTCGGGGACTTCGTGCCGGACGAGTCGGCAGAGTCGCCGTACGACACCGCGCAGGTTCAGCTGCGTCGCGAGGACATCAAGCGCGCGCTCGACGCGTTGCCCGAGCGGGAGCGGCAGGTGATCGAGCTCCGCTTCGGGCTGCTGGGCGAGCAGCCGTGCACGCTCGAGGAGGTCGGCCGTGCATTCGGCGTCACGCGCGAGCGCATCCGCCAGATCGAGAACAACACGCTCAAGAAGCTCGAGTCCCTCCCCGAGGCGCAGGGTCTCAAAGACTGCGTGTAGCCCGGGCGAAACCCTGGGTCAAAAACCTGGGGTCAGGTCTTCCACGTTTCAGCGAAAGCCTGACGCCGAGCGCGCGGGGCGGTACACGAAAGACCTGACCCCAAACGGAGGCGCTTCGGCGCCCGCGGTGCCTAGCGGGGCGACGCGTCCGGGTCGGCCGCGCGCTCGTAGGCGACGAAGAGCCTGCAGTGCGGGCACTTGAAGCCCGCGTGCCGCGCGGACTGGGCCTGCAGGAGCTTCGAGCGGAAGTGTCTGTGGCAGTGCGGGCACTCCACGTCGAACACGTCCCCCTCCTGCGTCGCCTCGGCCACGTCTCCAGCGTAGCGGCGCATGCGTTGCGTCCGAGCCGGGTCGTACCGTTCGGCACCGTGAGCGGAGAGTGGGGACGGCGCGCCGCGGCCGAGTTCGTCGGCGCCTTCGCCCTCCTGTTCGTCGGCATGGGCTCGATCGCGGTCCACGCCGACCTGACCGGCGTCGCACTCGCCTACGGGCTCACGATCGCGGTCATGGCCTCCGCGGTCGGCCACATCTCAGGCGGCCACTTCAACCCGGCCGTGACCTTCGGCTTTCTCGTCACGAGGCGGATCACGCCGGCGCTTGCAGGCATCTACTGGGTGGCCCAGCTGGCCGGCGCGGTCGCGGCCTCGGTGCTCGTGAGGTGGCTGTTCCCCGGCGACGCGCTCGCCCTCGGCGTCCCGGCTGTGAACGGCGTCGGTTCGGGCGAAGCGGTCGTGCTCGAGGGAATCCTGACGTTCTTCCTGGTCTTCGTCATCTTCGCGACCGCGGTCGACCCGCGCGGCGCGTTCAAGTCGATCGCCGGCCTGGCGATCGGGCTGACGATCACGATGGACATCTTCGCCGGCGGGCCCCTGACTGGCGCGGCGATGAACCCGGCGCGCGCGTTCGGGCCGCAACTCGTCGGCGGCCACTGGGCGGATTGCTGGATCTGGTACGTCGGCCCGATCGCCGGCGCCGTCGTCGCTGCGCTCGCCTACGAGTGGCTGTACCTGCGCCCGCTCGGGCCGACGCCGGTGGGCCCGGCGGAGACCGGCGTCCTCGAGCCGCGTCCCGGCGACGCGGCCGCGTCCTAGCTCTAGCTACCCGGATCCTGCGGTAAGTCGCTGAGGCTGCTTCGCGTGGTTGGTCTGGGCCGCTTTGACGATCCTGATCGGCTGTAGCCGGACTGCAAATG
>WNGE01002180.1_pt1 | contig 32250 bp, 17 predicted proteins | sample 5400651 | NCBI WGS metagenome assembly WNGE01 (sample SAMN13153370, study PRJNA577476) | soil metagenome | isolation source: 60 cm soil or saprolite under grassland replicate 2 | place: USA:California | collected 2016-06-15
ATCAAGGCTTTTTTGTGCGCACTTCCGCAGGGGGGGCGTCGTTGGTTGTGCCGTGGTGGAAGGGGCGCGGAAGCCCGGTGGACTTCACCAATCCGGCGGCGCGGCAGTGGCTAACGGACCAACTGAAGAGCCTTATCGCACAGACCAACGTGCAGACCCTTGCGGGCGAGAGGGAGCCGGCCATCGGCGGTTTCAAAACCGATGATGGCGAGACTGGCAACGGGCCAAACACGTACATCCCAGTCACCGCGCGTTACGCCGACGGGCGCACCGGCGTGGAGATGAGGAATGGCTACTGTCTCGAGTACCACAAGACGATTGCGAGCGTGTTGGGAAACGATGGAATACTATTCGCTCGTAGTGGATTTGTGGGGTCGCACGCTTTTCCAAGCTCCTGGGCCGGAGACAACGAACCTAACTTCGGCGACAATGGCTTACCGAGCGTGATTATCGCGGGGCAATCCGCGGCCATGAGCGGATACTCTATTTGGGGACACGATACGGGCGGCTATCAGGATACGAATTTCAGCGTCTCGCCTCCGAACCTGTTTATGCGCTGGGCGCAGTTCGGTTGCTTTTCTCCGGTCCTGCAGATGCATCGGCAGGTTGCGAAGGAGCTACAGCATCCGTGGCGGTACGGCGCCGAAGCGCTCAACAATTTCCGGTTCTTTGCAAAACTGCACACTCGGCTGTTTCCGTATATTTACACTTATGCCAAGCAAGCGAGTACAACCGGCCTGCCGATTATTCGGCCACTGGTGCTGTTGAACCAGTCAGACCCCAATACTTTTGGCCTCAAGCACACATACCATTTCGGCAACGAGTTTCTTGCCGCCCCAATGATTACGCCGAACTTTAACACACGGCGCGTGTACTTGCCCGCGGGGAACTGGATCGATTTCTGGACGAACGCTCGGCACGCAGGAGGGCAAACGATCACTTGGACGAACGCGAACCAGGCGCAGTTTCCGCTCTTCGCGCGGGAGGGGGCGATCGTGCCGATGCTTTTGACAGAGGCGCGGACGCTCTGTGACGCCAATTATGTCAACAACCCTTCGGTGAAAACGCCGGACAGCGAACTCCTGTTTCTGATCTATCCGGGGGGGGCATCGAGTTTCACAGTTCATGATGGAACGGATATCCAATGCCAGGCTGGCGCGGGAAATACGGTAGTGGCGTTGACATCAGCTCCGCGCCGCGTACAGTTGCAGGTGCTGGGAGATGAGCCGGCCGCGGTTACGCAGGACGGCGTTGCGTTAGCGAAATTCGCTACGACCGGCCACTTTGACGTGGCGGACGCCGGCTGGCGAGCCGACCCGCAGGCGCGACTGATCTTTATTAAGTTCCAGCACGGCGGTGGCACTACCACGATTCAGTTCTGAGCCAATGACGCAAAGCTACACCATTCGAAACGAGGAGGCACTCTAATGAGCGCGAAACATAGCAGACCTTTACGCGGGTTGATGTCGACCAAGACCTCACCATTCTTTGAAGGTCTTTTCGGCCGGATGTTTCGGTCCTTGCACCCGGCCAAATTCGGAGCAACAGACGAGGAGAACATCACGAACCTTGCCGCACTAGGCGAAGCAATGTCGGCTAAATTTGACCCCCCGAAAGACGGCAAGGATGATGAAGAAAGCGGTATCCCGGCACTGTACACCTACCTCGGTCAGTTCATCGATCACGATATTACGTTTGACCCAGCTAGCAGCCTGCAAAAGCAGAATGATCCGGATGCATTGATCGACTTCCGCACGCCTGCGTTTGACCTGGATAACGTTTACGGACGCGGACCGGGCGATCAGCCGTACATGTACGACGGCGAGAAATCATTTTTGCTCGGCGATCCGATCAACGGTGGTGACCCCAACGCAAAGGATCTGGCACGCAACAATGCTAATCCGCGCCGCGCGCTCATCGGAGACCCTCGCAACGACGAGAACACCATTGTTTCACAACTGCAAGGACTCTTCTTGCGGTTTCATAACCGGATAGTTTTGGACAATCCGGGCCTGGCGTTCGCCGACGTTCAGAAGTTAGTCCGATTCCACTATCAGTACGTAGTGCTGAACGACTTCCTGCCGCGGATCGTCCACTCGAGCGTTCTGAACGCGTTGAAGTCAGGGCAAAGATACGATCGCTACAAGCTCAAGTTCTTTCGGTGGAAGAACGAGCCGTTCATGCCGGTTGAGTTTTCGGTTGCGGCGTACCGCCTGGGGCACTCGATGATCCGGCCGGGTTATCGCCTGAACGATTCAGTCTTGTTGCCGATCTTTCCGGTTCCTAAAGAGGGCTTCGACGAAGGTCTGACTGGATTCCGCGCGATGAATCCTGCCTGGGGAATTGATTGGGGGCGCTTCATTGACGTGGATATCCGCAACTATGATGGCACTGCCGATGACCAGAAGAAGCGGCTTCAGCTCGCGTATAGGATCGACACGTCGCTGGTAAATCCGCTCGCCAATCTTCCACCTGCTGTCGCGACCAATCCATCTTCGTTGGCGCAACGGAACCTGGAGCGCGGCTGGCGTCTAGGTCTCCCCTCCGGCCAGAGCATCGCTCGGGCGATGGGAATCGAGCCTCTTGACGATACCAACATTCTCCTTGGTCAGGGCGTCGACGAACCAGACAACGCTCTCCCGAACATCCTATCCGTTCCCAAGGTATTTTCGAACAATTGTCCACTCTGGACCTACATCCTGGCAGAGGCGATGAAATTCGTGGTTCCTGTCAAGATTCCGGCCAAAGAGAATGTCACCATCAATACCCCTATGTTGGGACCCGTCGGGGGCCGCATCGTAGCGGAGGTTTTTTTGGGTCTCATGTTCGGCGACCCTCACTCGCTCTTGAGTCTGGATCCGGATTGGCAGCCGAAGCGAGGCGCCAATTTTGCGCTGAAAGACTTCGTCAATTACGCGCTCGGTCACTGAGCGCGCGAGCCGGGGAGCTCACGGGTACCCAAAGGTCATTGGGCTTGATCAGGAGTGCGCCGACGTCGAAGTCGCGGGTGCAACCTGCCCAGCGAAGGTCGGGGGGCCCTGTTTTTGCATTACATCGCAATTAAGCACATGCGCCACACGAATCACGCCCCAAGCGCGTATCGGGCGGTAACATCACCGATGCGATCGGGGCCTCGCGTTTTCGATGCAACACTTCTTCTGTCGCTCATTCAGGCCGCAACGGCCGCACGCGGACACAAGTGGAAATAGGCGGATTAGTTATGACTTTCCGCCTATTCTGTTATGACTACGAGCCTCGGTGGAGCGGTTTTTCATAGGTAAATCAGCGGGCAACGGGAATCGAACCCGCATATCGTTCGAGGCTCTAAACAGCCGGGCTAACCAAAAAGTGTGGCCACGACAGAGAATAGATCCTGTCGGAAACAGGTGACTTTTTGCTTGGCCAATCGCCGTATTTCTCAGCAATCGCTCTAGCACAAATCCTAGTACAGCAGCGCAGTTCGGCGTAGCCAATCCTCGTACCGCATTCTGCGACGCGCCAGACTTACACTCGGGGGATTCAGCGTGACCATTTAGATCCGAGTCAAGTTTGCGTCGACAGTGCTTGCCCTTCAGACAAGTGACTTTGAATCACAACGGCGAATTAGTATGAAGCTCAGCCGCGTGGATGAACAAAGATGCTCATTGAAGCCAAGAGGAAAATCACGGGAAAGATCACGCGGCAGAAACGATCAATCGTTATCGCCAGTCGATTCCGCTTTTGATTTTCCAATAACGTCGTCACCAACACTTCAATTGGTAGAATGCGCTATTAGCGCTGGTGATGCGGGTTCGCAATTACTGTCTCCGGAACCGGAAAAAGACGATCTCCCGTTTCATTGAGTGCGGTCAAGACAGCGTTTTGCAAAACGGCTTGGCGACGTTCGATTGCGAGGTCATACAGTTTTTTCAACTGTTGTGGTCGCGTCTGAGGATCGGTCAAGGCATCCTGGGTTTTCTTGAGATATTCTCTTACCTGAAGATGCAGTCTGTTGATGGCGTCGCCGCTCTTCAAGTTTTGCAACCATCTTCCGGCATTCGAGTCAGCCGCGACGTGCGCGGCTTCTAGCGCTCTGATGACCTTCTTTCGAAGATCCTCGTCCGTGCGGGCGTCGCCAGCCGGAGCTTCTCCGGGTTTTGATGGAATGAAAGAGAATTTCTCTGGAATGAACTGCAAGAGTGATTCCCGCTCTCCGGATAAAACTGGGTTCTCGAGATCGATCATTAAAACGGATGCGACGAAATCTTTCGAAACAATGCCGCGACGTATGAGACGATCAACCATATCATTATCCATATGACTCGGTTCGGGGACGAACCAGGCAAAGTCGGTGTCTCCCGGCCGCACCCCTCCAAGCCGGACGCCTGAATCTTCGATCAAGCTTTTGTATTCTTTCGGATGAACCTTCGCGATCTTGCTAAAATTGGCCGCCTCCGGAATCCCCAGTCCCAGATAATTTGCGGGAGTGCCTCCGGCAATAAGGTTGGCATTTAGGAAGAAGCTATTGGGAATTTCAACATCGCCAGCAGGCATGCTTGGCGATCGCGGTGAGAAGGGATGTAACTGTGACTTTTGCTTGCCGCTGATGATGTTGTACTCTGTTGTGACGAACAGCGGTTTAAGAAGCCGTTTGCCATCGATGACTTCGGCTGTGCCTTCCTCGTTGATTGCGACATTCCCGTCGATATCTCGCCGGGCTAAAGCCTCATTTATCCGACGATTATTAAACTGCCTAATACTCGGCAAAATTCCATCTGTCTCGAGCGTCTCAGCACCTTGCAAGCGTCCGCCAGCGAGTGCCGGATTCTTTGATACAGGCCACCCGTCTGGCGCGATCAGGTAGGTAGCTTGCGACGCGAAGGAGTGCCAGTTGTTCCATGGAAACGACAGCTCCTTCATAATCGGACCGCCATTGATATGACAAGCGAGACAAGTGTTACGCCGTTCCGGCGGAGTAAGCATGTCAGCTGCGACCGATGATGCCCTAAATTTCCAAGTGAGACGATCATCCGGGGTGCCGGTCTTATCCAGTTTGTAATAGTTATATCGGCCGCGGACGTTGTCCCACCCCCACGCCTCGACCGACACTGGTGAAGGAAACGCTGTGGCATCGAAGAAGACTGAAAACATTGCATTAGATGTTAAAACTTCGCCGTGATTGGACCCTGTGAAAGTAATCACAGTTCGGCGCGCTTGGTTCGGTTTGGGATTCGCTATTTCCTCGTCTACAACAAAAGTATGGCGCTCCCGAACGTCCGGTTGAATAATCTGTTCAATCTTCCCGAAATCCACCACATCGGCATGTTCCTTCAACAGCAGGTTAAATACGGGGTCGCCAAGTTGGCCGCGTTCTGCTGCTGAAAGAATCTGCGCGGGTTCACCTTCGTGCGGCTGTTTTAGAACGAGACCATTCTGCCCCTGAGCAACGGCATCGGCCGCTAGGTATGCCGCTAGCAGCACATACAGCGTTACTTTCAATCGTAATGGTGGTTTAACCAACACGGCGGGATGATTCCTGGCCTGTCCGTGCCCAAGCAGGGACTTTCGCATCGGCCGCAAATGTAAGGTTAGCGCCGACCTCAAGCGTCGTCGCGACCTGAGCGCCGCTTACGATCGGATCGTCGCCTAATGTCAATTTTTCGCGACCGACATCCAACACTGCTCTGCGTCCGTTACGGGAAATTTGCCACACCCCACGATTTTGCGTCTCGTCATTGATGTCCACTTGGTTCCCAGAAATCTTCCATATGCCACGGAGGCGCCTGATCTGCACGCCCGGGGGATCGCTGAGGCTGAGAACATTTCCAGCGCGAGCCGCATTTTGCGTGGCTTCACAAACAAATGGATCCGAATTTCGTCCTGGCACGCAAGCACCGTTAGCCTCCGCGCAGATCGCATCTGCTCCGTCGGCGGATATCAATACGGCACAGTTCGCAACCAAGGAAAAAAGAGCTGGGAGAGTGTTGCTCGGATGGGAGAGGACGAGAATACCTTTCGCTCCATTATTCCAACCGTTGCGAAGCAAGCTGTTACTGAATGCCATGATCCGTTGTTCGGGTGTCGCCGCTCCAGGATTAAAGTTTGGTCCAAATAATTCGGCTCTGGTCGGCTGGGCGCCAGGTAATGCATCTTTGACTGCGGAAATCAGGGCCTCTTCCCCAATCTCCGCAAACGCGGCGTAATAATCGGGAAATTCGGTCGTAAAAGTTATCCGTGAGATCTTCCCGCCGGTGCTTTCAACCCGCCACTCTACATATTCATCTTGAAACTTAAAACGATTTGAGTCGATCTCGGCATCCGACACTTGGGCAAGTCGTGGGTATGCGAGCCAGGTTACCGTCGCTTGTTGACTTTCAACACCATCGAAAGCCTCCAACAGCGTGAAGGCCGAACTTGGCATACGTGCAAACTGTATATAGAGCGAGCTAAGAGCCGTCCGATAATTACTTAACGCCCCCTTCTTTTCCAGCAAACCCGTTCTGGTTGGGTCTTCAAACGGGAACATATTAAACTCTTCCTGCCACTGTCCTTGTGGTTATCGCTGCGTTTCGATCTGCGCGATCTCGGAATGCATCCTTGTTCGTTTCCTTCGCCAGTATCGGTCGCAAGATGGCCAGTGATTTCAATGTATTGAACCAGAACGGCTCCGCGACTTGAGGATGAGTGAAGTCAATCGGTCTCTTAGCATAACAGTATTAGTGTGTGCTGAGCGGCTAATCTGAGATGGAACTTTCACGGCGCCCACTGTGACGACCCGGTTCTGTTCTTGTCAATGACAAATCCTTGGCGTCACGAAATTCTTAACCATCCCGAAAAAGTTTGGCTCGGTTGGACCGCATCAGGGCAGCCGCCCGGGTTTTGGATCGCCACCCGGAAATCAGCCTGACAAGGAAAAGTTCACGTAGGAGGCCGCCAGAACGCTCGGAGTTCCGCTGGCCGCTGCCTTTTACCCCGCTCCGATCCTGAAACGCTTTCTGTGCGTTAACGTTGTGCCTCGGCGATCCGCTCCAGTGTTTCAGCAGTCGACGACATCGGTGTACATTCTACTTACGGCGTTCAGCTACGGACTTCTTCTTATTGTTAGAGTTGCGAATAAAGTTGAGCAAAAATGCGCGGTCTTCGCGCTTTCGGCGGGGAAGGGTTTCAGAAGCTGATTCCCATCATCTCCGCCATCATTCGTCGTGGAACTCGCGCGGGCGGTTCGAAATCCAGTAGTCCACCAAATTCATAATGGCGGCTAGCAGAGACGGAATTCGCTGCGATCAAGAGATTTGCCTTTCCAATCGAAAGTTCGGGCGATGATCCGCTCCGGTTCAATGTCAACCTGCGTAAAATTGTCGTCCTGCTGAAAATTCTTCGCGACGTAATGCATAATAACGTTGTCGTTAACTTTGAAGCCGTCGTCCTTCTGCGCCTCCTGCTTGGTCCAGATGCGCACCAAAGCCTTCGAGTCGTGAACGTAACCCAGGGGGCTGCCATCCGCGAAGGACCAGGGCCAATAAAACGCCGAGGAAGTAATGGAAAACGCACGCAACGGAAGAGTGGAACCGTCGGCATTTTGAAAGGTGATGGTGGCGACGTTCGAGCAATGGATGTCGCCGCTGAGGAAAACGACGTTTTGGACTTCACCAACGAGGATGGCCTGAAGCAGTTGCCGCCGCGTGGTGGGAAAGGCGGCCCATGCGTCGTCCTTCCACTTTTTGGCATCATCGACGGTCGAGATATCGTTCGGAACAAAGACACTCGCGGTGACAATGAACTTGGGCACGTTCCCGCGCTCCTTTTGCTGCGCGATCAGCCACTCGCAGAGGATGTCGATCTGACCTTTGTATCCCGGGGCGGAGTCGCGCGCCGGGTAGCCTAACATGTGATTGTCTTCGAGGACTTGATCGTCATCGTCGCGAACCCGCTGGGTGCGACCGTCGGTGACAAAGAAGGGGAAGCCGCCGCATTCGAATGAGTAGTAGTGCTGGTCGTCGAAGTTGCGCGGCGAATGGACCCACTGATAGCTGCGGTAGGCGCTGATCGCGACTTGGAACATGCGCCGTTTCGCCACATCTTTAATCCGGCTCTGCACCCAGTTGTCCTCGATCTCGTGATCGTCCAAGATCATGTAATTCGGAGTTGAGCGAAGGAGCCGACGCATATTGTGCGAGGTGAAGGCGGTGACGTAGCGATCGCGAAATTCCTCTTCGCTATCGGCCAGCCCAATAGGAACGTGCCGGTTAAACATGTCGGCGTAAATCTGGTCGCCTGCCATAATGAGGAACCGTGGCTGCTTCTCGGCTTCCGGCTGCGTGAACCGTTCCAAGATCGGCGCGAAGATCGCGTCCGCCTCCTTTTTCTTCCAAAGAAGACCCGGATACCGGCAGGATCCGAAGATGAACGAAAGAGCTTTCGACGCCGCAGGAAATGTGCGCACGGTAGCGACGCACTCCTCAGGCATGCCTTTAAGATCATCCACCCAGACTTCAGGTTTTGGCAGGTGCTCCTCGATTTCTTCGTCTGTGATCGGGAGACTCGGGTCGGTACTGTCGAGCGCGAGAGACGCGACGCGGACAACATAAACTGTGTCGGGATTGAGCTTCTCAAAGTCGGTGATGCCTGTACGGTCGTATTCGCGCTGCATCCGAAAATACCGAACGCTATTGCGTACGTATTTGTTGTTCGAAAAAAGGGCCGCTACTCCTATCGTGCGCATGTCCTTATCGTCGGTGCAACCGCGAATCCAAATGCGCGCGGAGTTACTCGTTACGTGGCCAACGATTGGCCCAACACTAGGTGTTCTGAGCATGTTCATAGGATTGAATTTGGCTGGTGCAGATCGCGTCGTTCAGGGACGCTGCAGTATGGCAGCTGAAAACAGGCAGCTCTGACACATCGAATGGGAGGGTAGTTTTTGGTACACCCGAACCCGCCATTCTACAATTCTTTTTTGTGTAGAAGAGCATCGAAGTTCGCTTCGGCGACTCGCCGAACCAGAACGCGCAACGCATGGGGACTTCTGATGTCCTCTACCCGATCGCTGCAGCTTGATGTCGTGTTGACTCGTTTCCTCCCGCTCATTTCGGCCTCTCGGTTTGCCCATCTATGTCGCTCGATTCCCGTCGGCTCGATTCATCGAAATGGGCATCACACTTTTTTGATAAACGTCGCCAGGCCACGCAAATTTCACGAGCTTTCTCTTGAAATCCTTGCTCGATCGCTGCGGCTTCATCGAGTCCTTTTTCTGCAGCGTATCGCTTAACGTCTTCTGTTATTCTCATGCTGCAAGAAGTGGGGACCACGTATTGAGCAAAAGTGCGCGGTCTTTGCGCCTTCCTGCGGCAGCGTTTCGTCGTGGAACGCGCGAGCGGTTTCGGGATCGAGCGCGAGATTGAATTGATCTTCCCAGCGAAATTCAAAACGCGCTTTGCTGATGGCGTTGTCCCGGTATTGCGCACCGGGATGGCCTTTGGCTAAATCGGCGGCGTGCGCAAACATGACCTCTGCAGCTCTGGAGGAAGCGATCCAGGCGGATCAGAGGGATGCATATCTCAAACTCGGGCCTATACCCGCAGCAACACCAATCAATCTCCTCGCCAACCTTGACCGGGGCTGCTGGGATGTGCTGACGCTGATTCCCAGAATTAGAGCCGACCCAGCCGGGATCCACGACCAGCAATTGGATCATCAAGCTGCGAAGAACGTATTTGCCAATTTCGTACCGAAGCTCATCAAAGCTAACAAATGTCCGGACTTCGTCGAAGACAAGGGTCATTATTTCGGCACTGATTTACCTGCTAACAAACGCGCGCTGATCGAATATGTGAAGACGTTGTGATCGACATCTACGAAAGCGCGCAGTGCGGTCTCCGACATGGCATCCACTGCTGGCACGGTCGATGCCAAAATAATATTTAATATTTGCACTAAGAATTTTGTTGCCACAGGGATCACCGGCAACATATGAATGGCAGTTGGGTGAAAGCATTGCGCCCAACTAGAGAGGATTTTTCTCCGTCTCACGCGAGTCGGAAGCCTCTCATTGCATGCGCGATTTCGGCATTTGGAACCTTATTGCAAACCCCGAACCGGATCTTGGCAATTTGGCTTTCCTGCAGGCATCTACGGGAACACAAACTCACGTCCACCGAGGAGGCGATATCAGCTTGAACATTAACCCAAGTAAGTTTCGTTTCCGGCACCCAAAGTACAGTCTCATCACAATCACGCTGTTTACGGTGGTTGGAGCTCTTGCCATTCGATTGCACGGGCTAATCAAGGCGGTTACCAGTCAACAAGCGGCCAACGAAGGCCTGCGGGCTCTTTTTCGCAATGTATCTAATTGGGAAAGGATTAGCTTATGCACACTCATCCCCTAACAAGTTATGCCTGCTGCCTGGCACTCGCTTCCGCGCTTGGCGCCACCGCGTTTTCTCACGACCCGACGCCGCCCGAAATGCCCGCCGCAATCGGCTACGGAGCGCCGGCCTCCGCGAACGGGGCTCCCGCATGGCATTGGCCGAAGCCCTATCTGAAAGGCGTGATCGCCGGCGAGGCAATCGATGAGGCGAAAGGCGGCAGGACCCTGCGCGGCACGCCGTTAATTTATCGCACAGAGAAATGCTTCCCGGCGGAACCGCGCGATTTGTTCTGGCAAATGGACATGGTCGTTTCGGGATCGACCGGCAAATTGGAGCCGCTAAATTTCGATGAGGACGGCGACGGGGAAGTCGGCGACAAGCCGAATCCCGAGTTCAATGGACGCGATCCCCTCGGCGACCCAGCGGACCGTGATGGCATCCGCGGGCGCAATACTTGGCTGCTGTGGGGCGGCGGCAACGAAGCGTTCTGGGGCTGGCTGCAGGAGCAAGGCTACGGGCTGAACGATTTCCTGATCCTCATGGATTCGCGCCAGCGGGCGAACCGGTTCAAGACCGCGGGCCTGATCAATCAGCCGGGTTTTGAAACCTCGAACGAGACAATCCTGGGACTCTATCTCGACAAGGGAAAAGGCGAGAACGGGCGCGACGCTCTTTTGCGGCCGCCGCGGCCACGCGATGAAAACGGCAACGTAATATGGACGCCCTACAAACCAAACTACGGCAACCGCTACGATGCCGAGCCGGAATACTACGACGCTCAGGGCCGCAAACTAAAGAACCCCGTTTACCGGCCATCGCCGCCGCAGAATCATTACACCGAGCTTTTTGAGCCGTGGGCGACTTCCGCACAGCGGGCCGAAGATTGGAAAAGAGAGAGCAAGCCCGGCGAACCGGATCCTTACAAGGATTACGTGCCGGAGGAGGTCCGAAGAAAGCTTGCTTACGACGGCCTTGATCCGCAGGTCTATGGTTACCCTAGCGGCATCTTCGGGTTGCGGTTGATGTTGAATCCGGACTTCTTCGCAAAGACGGACGCCGCCGCGGAAGCCCGCAAATACTGGAAAAAGCAGGTCGAAGGAACGAACGGCCGATACTACACCGAAGCGGGCATTCACGCCGATCCGAATTTGATCCGTCCATTTCGCGTAACGATGTCGTGCGGGTTCTGCCACGTCGCGCAGCATCCGCTTAATCCCCCGGTTAGAGACGACGAGCCGGAATGGGAGAACCTTTCCTCCATCATCGGCGCGCAATACTGGGATCCGCGGCCTGCTTTCGGCAATCTGCTGAGGCGACGAAATTTTCTTCATCATTTTCTAAAGAGCCAGGCTCCCGGGTCAGTCGATACTTCGCTGGTCAGCACTGATCACATCAATAACACCAACGTCATCAACCCGATCTTCGACGTGCCGGCCCGCTTGGCGCGCGCAGGGACTAAACCCCCCGAACTGCAAAGCCGGGAGAACCTTCTATTGCCCAGCATTGAAGATCCGGACACGAGTCACAAGTCCGACGCTAAAGATACGTACCGGCATTTTCCAATGGTGCTGGGACCCGGTGAGGACAGCGTCGGCGTGTTCGGCGCGCTTGCGCGCGTGCCGTTGAACATCGGCGTCTTTTCCGAGGAATGGATGAGGACAGGGAACCTGGTTTTGGGTTACACCCCGCAGCGGCCCTTCAGAATCGCCGTGAATCGCGCGAACTCGGTTTTCTGGAACGTGAACGAGAAATTCCGGGTCCCTTACATGGCGCACTTCTTCGATTTGGGGCACAAGGGAAAGATCGCCAAGAGCACGGCGGCGATGAAACTCAAGGACGCCCAGGAGGTGGTGCGGGGGCCGGACGGGAATGCGATACTTGATGCCAGCGGCAAGGTATTAAGGGAGCCTCTTGGCCGGCAGATTCTGGACCACGACCCGCAAACCTTGCGCGACGCGGGCCGCAACGTTTTTCTAAACAACTGCGCCATTTGCCACTCGAGCAAGCTGCCTGCAGGGTTCGACCTTCGCTTCACGCGCGAGACGCCCGCGGGCGGTTGGATCAAAGCGCCGGCACCCGCCACCGATGACCCGCTTATCTATACGTTGCCGATGGAGTACCGGTATTGGGATGATTTCAGGAAAAGCCCGGCGATGGGCGACTTTCGCAAGCGCATTGCCGAGGTGGCCGGTGAAGGGCCAAAGCAACTGGGTGAGGACGATCCGTTCATTAAGGATAACTTCCTTTCCAACGAACTGCGCATCCCGATCACCCTTGTCGGCACTTATGCGGGACGCGCCCTTGCCACAAATGCCATGCACGGAAACGTCTGGGATAACTACTCGTCGGAAACCTTCAAGAATCTGGAGTCTGTCGGTAAGATTCGCTATTTCAATCCCTATAGCAATAACACGCGCGACGAATTCGGAACCAACGATGAGTTCGACGATGGCCGGACCAAGGGCGGACCGGGTTACTTCCGGCCGGCGACGCTGATCAGCATCTGGGCGACCGCGCCGTTCTTTCATAACAATGCGCTCGGCATTTATACCCACGACACCAGCGTCAAGGGACGAATGATAGCTTTTGATGACGCCATCCGAAAGCTACTCTGGAACAAGCAACGTCCCGGCTACGAGCACGATGGAAGGACCTATGTGCCTCCCGGCGACTTGCGGGCGCAAGGGAGCACTGTTTCGGCGAACGATCCCGGTTATATCTATCGGTTGCCGGTCGATACACACGTTCTGTTCCAACCGGGCTTTATTCGGCCCATCATCGAAGGCCTGCTGGTCGGCTACGTCGGCAGGACAGCCGGCGTGTTCCTTTTCACGGTCATTAGCTTCTGGTCGTGGATCATCCTGACGTTACTCTTTGCGTCCCTCGCGATAAAGGCCCGCGCGCGCCTCGCGGGAGTATTCCTGCTGTTGTTGGCGATCGTTGTGGCAGCCGCGCTGGCGCTCACGGGCATGGGCGGTTACGGCGGCACAGTTATCGGCGCCCTGATGATGGGCGCCACCAATATGCTGGAATATTCCAGCGGCTGGCTCTGGGTGTACGCGTTGGTTCTGGCTGCCATAGGTCTCGGCCTGATGCTGACCCGCTGCCACTGCAGAACATTCGCTCGCGTGATTTTCATAGTAGCGGCGGTAATCACGCTTTGGGGTGGCATCCTTGCGAATAAGTTCCTGAACGGCCATTTAAAGAAGGTTAACCCTTTCTTGGCCGTGCTGCCTAACTGCTGGCTTAACGCGGACTACAAAGGCATTGATGTCGGGCCGATTCCGCGCGGCACGCCGGTGAACCTGATCATGAGCCTTGATCCGACAAAGACCGACAAAGTCGCTCCTGCCCTGGTGGCGTTGATTCGCGCGACCGTGCAGATCCAGAAGGAACACCTGGTTGGCGAGCAGGCTTACAAAGTTCTCGCGGACCAGGCAGGCCCGGCGCTCATGGCTGCGAGCAAATGCCCGGACTTCGTGCTCGATCGCGGGCATTGGTTTGGCGAGAACCTCAACGAGGATCCGAAAACGAACCCCGAGGAATCCGAGGAATGGGAAAAAAAGAATAATGAACTGAAGGAGCAGTTAATCGCGTTCCTTAAGACACTGTAAGTTTCCGAGGACGACCGTGACCCCCAATCCTATCAGCCCTGCCACGAAACCAGCGGGAGCGGCCGATCCGATCGCCGATCTTCTCGAGGATGCGAAGACTCCCGAAACATCCAAATTCGACTACATCATCGTCGGTTCGGGAGCGGGCGGTGGTCCGCTGGCCGCGCGGCTCGTGCTTGCTGGGAAGAGAGTGCTGGTGATCGAGGCCGGACAAGATCCCGCCAAGATAGATTACACGCCTGTTCCAAAATCTCCTTACGCCCCCGAAACGGGCGAGGTAACCCGTATTCCAGGCTATTACGCGGCAGCATCTGAGGACGCCAAGATGAGCTGGATGTTCTCCGTCCGGCATTATTCGAATACAGTGACGCAGGCGGAAGACAAGAAATACAACGAATACGTCGATCCGAATTCCAAGGGACCGATACTGAATAAGTATTTCGACCGTCCGGGTGGTCGGGCGCAAGGCATCTTCTACCCGCGCAGCTCCGGCATCGGCGGGTGCACCGCGCACCACGCGATGATCACAATCCGTCCGAATGGCAAGGACTGGAATTACATTGCAAACCTGACCGGCGATGCCTCGTGGAGCGCGGATGCGATGCGCGGCTACTTCGCAAAGTTCGAGCGCAACCAGTATATCGAGGCCTACAAACTCTTTCTCAGGAAACTGTTAGGTGTCATTTACAAGATCTATCGCTGGTTCGTGCTGTTGCTGGACCCACGGGCTGTGCTCGATGAAGGCGGACACGGCTTCAAGGGATGGGCGCCCACAAACCTTCTCGACCCCTATCTCGTTTCGACGATAGCGGAGACGGACCAGCCATTCATCAAGGCCATTTCCCGAGCCGCTCTCGGGGTTCTGCACGGAAGATGGTTGGGCATCCAGTGGCTTAAGCATCAATTTCTGAAATTGCGCGTCGTGGAAGCGATCGATTTCAACGACATCAACACTCGGCGCGCCAATCCCGAAGGGGTATTCCTCATCCCCCTCGGAATCGAGGGCGGCAAGGAACCTGAGTCGCAGGATCAAGGCGAGCCCGGCAAAGGCCGCCGTTTCGGCGTACGCGAGTTTTTGCTGAACACGCGCTTTAAGTATCCCGACATGCTCGTCATCAAGTCGGGGGCACACGTTCTCCGGGTGTTGTTCGACCAAAGGCCGGGAGAGGATGCGCCGCGGGCGATCGGCGTGGAGTGCGCGATCGGGAATCATCTCTATGAGGCCAGCCCGGTCCAGAGCCAAACTCCGCCGAACGAGTCTGTGGCCTACTTCGCGAAAGCACAGGGCGGTGAAATCATCCTTTCCGGCGGAGCTTTCAATACGCCGCAAATATTGATGCTCTCAGGCATCGGTGAAATCGATCACCTCAAGGAAATTGCCGCCGGCGAAGAAGACGTTTGCGCGTTACACAATGAGAAAGGCGGCCTCATGCGCGATGCCGAGGAGAATCCGCTGCGCATCCATCTTCCCGGCGTCGGCCGCAACTTGCAGGACCGTTACGAGGTTACCGTTGTCAGTGAACTGGACAAAGACCTGGCTACACTCAATGGGATCTCGTTCGAGCCGGGTGACCACACCGATCCTGCCCGGCGTCAATGGTTGCACGATAAGACCGGCCTTTATGCCACGAATGGCGGGACCCTTGCTGTCATTCGCCGTTCCAAGCCGGTCGTGGAAGCAGGCGAGTCCGAGCCGGACCTATTTACCTTTGGCGCGCCGGCGGCTTTCCGCGGTTACTATTGGAATTGGTCGCACGAGCTCTTCAAGGAAACCCTTGGCGACAAGCAGAAAGATAAACACCGGATTTGGAGCTGGGTCATTCTTAAGGCTTACACGAACAACCACAACGGCACCGTCCGGCTGCGGAACGCCAGCCCGTTCGCCATGCCCGAGATTTGCTTCGATGCCTTTAACGAGAAGGCGGAGGAGGACCAACCTCGCCTGGAAGCAGAGCTCAAGGAGGCTGTTGATAAATGCGAGGCGTTGGCGCGGTCCGGCAAGCCAATTCCCGAGAGCCTAAAGAAGCAACGGCTCGATGCCAAAAAAGCATGGGCCGACAACGAAGCCACCCTGATCGATAGCAAGCGCGACTTAGCGGCGCTGGTCGATGCGGTCGCCTTCATTCGCAACGTGAACGCCAAAAACCCAAAGCAATTTGTTCGCGAAATTCAGCCGGGCGATAACATCAAGGATGAGTCACCCGAAATGGAACGCTGGGTGCGGACCCAAGCCTGGGGGCATCACTGCTCCTGCACCTGCCGCATAGGCGCGGATTCGTGGAAAGCCGATACGACCAAGCTCGCCGACAGGGAAGCCGTGCTCGACAGCCGATTTCGCGTGCATGGCGTGAATGGCTTGCGTGTTGTGGATGCGTCTGTTTTCCCCACGATTCCCGGCTACTTCATTCTGGCGCCGATTTTCATGATCAGTGAAAAGGCGGCCGATACGCTGATCGAGGATTCCATCTCGCACGTTTATCCGGCGGCATTCGAAAAGGAGGAAGCGGAGGCGGTCCGTGAGCGGCGCAGCAAAGCAAACCCGACGGCCGTTCTTCCGGATGAGTCAAAGACCGACGCTGACGACTCCCGACTGCCTCGCAATACCGTGGGGCTCGCGCTTTCCGGCGGCGGCATCCGCAGTTCGACCTTCGCGCTCGGCGTGCTCCAGGCGCTGGCGGAGAAGAATCGTCTCCGCGACATCGACTTCCTTTCCACCGTCTCTGGCGGCGGATTCATTGGCAGTTTCCTTGGCCGGCTTTTCACTCGCGAGACGGTGAAAATGGCGGGCGACCCGTGCGAGCGCGTGCAGGAGACGCTGAAGGACACCCGCTCCGCGCCGCTGCAATGGCTCCGGACGCAAGCCAACTACATCTTCGCCACCGGCACGAGTGATCTGCGCCTGAACCTCGCGGTTCTCTGGCGAAACATTGTCAGCGTTTATCTCGTGATCGGAGCGGTGCTCTTCACGACCTTCGGCTTGCTGGCGTGGTTGCCGCACGGCGTCGCAATTTTGCTCGACCGGTCCGGCGCCAAGCAATTGCGCCAGCTTCTCTGGCCGCATTTCGCGCCGCCCGTAGTACGCGGGCTCACGCTTTCCGTCTGGTGGTGGCTGCCGGTGCTCGCCCTCGGGCTCGCGGTGTTGCCGGCCACGCTCGGTTACTGGCTCGCGCCACGGGTCGGTTCCTATCGGCCGTATCCGTTCTTTTCCCTGATCGCCTGGGTGGTGCTGCTCACCGGCTCACTCATCGCGTTCAAGATTCCACACGGAATGCTCTACGCCGCCGGCATTAATTTGGTGCTGGTGCTCGCATGGCTGTGGCAGGAAGCGGCGCGTCTGGGAACCATCCGCGGCGGCGAAACCGAGAACGCCCGGCGGCACGTCGGCGCCATTGTCCGCAATCGCGTGATCCGCTCGCTCGGCGAGGCGCTGTTCATTTTTTTCGCGCTGACCGCATGGGTCGTGCTCGATACGTTCGCAGTGCTCTTCGCGCAAAAAGGAGCGGCCGGGGGGCTGGCCGCGGCAGCAGCGGCTCTCGCGCCGCTCCTTCCATTTTTGCAAAAGATTGCGATGAGCGCGAAGCAGCAGGTTTCGACAGGAGGAGGAAAAGGATTTTCGCTGAAGAACCTCGCGTCGGTTCTCGGCATTCCGCTCGCGATTTTCCTGCTGTTTGTCATCGATGTCTTTGCGCACAAGCTTTTCATCGCATATCCGGGCTGGAGCTGGGGAGTTTTCGTGATCGGCGTGACGGGCGCCTTTTCACTCGCGATCGGGCGCGCCTTCGAGTTCTTGAATCTCTCATCGCTCCAGGCGACTTACGCCTCGCGGCTCGTCCGCACTTTCCAAGGAGCGTCGAACGAAGAGCGCGTTTACGCCGCGACGAGCAGCGACGGCCACGATGTCGGCATCGCCCACCCTAAGGACGACATTCCGTGGCAAGAATATCATCCCGAGCAGCAGGGCGGTCCGCTACATTTGATCAATGTCTGCATCAATGAAACCGTCGATGCTGCGTCGGCGCGCGACATCCGCGAGCGCAAGGGTCTCCCGATGTGCGTCACGCCGCACGGCGTCAGCGTGGGCCGGAAATATTTCGCGCGCTGGGCGAAGCCCGATTCCTTGCCGCGCTGGCAGAAGTTTCGCCGCTGGCTGGCCGGCGTCGATGGCGACGATGCGCAGCCGTTCCTTCCCCGATTCGGCAAACAGCCGGTCAAACGATCCGAGCCGCCGCTCACTGCGCTCCAGGCGCTGCCCGTCTCCAACGACCCGCATGCTTTCCACGTCCTCAAAACGAAGGGGAGCGAAAGCGCCGAAGTGGAGAGTCTCACGCTGGGCGAATGGACGGGCATCTCGGGCGCCGCTTTCTCGACCGGCGTCGGACGGGACACCCGGCTCTCGCTCGCCCTGTTCATGGGGCTGACCAACGTGCGGCTCGGCTACTGGTGGGACTCCGGGATTCGCTACGAGGAGCGCCCCGAACGCTATCCGCAACCGCTCTGGCGACGGCTGAAACAGCTGCCGATCACGCTTTTCCGCGCGCAGAGCATGCTACTGGCCGAATGGCGCGCGCGTTTTCACGGGCCGTCCCGCTGGTTCTGGTACTTGAGCGACGCCGGACACTTCGAGGTCACGGGCCTTTACGAAATGCTGCGCCGGCGGCTGCGTTTCATGATTGTCAGTGACGCCGGCGAAGACCCGAAATACCAATGGGGCGATGTCTCCCTGCTCACGCAGCAGGTCCGGGAGGATTTCGGCGCGGAAATCGAGTGGCTAAGTCCGCAATTGGGGGCTGACGGAAAACGCATCGCAGGCTGGGCCGCGTTTTCCGCCGCTGATGCGCCGGACTGGATCCAAAACTGGATCGAGCCTGACAAGATCGGCGCGCTGAAGGACATCAAACGCAAGAACGAGAAATCTGAGGAGCGCAATTTTCACGCCGCGCTCGCCAAAGTAACTTACGACCGCAGGAAGACTCCGGACTCCTGGATTCTCCTGCTGAAGCCGGGTCTCAGCGATGATTTGACGCAGGACATCATCAATTACGGCGCCCTCGACGAATCGTTCCCGCAGCAGCCGACGTTCGATCAAATCTTCGACGACATCCAATGGGAAAGCTATCGCGCCCTCGGGCAACAGATCGGGCGCAAAGTCATTCAATAAAGCCTATGAAAATCCATTTTCTCCGCTGGGCCGCCGCCGGCGTTACGATCCTCCTCTGCAGCTCATACAACCTTTGCCGCGCCTCCGATCACGCCGACCCGCAGAGCCTCAATCCATTCAAAGTTCAGCAAGCGCCGGTCGCAAACATCACCGACCTGCACGCGTTCATCGTGGACAAAGAGGGCAAGTTGGTCACGGAGGGCGACCCGACGGTCACCGGCGATCAACTGATCATCAGTCTATGCATGCGGCGGGCCCTGCTGCCTCAGCAAATCGGCGGGCTGAACTTGAAAGGCTTCCAGTTCCGGGTCCATCTCGATGTCGATCCTCCGGTCCGGTTTTTCGACGAAACCAAAACGCGCGACGGCAAAAACTACGCCGAGGAACTGGCAAAGCTCACAGGCGCGGCTCGCGGGAATCTCATCGCACAGCACGAGTCCGATCGCTCGATGCAGGCTCTTTACGGCGGGATCATTACGCAGCCCGACGGGATCGCCGAAGAAGGTTTGCTCGAGTTCGAACTCGATCTCATAAAGGATGATGCGAACCCGGAGCAATCCGAGGCGATCGTCACCAAAACGCGGTTCGAGGGAATTCCCGGCAAAGTGAACATCGTGGCGAAAGAGAAATCGGTGGGCAGCGAGATCGTCATTGCCGGCAATGGCTTCAAGAACGGATTCATCAACGTGCAGGCCGGCATTTTCGACGATCCGTTCATTTTTCCCCGGTTCTTTCGCCGCAATGTCGTGGGGGTCGTCACCAGCATCCCGCTCTCCAGCCTCCCACCGTCAGCGCGGCATGGCGCGATCCTTCTCTGGGCCACGACGCACAAGGAAAAGGGGGAGCAGATCGACCACGTCGGACGCTCCCTACGCACGCAGCTTCCGCGGTTCGGCTACCTCAATGACAAGCATCCGTCCGAGCACGTGAAGGCCATCACGCAAGTCCACGACCAGCCGAGCGTCATGGAGGATATTCTTGCGACGGTGCTCAGTCCGCTCGAAGCGCACAGGCATTACGATTCCGTGCCGGATGTGATGGTCTATGATCTGCGCAAACCTGCGAAATTCCCCAACGGGCGCGCGCTGGACGACGACGTCGGAGCGACTCTGGCGGATGCCGGTGAGACACTGCTGCTGGAGCTTTCCTACGCCGAATCGAGGCAGTTCCCGCGCGCCACGACCAACGACAAGCAGTTCATGCCGACGTTTCCTTACCTCGCGCCTCGCTGGACGGCGCGCGAGATAACCGACTACATGCAGCCCGGCACCCCGATGCCAGCGACCGACACTTTCAGGGGGCCGGCAAAAACGCAATCCTTCGACGTCCCCCGCCCAGGTGACTCCGCCGCGATTGCCTTTGCGAATTTCAAAATCTCCACGTGGCAGACGCTGAAGCTCCTTGAGGTGGCCGGGATTGTGATTCTGACGATCCTGCTCCTTTTCACGGTCCGCTCAAACATCACCCGCGGCATTGTCATCATGGTGGCGCTGCTGACCATTTGGCTGCTCCAGGCAGTCACCGCGCCGAACCTCTCGGGACCGACCATGGAGGCAATGGCGCAACCTTCTAAAAAACTGTTCCGGCTGATTCTTGGGGCAGCCGTCATAGCCGTGTTCAACGTCTGTTGGATCTTCGCGCTCGGCCGCCGGTTCGGCGTCAACGATCGGGAACGCGAGCCGTTCCCGCCTGGAAACCAAGGGGTCAACAATCAGGACCGCCCGACCGCCACCGATTCCTATAAAGACGTGAAGAAGGCGGTCTTCGACAGCCCTTACTATGGCGATAAATGGGGCGGCCCTGAGCGCCGGTTGCTTCCCATTTACAAACAAACCCTGGGCAGCATCCTGCGTGGATTCTTTCCGCGTGGGAAATATTTCCTCCGCCAGGCGGCAAAGCGGACGGTCCGCTCGCGTGCCGACCTGCGGTGGGGTCCCGACCGGAAAGGATTCCGGAGATTGCTGCATCCGATGGGCATCTGCCTCACGGGCACATGGAAAATCACCGAAGCGCCGGAGGGCACGAATTACACCGGCTACTTCGAGAAAGGCAAGGAAGGCCGCATTATCGGGCGCTATTCGACGGGCGGCTCGAAGCCGTGGGGCGGACATTATCGTTCGCTCGCACTCGTCGGAAAGATCTATTCCACCAAAGATGACGTCACGCAGATTCCGACCGAAGGTCCCGCCCACTTTTTCACGCAGGAAGATTTGGGCGCGACCTTTACCAACAGCATTCGCGAAGCCATCCTGACTAACTCGCCGCCCGTTTCACCTTGGAACCGTGGCAAGGACATCGTCTTCCTGCTCATCAATGGTATGACCCTGCTTGCGGGAGACACGAAAAACACGGAGCGGCAGCTTTATGAAATTGCGGAGCTCGGAAAATCCAAGGACACACCCACATCGTGCCCGCGCTTCATGCGTCTCACAGTCGCCGACGAAACGCCGAAGGTTGGCGGCGACGGCGCCGATTTCCGAGAGGAAGTCCTCAGCATCATCTACGATCGCGGCGATGCCACGCCGAAACGGAAACTGATCTTCGATATCGCCGTTTCCGACACGGGTATGAAATGGAAAGTCGGCGCCGAATTCCTGACCGGCCAAGAGCCGTGGACAAAGATCGGCCAGATCGTCTTCGACGAGGCCGCCGCTTCCTACAACGGCGATTTCGTCATCCATTTTGCCCACCCACGGTGGCGCAACGATCGGAATGACCCGCAGTCGATTGCGCGTGAAGATCTGCGACCATGACCCGCGCGTCTGCCACTCGCCGCACGCTACTTCTCTGCCTGGTGACGACGGTTCTGGCTTGCCGAACAACGCAGGTAGAGAGCGAGCGGGGATTACCGTGCGATCAGGCGCAGTGGCGGCGGTTAAGTGCGGAGCGCTCGAGCAACACCCAGTCGGAGTTGGAGCGGCAGTTGGCGAGCATCGAACCGAAGAAAGATTCTCTCGCGACTGGCACCCCGATCATTGACATTCATACCCATACCTTTAACGCGCGCTATCTTCCGCTGCGAAACATCCTGCTGGGCAAACGCGATGCCAAGCCACCATTGACGTGGCTGCTATCCGATTCCTGCGCTGAGGCGCTCGCGCAAGCAGTGATCGACCGCACCGAACTCGCCCCGATTAGTAATCAAGACGGCGCGAAACGAGTCGCAGGGCCACAGCCGCACATCAGGCACGGACCGGTCTGCAACATTCTGCTGAAACTCCTCGACAATGCAGCAATGGCTGGAGCTTGGCGGGAAGACATGCCGCTCGAGGAGCAAAAGCGCCAACTCGATGCAGTCGCTGACCGCATGCAGCCCCAGGAAAGGCTGATGATTAGAACCGCAGGTGCCATGATGGGCATGGAGAAGGCGCTTGAGACTCCAGACAAGAAAAGTGGCGATCGGAGCCTGGTGCGGTTCCTTTGGATGATCACTCAAAACGACGCGCGGATGAGAGAGCTCTATCGGTCGGACTACTCGGGCGCTGCCATGCGCGGCGAACCGTTGATGGTCTCTCACATGATGGATTTGCCGCCGGTCTATGCTCAGGACGAAGATGGAGCTACTCTTCTAAGATTCTCCGATCAACAGTTGGAGCGCGTGCAGTATTTTCAGCAACAAGCTGACTCAGGGATGATTTACTTTGTAGCTTATAACCCATACCGCGATCACTGGCCCGTACACCGGCCAGACGAGTCTTTGCGCGTTGTGCAAGACGCGGTGCGAGAACATGGCGCGTGGGGCATGAAATTCTATCCCCCTTCAGGTTATCGTCCTGCGGCTAATAAGATACCGTCGCGGCCGTGCGGCGTACAGAGCCGCTGGCCAAAGATTGAATACGATGCACGCTATGCCGGGCTCGGCGCCGATCAGAGCAGTAGAGACGCGGAGCTTAATCGCAGAGTCGACGAGCTACTCACTTGGTGCATCCGCGAGGATATCCCCGTGTTTGTCCACAGCGGCACCGGCGAGTTCGAGGCGCAGAAGGGATATGGCCTGAGTAACTCAAATCCGAGTTTCTGGCGCGAATTTCTCGAGAGCCATCCTGGGAAAAATGACCAAGGAAAGGAGATCCCTTGTCCACTGCGGTTGTGCCTGGGCCACGCCGGCGGGGCAGACTTTTGGTTTGGAGAAGGAAAGTACCCGGATTGGGGCAGGGAAGCCTATGAGTTGTGCCGCGAGTTTCCTAACGTCTACTGTGAAATTACAACCCACGCAGAGCTAACTTATCCTGACAAGCAGGCGCGCTTCGTTGAAAACCTAACCCAGCTAATGAATGACAGGGTACCGGCCAGGCAACATAAGTATCCGCCGACCTACAAATTCAGCCAGAAACTCGTCTACGGCACCGACTGGTATCTGCCGGACGCCGCCGAGCGGCAATGCGTGTTGCGGGCAACTCAGCAGGTATTTTTGCATCCGAAACTGCGCGCGTTTTATCAGGATTACTTCTTTGATAATGCGCTGCGCTACCTCAACGCCAAGGCTAGGCTTGACGATCCTCGCCATCCACTACCGCCTGCTGTTCAAGAGCGGATTCAGCACGCTTTGCGGCTTTCTCGCGCAATCTCGCAAGCAGCTCGAAGCCGAGCTCACGAAATGGCGAAAAACTAGTCGTGCGGCGCGACGCTGGCGCCGATCCAACTCTTGTCGATATCGAAATCGATGCCCATCATTTTGCCTTGGTTCATTCGAATCAGATTATTGACGCGCGTCGACTGAGTTCCCCTATCAAAATAGTCTTGTTGGGTCGCACCTTCCGGCGGAGGAGTGTCTCGCATAATCACCTCGCGTTTGCGGTGCTCTTCTCTGGATACTTTCCAAACCGGTGCGAACGGCGTAATGGGTGGCTGCATAGGCGCCAGAGGTCGGGTTGGAATGTCCGTGCGCGGCATAACCGGCGGCGGTGGTCTCGACATGGGCGGTTGTCCGAGCGCTTCCAGGAATTTGCGAATCCGCTCTGCGTCCGACTCTGTCGGTGCGCGCGGACTCGGTTTCGACGTTCTGCGCTCAGAAGTCGAGGCTGGCTTTGTCTGATCCTTCTTTGCTTTGCTCACTGCTCTCGCGAGTGCCTGAAACAAGAACGCGACCGCGATCAGCAGAATGAAAAGTAGATTCTCGATCTGATGTTCCCGATTGCGGAACATCCTGTCCTGGAAAATCGACATAGCGGGTCCGCCAACCGTCATTGCCGCGATCGCCAAGATAACACCAGCCGTAAGTGCCCGGCGGCAGCTTTTGGGTATCGGTCACCTTGGTCACTTCGATCGATGGCTTCGCGTCCCGGCTCAGCCCGATCGCTTGAACAAAAGCGCTGACCGGTTTCTGCTCAATCTTCACATCTGCGCTCTGCACCGGATTATTGCTCAAAGCGCGCGATTTACTGGCGGCGCCGTTTTTTTCAAATTGCACTGATGCCGCTTGATTCGGGACATTTACCGCCGCAAAACCAGGCTGAACCACTGTCGAAGAAATGCGATTGCCCGACGTGTCGAGAAAGGTCGCCGTCACGCCCTTTGAAATCGAGCCACGGGGCGTGGAAACCTCCAGTTTCCGCCGGGAAGCAAGCGCATCCTCTGGCGCTTTTTCCGAATTCATCTCCTGCGTCCCCATGTCTTCCTGCTCCCTCGCGTAAGCCGACGCGATAAAGGCGAAGTGAAATGGTCGCGAAATGTCCGCCGTTGTTTTAGGTGCGGCTCCCTGCAAAGCGCCCAATTGAAAAAGCGATGGTATGCTCAGGCCTAGTGCAAAGGCGCTTCTGATCGTGCGCGCAGCCGGGTCGTCGGTAAAAACGGAGATGATTCCGCCAAGACCGAAGAGAAGTAAGAGCGCTACTCCGTAAGCAATTAAAGAACCCGCGACCAGTGGGGGCAGGTTCCCGTTAGACAGGAGGTGACCCACGCCGCGCGCGGCCAAAGGCGAGATACCTCCAAGGGCGCCGATCCAAAATGCTTGTTTGACTGCGATAGGTTGATTGCCTGCATTTCCGTTACTCATATCGATTTCCTCCGGGGTGATTAACTTAGTGTTACGCTGGCCTCTGTGCTTTTGGCGGTTTCGCCGAGGCGTCAAAGGCGGTGGATTGGAAGTGAACGGTTCCTTTCGCGGGCAGGGTCTCGTGTAGCACTTCTATTTCACTCGTTAGGGTGTCCGCGACAAAGTCTTTATCGACGTTGTCAATCTTGTTCATGGTTGGTGCCGATCACAGTTTTACGTGGGGGGTCTCGGGCCGCTCTTTGCAAGCTGGCAATTGCCCGTTCGAACAGCCCAAGACATCGACTTACGCCTTTGCATTAGGACAGAACGGAGGGGAGCTGAGCGAGTAATCACAGGCCCTAAATTTACGTGACGCGATGAATTACTGCAAATCTTTTATGGGGATTCTATTTTCTTCCCTTTCGACCCAGCGACCAGGGAGATTGCTTCCAGTGCGCCCGACGACCCAGACATAATTTCTTATCTTTTTCTCAGCCGACGAGCTCAGGTCGAAGTCGAGACGCGTCTTCTCTCCAGCAGAGGCGGGGAAGAGCATTTTCAAATCTGGCAATGAGACTAGCAACGGCGGACTCGCTACCTAGTATAGCGATGAATTTTGACTCCAGCGCGTCTGCCAGTTTCGCGGACGCTCGCGTAAGAGACAAAATTCTTGCCATGCGATCTGTTTCGGCAGTAGTACTTGAGTTTGGTGACGGCACTCGCGCCCTTGCGAGGAGATCAATGAGAATTCTCACCATCGCCACGACTGGTATTTGCGCGCTGGCTGTCTGCCTGTTCGTCGTCGACTGCAAAGAAAATGAGCCGATCGATGACGCCAAGGCAGCCGGCAAAACGACCGCCGATTTTCCACAGATTACCGCCGATGTTTTCAAAGCGATGGATGGCGGCATCGAGCTTACGCCTGAAGAAATCATGGGGCGCAACACGTGGAATCTCTGGACGGGCGGCAATCAATACTTCTGGGACAGGATCGCGCGGGAAGGCTATGGATTGATTGATCTTTTGAAGATGCTGGATTCGCGCAAGCGCGGCTCGCGACATGCCGACTTGGGCCTTGTCAATGAGCCTGGTTTTAGACAAGCCAGCGATGAGGATGCAAAAGACACTTACGGTCTCTATCTGGATAAGCGGGTCGGACCAGAACCTCAGGGAGTTGATCCTAAAGTCTATGGTTACTCGACAGGGGTCATGGGTTTCCGACTGTTTCCTAATCCTGATTTCGACGATAAGGCGAAGAAAAAATGGAACGCCAATCAATTCTATGATAATCCGGACTACTACAATGACCCGTCGGTTATCCGACCTTACAAAGTCGGAGTAAGTTGCGGCGCCTGCCACATCTCATTCCACCCACTTCACCCGCCTGACGATCCAGAAAATCCGAAATGGGAGAATCTCGCATCGATAATTGGAAACCAGTACATCCGCGAAGGCGCAGTGTTCGCTCCGAACGTCAAACCGGGTCGCTTCTTCTGGGAAATGTTAAAGGCCCAACCCCCGGGGACCTCGGATACTTCACGCATCGCCACCGACCACATCAACAATCCTGGTGCGATTAACGGAATTTTTAATCTCGACGCGCGCTTAAACATTGCTTCGGAAGAAAAGATAACCGGAGGCGGAGTGAATACGCCCTATGAAGGTCAGGTCACCAAGATTGCGGGTAGCCAAATAAGGAAAGTCCCACACATTTTGAAGGATGGAGCTGATTCCGTAGGCGCATTTGGCGCGACGATTCGGGTCTATGTCAACATAGGGATGTTTTCCCAGCAATGGGTGAGCGTGCACGATCCTCTCATTGGACTAAAACCGCAGACTTTCGTGCCGCTCAATTTCCAGAAGCCATTCAGCGTCGCCAAAGCGCAACAGAACTCAGTTTATTGGAAGGCAACCCAGAAACGGTTGGAAAACATCAAGCAATTCTTTAGGCGAATCTGTCCGATTCACCTAGAAGACGCGCCCGGCGGTGCCGATTACATCACAAAGGATGAGGGCGTCATGAACCGTGGTAAGATCGTGTTTGCGGAGAACTGCGCTAGTTGTCATTCGAGTGGCCAGCCGCCGAAAGACAGCACTGTGGATAAGAAGGAATGGTTCCGTCGGGAAGTTCTCAAGCCGAACTTCAGGGACAACAACTTCCTCTCGAATGAAGCGCGTTACCCGGTTACGGATATCAAGACGAACTCCGCTCGCGCCCTTGGGACCAATGCCGTGAGGGGGCATGTGTGGGATAATTTCTCTTCTGAGACTTACAAGGACTTGAAGCCTGTCGGCGTCATTGAATGCAACAAAGGAACCCCTTACGAGTTTGAGTTCAACGCGCCCGATGGCGGAGTGGGTTACTATCGCCCGGCTTCGCTGATCAGCATCTGGTCTTCGGCACCGTTTCTGCACAACAATGCGCTGGGTAAATTCACCGGCGATCCATCAGTCAAAGGTCGGATGGATGCGTTCAACGACGCTGCGGAAAAGCTACTGTGGCCTGAAAAGCGCGAAGGCACGATTTGGCGGACGAGTCAGGAATGCTATGTCACAATCGGCGAAGCTTTCCTTCCTGATCTGCTGAAACCCTTGTGCCAGGAGAAACCGGGCGTACGAGGCAAGTGGCTCTACATTGGACCAATCCCGGAAGGCACTCCAATCAACCTCGTGGCAAACCTGAATCCGGAATTCAGGGACGTGAAGGATTTGACACATCTCAGGAAACTCGTACACGACTTTAATCTCGCATTCTGGAACATAAAAGTTAACGGCGCCGACGCCGCGACCGAGCTAAAACGACTTGTGCCTGATCTGCTGGCGGCGAGCAAGTGTCCCGATCTCGTCGAAGACAGAGGCCATTACTTTGGAACAAGTCTGCCGGACGACGACAAGCGCGCTCTTATCGAATTTCTGAAGACGTTATAATTCATACGACGTAACAAAAGGAGAAAACATGGCAGTCAGCGTTGCCGAAATGTTGAAGATGTCGCAGGCGCAACTGGATGATCTCTTCAGCCAAAGTCCCGCCGGTGAAATCCCAAGTGGTGAAGCGAAGGGAACGGCGATCGTCGCACCGGGGACAACTTACACGCAGAACATAGCCGATTTCATAAATCATTTTGCTTGGCAGGGAAAAATTTTCGATCCGGCCAAGGGCGTTTTGCGCAACAAAATTCTGCCATTCGCGATCAACGCGATTATCGCTAGGGTCTATAAAGGCCCCAGCTGGCTGGACAATAAAGAATGCATCGTGCTCGATTATTCGGACACTTCGCTGCTGGCCCATTGGATTCGGGACGAAATCCGCGAAGTCGCGCCGCGTATCTATCTTGGAAAAGTTTATTGGAGCAAGAAACGGTTGATCGACTTTACGCTCGAGTTTCCGCAGCCGGCCTAATCAAAGCATACGGCCATTACACGCGCCGTGAGTTCGAACGTTAGCCGGCCAATGCCACGCGCCAATACCGGCTCGTGGCTCCGACATCGGACGATGACTCTGTACGACTTCATTCCATAGACAAAAACCAAGACGTTTACTTTGGTTGGCATCTAACGGGTTAATCGAGCCGACGCGATGGAGTGTGAAGTATTGCAACGTTCGTGCCAACCCTGAAAACATATTCTCTGCTGGGTAAAATGTGGCTTTCCAACTGATATCCCGAACTCATTTGGGCGCTACCGGCTCATTGGACGAAGCTCTTCACGGTGCTGCCGCAGATAATAAAGCAGATGCCTTCTACGTTCCGTGCCACGTGATGTCGCGTCGGGATTATTGGCGACTGGCGGCAGCAGCAATTCGCGATCGACATCTGCGACCCGCTCGTAAATCGCGTGCCAGCGCTTCTTTACGGTCCAGGGAGAAATGAACAACGATGCCGCTAGGTCGTCGCAGGTCTCTCCCCTCAACGCATGCTGCAAAAGGATTTGCTCAGAGCGATTGAAGTGAAACCGTGGGGCGGTATAGACAAAAAAACTGGAGAGATAGCTACCGGGATTAGCAAAGGCTTCTTCTTTCGTTAATCCCACGAGTCGCGGCCGATGCGAAGACTCGGGAGTGGGCGCACGATGTTTTTGGAAGTAGCCGGAATAATCGCGCCTAACTTGAGCTCCGGAATTGAGCATCCATTGCAATTCTTCCTCGCCAGTCGCGTCAGCAAGAAATTCCTTCACCCGATAACCGATATGGGCAAGATGAAATGCCTCGCTTTGTTTTTCGTGCATCGCCAGGATTTCCTCACGCGAGAGTCCATCGTGCTTCCAGCCTCCGAAGCACATCATCACATTTAATCCATCGCGAGCATTTGCCCGGGCAACCTGCTCGCGATTCAAGACAGGCAAATCATGCGAGAGATAATGCTGTGCTACCTGCACGCCGAGCCAAGGGGGAAGTGTCGATTGCGCTTCGCGGCAAAATGCGTCGGTTGTAAAAACGGTTGCACTGAAAGAGACGATCCGCGAACCGAGCGGCTTGGTTCGGTTTTCGACGAGAAAAAGCTGCATTCTTTCACCGCTGAGTAAGTTGCCCCACATTTTCGGCAGAACGCGCCAGCGCGCTTCGGGGTAGAAACGCCAGAACGGCTCATGTAGCGCGTAACATTCCGCAAGGTCCTTCGCGCTGCCTTCTCGCGCCATCAGATTGATCGCGTCAGGCGTTTCCCGTCTTAAATCACGCGTCAGCCGATCGAAAACGCTCACCCCTTTCATCGCATCCGTCCAGTGTCGGAAAAATAAATAAATATAAATAAAATAAATAAGAAGAAAAATTTTCCACTGTGACAAGCAGATTTACACTTTTAGGGGTCTAGCGTTTCAACCGGAAGTCGCCCTATTTTGCTCGAATGAAAAATACAACTGCCAAGGCTTTTTCTCGTCGCGATTTTCTTATCAAGGATCTGATAGTCAGCATCGGCGCGGGCGGCCGCGGTGGCACCTGGCTGCCCGCCGACGACGGTGAGACTCCACCGACCCCGATTTCTCCAATTGCCAGCGTGCTGGCAAACCTCGATTACATCGAGGCCGTTCGCGGAACGATCGTCGATGCCGTTAAGGTGCAAAAGTTCGACGACGTCGCGCGCGCGTTCGCCGGCGACACCGGCGGCAACCCGGCGATTCGCACGGCCATTCACGAGATCGGCGCGGCTGTCGTGGCCAGCGCGGCCTATGCCGCGCTCGGTGGCGGCGGGTCCGTTGGGCTTCCCGACCCGGACTGCGGCGGCACATCGCTTGAAACGATCCCGCCCACAATCACGCCGATTATCCATGTCGGGTTCGCCGTGCACAAAGTGACCGACCTGCCGCGGCTGAAGCAGCAGCTAGCGCACACGGTCGCGTACCTCGATAAGGCCTCCGCCGCACAGGCGCCGCGGGGTAAAGAGGTTGCGGTTGTCCGGACGCAGCTCGAAGGGGCGCTGAAGAACCTGCCGCGGTAGCACCTCGGCCGGTGTTGCATGCACACACGCATTGAACACCTATCGCTGGCCGCCCTTCGCATGGCGGCCAGCGGTTTGTCGGAGGACACCGGGGTCGTGGCGCGCTGGCTGTACCACTTCGGAACAGTGCCGCGAGGGCCGGCCATCGATCGCGACTTCGGTCCCGATGACGATCCGATGGCCGTACTCGGCATGACCGTGGGCGGTGGAACCCGGCGGCTGTTGGAAACAGCCTACGAGCCGACTTCCCTTCCGGCTTGGTACTCGTTCGCCCGCAGCACCGCCCAGGTGCAATTCGCCGCAGTCTGCAAGCTCTACATCAGTCCGACGCCGGAAGCGCTGGCGGACGCCTTTCCACGCATTGCCGATGAGCTTGTGCGATCCGACGTCCGGTCGTTCAAGGTCGGACGCGGCATCGAGGGGTTGTTGCGGCCCGACAAGATCATCGCCTATTTCGATGACCACGCCCACATGAAAGCCGTGGCGGGCGCGCTTGACCGGTCGCTGTCGGGATGCCCGGTACAGGGCGTGCCCTTCACCGCCGAGGCTGCGGGCAACGGGCTACTGTCCTCGGGAGTCGATCCGCCGCCCGGAAATGCGGCGGCAAGCTGGAGGTCATGGGTGACGAAGCGGCTCGCGGCCAGCCTGACAGCGCAGCGCGCAACGCCGTGCGAGGACCCGGTGGCAGGCGCGCTTGCCGATATTCGTTTGGCTGGAGTTGATCCTAAGCGTTGGCTGCCGAACGCCGACGCCTTCTGCGAATGAGACCCACCGTGGTTGATGCGCATCCCGACATAGCAACGACGCTGTTCACGTTGCCGCCGGACGCCAAGTTCCTGCCGGTCTCCGAACTTTCGGAGAGGCTGCGCGCTCGGATCGGTGCGATCGAGAACGGCCAATCGGTTATTACCCGACCCGGATTTCGTGTAACTACCCGATTGGTCCCCGGGCCGCTGGCCGACCTGATCGCCGAGTTCCGCGGGCCGAGTCTGCTCACGGACGCTGTGTTGCGATTCGCCCGTGTGCACGACCAAGACCCGTTCGCCATGATGGACTTGGCGTTCGATGCACTGGCCACCCTCCTCGAGGCACGTATCCTGGTACCGCAGGGGTCCCGTGATGCATCGGCCCCAACGCCCAGCCTCGCTGCCGGGCAGGAGTTCGCACGCTTCGAGATCGAAGCGCTGGTCCGCTCGTTAGAGGACTCAGAAGTCTATCGGGCACGCGGGCCGGGTGGTGTGTGCGCGGCGCTGAAGATCACACGCGACGATCGTCCTGGCGTCACGGAGATGATCGCGAATGAGGCGCGGGTGCTAGAGCGCCTCGCGGGCACCGACAGCCCAAAGATGCTGGACGTTGGTACCGAGCGCGGACGGACCTATGTCGCGATGGAATGGTGCGATGGAGTCTCGATCGCCGTTGCAGCGCAACAGGCGCGCGCCGCGCGAGACCGGCGCCGGCTGCACGAGCTCGTGAGCCGGATGTTCGACGCTTACGGCCGGCTTCACGAAAAGGGCGTGCTTCACGGCGATATCCATCCCGGCAATTGCCTAGTGCATGACGACGGCCGTGTCGTAATCCTCGATTTCGGCAATGCGCGACCGATTGACGCGGCCAGGAAAGTCGATCCGGTGCGTTCCGGCATTCCGCAGTTCCACGATCCGCAGATGGCCGACGCGCTGCTGGTCGGCCGGCTGCCGCCGGCGGTGACCCCGGCATCAGAACA